>Ga0307429_1001084_pt1 | contig 13601 bp, 14 predicted proteins | sample SalMarWE160230MG_FD_202151 | JGI IMG/M metagenome (GOLD analysis project Ga0307429, IMG submission 202151) | Salt marsh sediment microbial communities from the Plum Island Ecosystem LTER, Massachusetts, United States - WE1603-230 | ecosystem: Environmental > Aquatic > Marine > Intertidal zone >...
TTCTCTATCATTTCATCGGCAATTCTTTCTGTTCCTCCCTGTCCGGGCGGGGGAACAGTAGTGAAGGGGGGAACTATCACTCCGATTTTTAAATTCTCCTTTTTCATGGTTAATACTTCATTATATCAAAAAGAGCTTCCTTTAGGAAGCTCTTTTTGATTTTCTTAATTTGAATATTCCGAGAAGCTTTAAAGGTTTTTTCTTCTTTTTTTGTTTTGAGTTAAATTTTTTCCCATTCTTCTTTTTATTATCTCCATTTATATAAGCTTTTTTGTAAATTCTTAGGTATCTTTGGGTGGTTTTTTTCCAGGTGAATTTTTTTTCAACAGTTTCTCTCGCCGTTTCTCCCATTTTTTTTCTTAATTCATCGTTTTCTAATAATTTATTGCAGGCCTCGGCTATTTGGCGGCTGCTTTTTGGTCTAATTAAAAATCCATTTACTCCATTTTTTACAGCTAATGGTATTCCTCCTTTTCTGGTAGCAATTACCGGGGTATTGGCAGCCATTGCTTCTAAAATCACCAGTCCTAAGGGCTCATCCCAAACTGAAGGAGCTATAAAAACATCGGCTCGGTAATAAAATTCTTCTAACTCTTCTTTTTTTTCATCTCCCATATAACCAAGAAAATGGACATTCTTTAATTTTGATTTATATATTAAATCTTCTAATTTTTTCTTTTCAGGACCGTCTCCGATTATATAAATATCTCCTTTTATGTCTTTGGATGCTTTTATCAGATAGTAAACTCCTTTTTGAGGAGTGAGTTTCCCGGAGAAGAGAACTACTTTTTTATCTCCCAATTCGTATTTTTTGTTAATGATTTTTATTTCCTTCTGGGGAGGAAAATTTTCAAGGTAAATACCGCCGGGAATGATTCTTGTTTTATGTAAAAATTCTTTACCAAAAATGTTTAATAACCAGCTTTTTGTATCGCCGCTTACTGCTATAATTTTTTTTGCTTTTCGTAAAGCATCTTGAGAGGGGGGAACATAAGATTTATTTTCTGAAGCGGCTAAAACTCCTGTTCCGTGAGAAGTAACGATAAAATTTATCCCGTATAATGCTTTTATAAAGTTTGCTACCCATGAAAGTAAAGAAATATGCTGAACATGGATAAGGTCGGGCTTAAAATCATCTACTGCTCTCACTACGCTTCTTAGAAAATAATTAAAAACTTGAGATATTTCTTTAGGAGTAAGGTCTTTGTAAAGTTTACATACCGGCCAGTCTGGATGGCCGGTGAAAGCGACCGGAAAGGGCAGTTCTAAGGGATAAATTTTTACTCCAGCACGTTTTTCTTTACTTTCCGGGCAAACGATAGCTGTTTTTATATTTTTGGATTTATTAATTTCTAAAGCCAGCTCTCTGGTATAAGTTCCGGAGCCGCTTCCCCATAAAGGAAAACACTGAAGAAACAAAACCTTATTTACTTTTAGTATTTTAGGCATAATTAGGTCTCTATGTTTTAAAATCCCGTTTTAGCGGGATTTCTACCTTTTTCTTGATTTAATACTTTAATTTTAGTCCTGATAACATCCTATGTCAAGCCCTCACACCATAACAAGGACTGGCTATGCCATTTTTGCCCCGCCAAAGGCGGGGCTTGTCCTTGTTTGGTTGTGAGGGCAAGCCCCGTAGAGAAAATTTGACTACCTCCGGTATTGGGTTTTCTTTAAGAAAACTCTGTTAAATTTCTTCTACAGGGCAAGTGTAAGTGTTGAAAAACTGCTGAAATTTAAAGTTGCTCTTTTCGGGAATTTATAGTATGATAATCTTATAATTTATGTTAAGTTCTCCAATTGATGAAATCAAGAACAGATTGGATATAGTGGAAGTTATCCGGGGCTATATTAGGATCCACAAAGCCGGAGCAAATTATCGAGCTCTTTGCCCTTTTCATAACGAGAAAAAGCCCTCTTTTTTTATTTCTCCGGCTCGCCAAATCTGGCATTGTTTTGGGTCCTGTTCCGAAGGTGGTGATATTTTTAAGTTCGTTATGAAAATTGAAGGGGTAGAATTTGGTGATGCTTTACGGATTTTAGCTCAGAAAGCTGGAGTAGAATTAAAAAAACAAGACCCGAAATTAAGGACAGAGAGACAGCGACTTTATGAAATTTCTGATTTAGCCTGCCGTTTTTTTGGGAAACAACTTGAAGAAAGTTCAGCCGGAAAGGAGGCAAAAAAGTATCTTTTGGACAGGGGGCTCAAAGAAGAAAGTATAAAGAAATGGTATTTAGGTTATGCTCCTGATATTTGGCAGAGTCTCTCCGATTTTTTAGTTGGCAGAGGCTATAAAAGAGAAGAGATAGAAAAAGCAGGTTTGGCTTTAAAATCTGAAAAGACCAATAATTATTATGATAGGTTTCGTGGAAGAATTATTTTTCCTATTTTTGATTTAAGTTCCCATGCAATCGGATTTGGGGGAAGGGTTTTTAAGCAAATTCATAGACCTGACGGTCAAGAAGAAGCAAAATACATTAATACTCCTAACACCCCTCTTTATGACAAAAGCCGGATTTTATACGGTTTGAATAAAGCGGGGATAGAGGCGAGGAAGAAAGATGCCTGTATTTTAGTGGAAGGTTATGTTGATGTGATAATGGCAAATCAGGCAGGATTTGAAAATATAGTAGCTACTTCCGGCACCGCTCTCACTCCTTATCAATTAAAAATTCTTAAACGTTACTCAGATAATCTTCTAACTGCTTTTGATATGGATGTTGCCGGCAACTCGGCAACAAAGAGAGGGATAGATTTAGCTCAAGCTCAGGGTTTTAGCATTAAAGTAGTTACTATGCCTGAAGGGACAGACCCGGCAGATATTATTTCCAAAAATCCCGAAGATTGGCAGAACTTAGTTGAGAAAGCAAGATCAATACACAATTTTTATTTTGAAAATACTCTCTCTAAGTTTGATAAAAACACTCTGGAAGGGAAAAAAGAAATCTCAAAAATTTTATTGCCGGTAATTAAAAAAATTCCAAATAAAATAGAGCAGAACGTTTGGATTCAAGGTTTGGCTGAGACATTAGGAGTAAGAGAAGAAGATGTATTAGAGGAACTTCGGAAAACAAAGATTGAACAGATAGAGATGGGGGCAGGAGAGTTTGTTGAAAAAGCAACTTCTTCACCCCGGAAAACAAGAAAGGAGCTTTTAGAAGAGAGGTTAACTGTTTTAATCGTTAAACTTCCCCAAAACCTTAATTTAGTTGAAGAAAAAGATTTTGAACTTTTTTCTCCCCAAACAATAAAAATTATTAATTGCTTGAGGGAAAATAAGCAGAACGAGCAGATAGATTATCTTTCTTTGAAGGCAGAGGTTGAACAAGCTGATGTTGATCCAGAAGAAGAGTTTAAAGATTGTTTTAAAGAACTTAAAACATTAGTTATTAGAGAGAGATTAGATAATATTTCAAAAGAGATTAAAAAAGCGGAACAAGAAAAGAATTCTGAAAAAGTTCAAGAACTAATTCAACAATTTAACCAATGCTCTAAGTCGCGAAGCGACTTGGAGATTTCTGAAGCATGATAAAGAAAAAAGGGGCTAAAAATGCTCTAAAAAAGAAAAAACCAGTAAAAAAAAGAAAGGCAGTAAATCCCGTTAGAGGTTACAAAGGCAAAGTGAAAGCACAAAACAAAAGAACTTCTAATGGGGTAAAAAGAACGAAAAAAGTTGCAAAAAAGAGAGAGATAAGCTGGAAAAAGCAGATTTTCGCTCCCGAAAAACTCCAAGACCTGTTTAATAAAGGAAAGCAGCGGGGTTTTGTTACTACCTCAGAAATTCTATATTTTTTCCCCAAAATAGAAAAAGATATCAATGGCTTGGAAAACCTCTACGGAAAGTTAGAAGAAAAAGGGATAGAAATTAAAGAGCCAAAGGAATTTTTAGAAACCGAAAAAAAATCCAAAAAACCAGGAAAAGCGCCAAAAGTAAGGGAAATAAAAATAGACCCGATCCAACTTTATCTGAAAGAAATTGGCAAAGTATCATTTTTGACTGCCGATGAGGAGAAAGAATTATCAAAAAGAATTGAGAAAGGAGATAAAGAGGCAATGAATAAATTGATGAAAGCCAATTTAAGATTGGTAGTTTCTATTGCTAAAAGATATATTGGTAAATCTCCAAATCTTACCTTGCTTGACTTAGTTCAAGAAGGCAATATTGGCTTGAGAAGGGCAACGGAAAAATTTGATTGGAGAAGGGGCTATAAATTTTCAACTTACGCCACTTGGTGGATACGACAGGCAGTTACCAGATCTTTAGCTGACCAGGCAAGAACAATAAGAATACCTGTCCATATGGTTGAGACCATTTCAAAATATACTAAAGTTAGACGTCGTCTCTTGCAGGATTTGGGGAGGGAACCATTGCCGGAAGATATTGCCGCTGAAATGGGCATTGATGTTAATAAGGTCCATCATATCAGGAGAATTTCTCAGGAAACCATCTCTTTGGAAACTCCGGTGGGGAGGGATGAAGAGGATAGCGTTTTATCCGAGTTCATTGAAGATGAAAAAACGATTTCACCTTCTATCCATGCAGCCAGAACTTTGCTTCAGGAAAGATTAAAAGAAATTTTGGTTGATTTGACTCCTCGGGAACAAAAAATATTATCAATGAGATTTGGGCTAAAGAACGGGATTACCCACACTTTAGAGGAAGTAGGCCAGGAATTCGGTGTAACCCGAGAAAGGATCCGTCAAATTGAAGCTAAATCCCTTGAAAGAATCCGCGGGCACGAAAAACTCAAAAAACTCAAGGGCTATTGATTTTCCTCCAAAAATTTAGTAAAATTAATATTACATTCCGCGGTAGCTCAATGGTAGAGCGTCTCCCTGTTAAGGAGTTTGTTGTAGGTTCGAGTCCTACCCGCGGAGCAGGCTAGTGAGGCGTTCTGGGAGACCGAAACGCCTCATATTTTTGGAGGGCTCTAGGAAGTCCTATCCCCGTACCCCGACTAGAAATCGAACTATGTTTGGGGGGCTAAGTCGTCCAAACTAATCGCCAAGCAGGCGTTTTTTTGGTAGAATAAATATATGAGCAAGGGAAGTAAAATTTTAAAATTAATAATCTCTATTTTGATTTGCCAGGGGGCAGGAGCTATTGGATCATTATTTACTTCGCCCGCTATTTCAACTTGGTATGCTACAATCCAAAAACCGAGTTTTAATCCACCTAACTGGATTTTTGCTCCTGTCTGGATATTACTATTTATATTAATGGGGCTTTCTCTTTATCTAATATGGAGCAAAGGATTTAAGTATAAAGGAACAAAGATAGCTATTTTTATCTTTTTCGTTCAGCTTATATTAAATATCCTTTGGTCAATCCTCTTTTTTGGTCTGCAATCTCCGCTTTTCGCCCTTATAGAGATAATTATTCTTTGGTTTGCAATACTGTTGACGATTATCAGCTTTTACAAGGTTTCTAAAATAGCTGCCTATCTTTTACTGCCATATATTATTTGGGTTAGTTTTGCTTCGGTGCTAAATTTTTCAATACTAATTATTAATTAAGTGTTTTAGCATCTTATTAAATAGGCCCTAACATATCTGTTCAAAGATTCGGACAGTATGTTCAGTTCAAGATAGAGCTACATCTTTAGTTTATCGCCAAGAGGGAGGTTTCTTAGTAGAACAATACAAAGATTAAACTGCAATTTATGTTAGAAGAATTATTTTTCATCCTTGGGATTGTAAATAATCTATTTTTGATTTACATCTTTTTAATTCGGAAGAAAATGACCATTTTGCAAAGAGTGGGGAAGTTTTATTTTCTTTTGGCGATCCCGGCTGTTTATGGAATTTTTTTGGTTCAGCAGGAACATAAGGTGGTGCAATATAGCATCTTTCTGGGGATATTTTTAGTATTCTTGGCATTGGAGTTTTTTTATGATTATGTTTTGAAGATTCCTTTTCGTGAAAATTTGAAAAAGTATTGGAAGTCAGTAATACCTTATTTGGCTCTTTATTATGCGATGAATTACGGATTTGTGGTGATGGTCTGGAAAAATTATTCACAGATAGGAGGAGCTATTATGCTTGGACTTTTTATTGTCCAAATAATTGTGAACATAAGTACCCATCGCCTAAAAAACACAGACAAGACGTCTTAAACATCGTCTAAGTATTGGATCAGGCTGGTGAGGCGTTCGAGCGACCGAGCCGCCTATAGGTCTAGGGCGACCGAGAGGGGTTCGAGTCCTGCCGCCGGAGCAGGCTAGTGAGACCGTTCGGGAGACCGAGAGGCCTCATATTTTTGAAAAGTTCGAGAGAATAAATCCCCCTACCCCGACTGGAAATCGAACTATTTTCGGAAGAGAAGAATCGCCAAAAGGCGATCTTTTCTGTTAGAATAAGGATATAAAGGAATTAATACTTTGTTTAATTTATTCTATCCATGAATGTATCTCAAGAAAAAGAAGCATATCGTACACATTATAATTATGCTGAATGTTTAGCAGACTTAATCAGTAATTCTTCGCTTAGTTGTAATTTAAAACTTAAGCAGAAAAAATTACCAGATCTGAAAGAAAAAGAAAATTTAATAAACCTTACAAAAAAATCTCTCGAGGATGAATATAAAATTGTTAATATGGATAAAGAATATTCCTATGCTTCAACATCTTGGTTGCCGATAAAGTCATATTATTTAATATTTAATCGACTTCTAACTATTGAATATATTATCAAAGCTCAGAATAATATTTTTAAATGCAGCCATTGTAATTGTATAGAGGAGTTCACGAGAAAATTAGCTAATAGTGAGATTAGCTTCAGTGATCCTCTCTTGAACACAATTTACTGTGGACCTGTATTTGACTATCACGACGTTCCAGGAGCAAACTTAAGCAGAAGAATTAGCAAGGATAGAAGATATAATTTAGCAATGGCAAAAGCGTCTGATTATAAACTGGCTGATTGGAAGAGAAAAAAGAGTATAGAAGATTTTAAAAAGAAGGTGGATCAAGAAAAAAAGAAAGAATATTTGGAAACGTTTAAATTCTCTATTTTTGAATTTCCTTATTATATGCGCATCAGGTCCAATTATAGAGATTTTGCGTTTATTGAGGGAGTGTCAATTGGCGAGACCGCTGCTTATTTTGAATGCTATTATAAATTTACTATGGGTTTTTATAATCTATTAAATAAACTTCAAAATTCTTTAATTAAAATGAGAAATTAATTGGTATAATTAAAACAAAAAGTCGCCTTTCAGGCGGCTTTTTAATTTCAGCGAAGCTTATTTACTTTTTGATTTGTCACTGAAGAAAACACTAATAAACATAAAGAATCCTATAATCCAAAAGATGATCCCGATTGGTAATGTTATCAACCCTACTACAAATAATATTATTGGAATAGTTACCCCTATCATCATTTTTTTTCCTATTTTTTGCATCTTTTCTCCAATGATTTGTAATTTACTCATTTCCTGTTTTGTTTTACCCATTTCTTGTATTGTTTTATTCATTTCCTGTCTTGCTTTATTCATTTCCTGTTTTGCTAATCCCCAAGCACATTTTGTACAAACTTTTTTCCCCTCATGCTTCTTAAGTTGTGTATTCCAAAAATTTAACTTCTTTCCACAAATTGAACAAGTCTCTATTTGTTTAGTTGTTCCCATAATTTTATTGCTTTAATTTTTATTCTGGCGGTATAACACAAAGCTCGCCGCCAGCGATGGCCTTGCGGCCACCCATACCCCTTTCGGGATATGACCGATCAAGGTGCTCTGACGACGAGCTTAATGCCTTGATCGGTTTTTATGCCATGCCCTATAAAACTATAAGGTTTAGGCAACTATTTAATTGTCAATTTTATTATACGTTCTTTTCCCTTATTTTTCCAGCCGAATCACTTTATTCTTAAGAATCAATTTGCTTCTTAAACATGAAAGCAGTTCTCTTTTCTCAAAAATATTCCCTTCTTTCAAAATGTATTTTGCGTAATTTCTTAGATCTATTTCTTTTTGTTTTACTGTGTTTTCTTTTGATATACCGAGAACGCCGTTTCTGAACTTATGATAACGCTCTACTTCTTTTTCTAGTTTTTCTCTCATTCCAATCTTATCTAAATTAATCTTATCTATAATATCCAGTAACTGATTGATCAAATCCCTTTCTCTTAAGTATCCACATTTACAGTTATGGTCTCTGCTTCTGCTGCAACCATAGTAGACATACCGATTTACTCCGCCATTTTTTAATTTCTTGAATTTTTCATCAGCCGTGATACCCGAGCCACAAAGTCCGCATTTCATCAGTTTAGTAAAGGCAAATTCTTTGCTTTCTGATCTAATAATCTTGTCTCTTGTTAATCTTTCTTGAACTTTATCAAACAACTCCTTTGATATTAAGGATTTATGTTTTCCTGTATACCAGTTTCCGCTACCTCGTGGATATTCAAAAACTCCGTAGTAAAAAGTATTCCTTAAGATTATATAGATATTACTTAAACTAAGATGTTTTCCAGTTCGTGTCTTAAAGTTAATGCTTTTTAGCCATTGATAAAGTTTTCTACCGCTATATTGCTCGTAAGCCACTTTCTCAAACATTTGCTTGATAATTGGTGCTCTCGGAGGATCTACTATCACAGAACCTTTCCGGTCGGTTCTTTTTTCGTTTAGATAGCCGGTAGGAGCTGTACTTAACCACAATCCCATCTCTGCTCTAGTTTTTAACCCTCTTTTTACGTTTAAACTTTTATTATCATTTTCAAGCTTGGCCTGACTACAAAGAATCATCAGAAGGAATTTCTCGTTAGGCGAATCGGTAAATTTCTGTGAATAGGTTCTTATTCCATAGAGTATCTTTTGATCCATTAAATCTACTAATGAACCTAAGTCTCCGGCATTTCTGCTCAATCTATCAGGTGCCCAGGTGAGAATAGCATTGAATTTTCCAGCTCGAATATCTTTAAGGATTTGATTAAATACTAGTCTTTGTCCAACTGCCTTTGCTGAATGACTTTCTTTTCTTATTTCAACCACATCTAATTTTTCTCTTTCTGCAATTGAGAGCATTTCTTTAATTTGAGAATCAATGGAAAGAGCTTGAAGCTCATCAGCTTCTGTTGACTTTCTAGCATAAAGACAGTAACGAAGGCGAGGAGAGATGATGGGGGTCTGGTGATTATTGACTTGGATTGGTGTTGCTTGTTCTATAGCCATATATAGATGTTATTAATCTCTATATTCGACCTTTGGAACAAGGATGCCGCAACCCCGCTAGTGAGTCCAGCCCCCATCAGTTGGTAACCTGTTGGTAACTTTATCAGTTATGATGCGACATTATAAGCGAGAGTTTTCTCAATTCTGACAGTTCTAATCTTTTCTGGTTTTTTATTCCAATTCTTTCCGTAATCAAGTTCAATAGCTTTTTTCAGTAGCACTCTTTCGTCGGGAGTCAATTTTCCATCATCAAGTTCCCTGTCATCAAGTTCGGGATATTTCATAAGCTGAAGTTTTTCGGAAAAGGCAGGATGTCTATGTACTAACCAAAATTTTATTGCCGTTAAGTTTCCGTCTTTAATCATTAAAATAAGTTGGGCCTGAGCTAAATCGTTAATTAAAGACACACCTTTCTCAAGAGCTTTTTCTGCTGCTTCGGCAAATTTATTACTTTTTTTCAGCCATCTATAATAGGTCGCTCGTGCAACCCCGGCTCTTTTAGAAGCGAATCCTATAACAGGATTTTTTTCTAATTCCTCAACTAGAATCTTTTTTTGCTTGGCAGTTTTCATAATTTTTTGGCCTTAGATCCTGTTAGTTTTTCCCATCTGTGTTTTATAACCTCACAGTAAACAGCCGATTTTTCCATCAGATAACAATTTCTTCTCATTTTTTCTGCTGCAACAAGAGTGCTGCCGCTACCTCCAAATGGTTCTACAATCAGATCATCACGTTTGGTTAAGACCTTAATGTAAGGTAGAAGAATTTCTACCGGTTTAGTTCCAAAGATTATTCCTTGTCCCGAACTTTTTTCATCTGATGCATGAAATTCAATGAAATCGGTTGGACATATTTTCTTTCCACTCTCGTAATTTTCCCATTGAGGCTTGCCTAATGTTGCATAGAGTGCTGTTTCGTATTCATTTTGGAGTAATTCTTCTTCTGGTTGAAGATTAAGTTCTATGTTTTCATTTAGAGATGTTCCGACCATGGCGATATCATGTTTATTGAAAAATCTGTATTTTGCTGCGAATCCTTGAACCCTATTTGATAAGTGCCAAACTATCATATTGCGAACTTTCCAATATTGTTCCATTTCATTCCAAATAGTTTTAATATTCTTCCAGTTTTCAAAAACTATAATACTAAAATTTTCTTTCTGGATTTTGCTAATATTAGCCATCCATTTTTCGGTAAAATCTGGTGGTAACTCATCTGTTCCCAAATACCTTCTATTGGTTTTGTATCCAAAACCAGATGACTTACCTTTATATTTGGTGTGTAAGTAATCCAGAATGTATGGAGGATCGGTAAAACACATATCAGCTTTTTCGCCATTCATAAGATTAAGAATATCTTCTTCTTTTGTCGAATCCCCACATTTTAATCTATGAGGGCCGAGTTGATATACATCTCCTTTCTGAATTTCTATTTTCTGAATATTTAACTTCGCGAGTTCTCTGTTTAAATCGAATTCTTCTGGGGTTTCATCAATCTGGAATATTTCGTCCAATTCTTGGCTACTGAACCCTACATCAGTAAGAAAATCTTCATCGAACTTTGTAAGAAGATCCCAATCAAATTCTCCAATGTTTTTGTTTAGCCTAAGGTTCAATTCTTTTTCGCGTTCAATATCAGGAATGTTTAAATAAACTACCGGAATTTCCTTAAATTTTAACTCTTTTGCTGCTCGGAGCCTCATGTGTCCACCAATCACAATATTTTTTCTGTCCACTGCAATATTTGCAATTACTGGATCGACTATTTGGAATCGCTTAATACTTTCTTTTAATTGTTCCATTGATTCTTTACTGATTTTTCGAGGATTATATTCCGATGGCTGAAGAGAATCTATGGGTACATATAATATGTTTAGTTTTGGTTTTGTTATTTTAGTCATATTTTTGTAATTTAATTTTCCTTTTTTATCTTTTTTAATTCTATTTCACCAACATATTGAAGCCACAATCTTACTGCACTGGGGTTTCCTCTTACAGCCTCTCTATAAAGTCCATTAATAACATCCGAAAGTTTATCCTTCTCGTTATCAAGAATAATTTGGCGAACTTTTTCAAGAAAGCCAAATGACTTTTTCCAATCTGTTAGCGTATCTTCGCTTACTCCGAATTTTTTCGCGAAATCGCGCTGTGTTTTTATTTCTCTTAATACTCGAGGCGTCGCACAAAACCTTATAAATTCCTCATATTCACGAGTTAATTTTATAGCCGGAGGAATTTTGTAGATTTCGGATTGAATCGGAGTAAGTATAGGGGTTTTTGTTTTCATTTTTTCCTTAGATTATTTTAATTATTCGACCTGTTACGATTATTTTAGATTCACATTGTTTTGCCTTAGTTTAATTTTATAAATATGCTTTTAACCTTTTTCGCAAATAAAAACGCCCAGACATATATCCGTACTTTTATACAGATAGATGTCCGGGCGTTCCGGACTTGCTCGATTAAATTTTCAACTTACACTTTTATAATAATCTGATTATAAATCCGTGTCAAGCGCACTTGTTTATGTTTTACTTTTTACAGCATATGTCATTCCGAGCGTTTTTAAATTCCTTGCAAAATAGCCGCCGCAATCACAACTTACTTTAAATCGTCCTCCTGCGTCGTGGTCAACTTCAACTTTTACATACATTGGCTTTCCTTTATTGTATTTTATTAAGTAGATTTCATTTCCTCTTATTTCAGCTATCGGTTTATTGCATTTTGGGCAACGAAATAAATTTCTCGCAAATTTGTTTTTTTTATTCAAGTCCATAATTGCTTTACTTTCCTCTTAATTAATTGTAAACTAATGGTAGGTTTATATTATTATACAACTAACCATGGATAAAAACAAATTACCAGAAATACTGACGATGAAACAGGTTTGCGAACTCTTGAATGTTCACCCTAATACTTTGAGAAATTGGGACAATAATGGTGTGCTTAAAGCTATTCGTTTTGGAACCAGGAAAGATAGGCGTTATAGAAAAGAAAATATCTTAAAATTGATAAAAAACAAAAAATAATTATGAAAATCAAAGACCTTCCAAAGGTTGATAGACCGAGAGAGAAATTAGAAAAATACGGGCCCGAGAAACTATCTAACTCGGAACTTTTAGCTATTCTTTTAAGAACTGGCGGTAAGGGGATTAATGTTGTCGAAATGGCAAGAAAGATTTTAAGAAAATTTAGAGGAAATAGTTTATCTAAAGCTAACTTTAAAGAATTAAAAAATACTTTTGGCTTGGGCGTGGCTAAGGCCTGCGAGATTGTAGCTTGTTTTGAATTAGGCCGTCGGCTTTTGCAGAATAAAAAGAGTCAGATTTATCTTACTCCCAAAGATGTTTGGAATGAATTAAAGGATATTCGGGATAACAAAAAAGAGCATTTTGTTATTTTCTTTTTAGACGTGCGCAATCAAGAAATAAAACGAGAGATTATTTCAGTCGGCTCTCTTAATGCTAATTTGGTTCACCCGAGAGAAGTTTTTGAGCCGGCTGTCCGTTACTTAACCGCTCAAGTGATTCTGGCTCATAATCATCCAGCCGGAGACCTAAAACCATCTGAACAGGATATTAAGATTACTAAGCGGCTTGTTGATGCTGGTGATATTTTAGGGATTGATATTGTAGATCATATTATTGTTACCAAAGATGGATTTTTAAGTTTTAAACAAAAGAAATTAATATAATTTTTATGCCAAAACGATTTTATAAAACCAAAAAAGAAGAAATAAAAACTCAGAAAACTGGCACTTATTTTAATGCCAAAAAATTAAACAAGAAATCATATGAGGATTATACGAAGAAAGACCTTATTATAGAGATTGAGCAGTTGGAAAAGCGTAAGCAATATGGTTTGGTCTGGGAAGAACAGGAAGAAAAGTTTGATAAAGACACTATTGGCAAATTACCGGTTTTGAAAGAAATAAAAAATAAAGAGATTAAAAAAGATAAAAATGGGTCGGTCAATCTTCTAATTGAGGGCAACAATTATCATTCGCTTTCAGTGCTAAATTACACCCACGAAAAATCCGTTGATGTTATTTATATCGATCCTCCTTACAATACGGGTAATAAGGATTTTATTTTTAATGATAGGATTGTTGATTTAGAGGATTCCTATCGTCATAGTAAATGGCTTTCGTTTATGTCAAAAAGGCTGAAGTTGGCAAAGAATTTATTGAAAAACAATGGTGTTATTTTTATTTCGCTAGATGACAACGAATTGGCACAACTTAAGTTGTTAATGGATGACTTTGCTTTATTCGGCGAGAATAATTTTATTACTCTTTTTATAAGAAAAAGTGGGGTGGCACCGAGAATAGATGCAAAACATATTTCCATAGAGCATGATTATGTAATATGTTATGCAAAAAATAGCAATTTATTGAAATTAACAAAGATATCAATGAAAGATGATGAGG
>Ga0307429_1001085_pt1 | contig 13599 bp, 9 predicted proteins | sample SalMarWE160230MG_FD_202151 | JGI IMG/M metagenome (GOLD analysis project Ga0307429, IMG submission 202151) | Salt marsh sediment microbial communities from the Plum Island Ecosystem LTER, Massachusetts, United States - WE1603-230 | ecosystem: Environmental > Aquatic > Marine > Intertidal zone >...
AGGGCAGGCCGATGAGAACAATTGGAACACGGACAGTTCTATATTTGACAATATTTCTTCTAAGTCTCATATCGGTCGGTTGCACAAGCGTAAAATACGAGCCGGTCAAGCTGCTGCCTGCGCCTCGGCACGGTGGCGTTTACGTCGTAGCGCACCGCGGGGCTCATATTGGAATCCCCGAGAACACGCTCGCAGCGTATGAAGCGGCCATCGAGATGGGAGTTGATTTTGTCGAGGTTGATCTGCGGACAACACGGGACGGCAGTATCGTTAGTATCCACAACAAAGACATCGATTCCTACGTGACAAATGGTCGGCACGGACTGATCTCAGAGATGACACTTGAGCAGCTAAAGCAATTAGATATAGGCAGCAGGATAGCTCCTCAATGGAGCGGCGAGAGAATTCCCACGTTTGAAGAGATTCTCGAATTCTGCAAAGGCAGGGTGGGCATCTATCTGGACTTGAAAGATGCTTCGGTTGACAAGGTGATTTCTATCGTAAACAAGTGGGGCATGGCCCGGCAGGTCTTGTGGTACGCCGATTTCGACGAACTGGAGCGTGTCGCGGAATTGTGCCCCGAGTGCATTCTGATGCCCGATCCGGGGCCTGAAGAGAACCTGCCTGAGATCATTGAGCGTTTTGAGCCCTCGGTGATTGCCGCTGTGTGGCGTCACTATTCACAAAGTTTCGCGGCAAAATGTCACCATGCGGGCGCAATCGTTATCGTTGATGAAAGCGGCCCGGCGTGCTGGCAGGACGCCCTGACGTGGAACACCGATGGCATTCAGAGCGACCGGCCCGCACAACTGATTGCTCTGCTGGAGCGTAGAACAAAATAGCTCATGCTTAAACGACTCAACGGGCGTTTATATCATGTCGTAATCGTAAGGTTTCCGCATCGGGCGGGAAATCCAACTGCTCGCCTCGGCATCACCGATAAACTGCTCTTTGGCCGGGTCCCAGTTTAGCTTTCGGCCGAGACGAATAGAAATCACACCCAGGTGACACAGACTCGCGGAGCGGTGGCCGGTCTCGGCCGAGCAAATCGGATCTTTACGCGATTTAACGCAGTCGATGAAATTGCCCATGTGGTTGTTGCTGAGATAAACGCGTTTGGCGTCCTCGGGAAGTTTCTGCGTTAGAAGCTGCCGGTCGTTTGCCTCGATGATGCCTCGCGTGACCCATATCCAGCCGTCTGTACCGTAGAACTTGATGCCGTGCTGCTGGCGGTCGGGGTCTTTGACGCCGCCGTGCCATTCGCTGGCCGTGGTGCTCTTGCAGGAGTGGATCACACCGTTCGCGTAGGTATATGTCACTTCGTACTCGCTGGCCGCGGTGAAGCCGCCGGGGATCATGTCAATCAATTGCTTGCCCTCGATACTGACGGGGCCGGAGCCGTCCATCTCCAGCGCCCAGAGTACGATGTCATTATGGTGCGCTCCCCAGTCGGTCATCGTGCCGCCGGAATATTCCCACCAGTAGCGGAAGCTGAAGTGCGTTTTCTCTTTGACGTATTCGACTTTTGGCGTCTGGCCGAGCCAGAAATCATAGTCGAAACCTTCCGGGACCGGCGAGGTTTTGAACGGGCCCTGTCGCAGGCCGGCGGGCAGCCAGACTTCGACTTTTTGTATTTTGCCGATTCGCCCGTTGCGGACCAGGTCGCAGGCTAATCGGAAATGGGCGCTGCTGCGCTGCTGCGTGCCGGTCTGGAGAACGCGTTTGGTCTGCCGCTGGACTTCGACGAGCCGCTTGCCTTCGTTGATAGTCAGGGTGAGCGGCTTCTCGCAGTAAATGTCCTTGCCTGCTTTCATCGTGGCCATGGCAACTAGCGTGTGCCAGTGGTCAACCGTGCCGCAGATGACGGCGTCAACATCCTTTCGCTCCAGCAGCTTGCGAAAGTCGGCATAGCCTTCGGCGCCGGGGAAAGCTTTTTGAGCCGTCGCTAAGTGGCCGGCGTCAACGTCACATACGGCAACGATGTTCCCGTATCTCCGGGCATTTCTTGCGTCGCCCGTTCCCTGCCCCCCGCAACCAATCAGTGCGAGGTTGACTTTCTCGCTGGGCGGCAAAGATTCCGGACGTCTTCTTCTCTGTTGGGCATCGCATTCTTCGATTAACCATGAGGGAAGCGTAGAAGCGGCGGTCACCGCGCCTGCGGTCTTGAGGAAACTGCGGCGTGAACTGATATGATTCTGAGTCTTCATGATCTTCTCCGAAAAATATGTTATGTAATATCATTCCCTGCAAAACTCAGCCGGACAAAACAAAACCGGCATCTGTTAACCTTAAAATATAGCACGAATAGTTTATTTGGCAAGTGTCTTGTTACACACGAGATTTTTTCAGCAGGCCTGCTACTTAAGTCATTTTAGTGGTTTTTGCTATTTTCTTGATATTTAAGTAAGCCTGCGATATTATAAGCAACTGAAACTACAGAAGTTATTCTTAAGTCGTTAAATTGGAAATATCGATTGAGGTGATCTCACGACACAATCCGGGCAAGTCAGGAGGTATTTTATATTGATAATAAATTTTCACGTCGTCAGTTCATTCGGGACAGTGCGGTCGCAGGTGCTGCTATCGGTGCCGGGATTGGGTTTTCCCAAAGCGTTCATGCGAAAAATGCCGGCAAGATTTTGAACTATAACTCCGACATGGAATACCGCCGATGCGGTAGAACAGGGCTTATGATTTCGGCTATTTGTCTCGGCTGCCACGGGCAATCCTTCGCGCACCGGAACGACGAGAACAACACGACGCTTCCTGAAACCATATATTCGGCCGACAAAATAGATCCTTTCTGTCAAGGCTGCCATTATTCTCATAATGTTCCGCCCGGCAAGATTGTCGCTCGCTGGGCAAAGCGTAATCCGGATAAAACCGATCCCGATAAAATTGTCTGCACGAATTGCCACGGCGAGCACCGTATGAAGGTGCGCACTATCATCTGGGACAAGAAAACCGGAAAATTCCTTAGCACGAACCGAGGGGAATAAATGTCTGGGGTGCTCTGTAGAAAATATCAGGCTGGAGTATGTCATTGCGAGCGTAGCGAAGCAATCTCAAACGTAACGATAGCTTTTTCTGCTTATAACGCAGGAGATTGCCACGGCCCTTCCGGCCTCGCAATGACAGAATGTGGAGCCTTTCTTCAGAGCATGTCCGGCGCAATTTTAGCTTGCACGGGAGAAAAACGATTATGAATAAATTCGAATCTGTCGGCAAAGAATTGTTGTCACTGATAGAAGAATGGGAACCGAAACTATCGGCCTTTGGCAACGACGTTATTACCGAAAGGCGAAACAGTCAAAACCGCACCATCAAACAGATTACAGGTCACATGGTGGATTCGGCCTCCAACAACACGCATCGAATCATCCACCTTCAGTACCAGAAGAGCCCCCTGGTTTTTCCGTGCTACGCAACACATGGGAACAATGACCGTTGGATTGCCATCCAGAACTATCAGCAGGAAGACTGGAACGAGCTGGTTCAACTATGGAAATGCACCAACACGCACATCGTCCACGTAATTCGGAACATAAATCCTGACAAGCTGGACAACGTCTGGATATCCGGCCTGAACAAGGAGATATCCCTCGAAGAGATGGTCGTCGATTTCCCGCGGCATTTTGAACTGCATTTGAGTGAAATAGATGAATTAATAAATAAAGAATGAATGCTTTTGCTGTGGCGCCGATTCACCAGTTGATGAAGAGAGAAAAGTAGATATTCTCTGCCGATATTGAGCTTGAATACAGAGTACTTGCCGCTTATTATCGCTCCGGCAGGCTCAATCGCATCCCTAAGGTTAGATCGTTCTCGTCTTCCAGGACGTCGGCATTCAGTTTGCTTATCTCTTTGTATCTGCTTGGATTTCCGAGCTGCTCGCTGGCGATGCTCCATAAACTATCGCCTTCTCGAACAACGTATTGTACACCTTTTGCTTTGTGTTTATCGGCCGAAATATGCCTTCTGCCAATGGATTTCACTTTTTCAAACATTGAACTCGGAAAGATGCCCGCGATATTGATCTTGTTGAGTTCGGAGGCTAACAGTTTGGGTACGACGAGGCTTTGCCCGAGACTAATCTCATGAGAAGATGCCGGAAGTGTGCTATTATTCCGGAAAATGCGAATGCCGCTTGTCCTTCCCCCAACCCCATTGGCGTCGCCGAGACAAGGCAGGCCATCGAGTATATACACAAATACAAATATCGCTCCCAATCCCAACAACAATCTGATTTTTGTATAGGAACTCATAGCAAAACTCCACTCCATCTTTTCTTGTGCAATGCACAACGATTATGTGTATTACCCCCCAGAGTGATATATATGCTAATTGATTTTATCACTCCTATATAAAATATAGTGATAAAAAGACCAAAAGCCAAAATTATGTTTCTAATAAAATAATTTTCCAGCCGGAAGGAAAAAATCTCACTATAGCCGCACTTTTGTTTCCAATCTCGATAGTGCCGCGGAATCAAGGATACGACCTGAGAAGGCGCAGGCCTATGACAAAGGTATCTATCATGGGTCATAATGGATAAATAGAATGATGGGATTTCATTTGGATTTTCCTTTCATTAAATTCCTTGCTCATAGTGTGTACTATTATCGAAAGAAAGCTCAGAGTATTTTTTTATTGTACCGCCCCTGCGTTTCGGATATCTGATTACTATGTGATTCGAATTCAGGGAAATACAGGAGCGCCATATACGTTTTTATCGTTAAGTTTGTCTCGTCGAGGGATTAGTCGTAGTATGGGCAACTCGATTGCCCATGATTAATGAGAAGGAGATTTCAGATGAAATATATTTTTCTTATTATGCCGATTGTTTTAGTGCTTGCGGGCTGCCAAAATGGAGCCGGGCAAGTCAAGCCAGTGCCGTATGCTAACTGGGAATCCGCCTCGGTTATGAGCAACGGAATCCGCATTCATTACTGGCGCACGGGCGGCCAGGGCAAGCCGGTCATGATAATGGCTCATGGTATCACGGACTACGGTCTGAACTGGGCTTCTCTGGCGGCGAAATTTGAAAGCGATTACGATATTATAATGTACGATGCACGCGGGCACGGATTCTCCGAAAAACCTGAAGGCCCATATAGTCTGGATGCGCACGTTGAAGACCTTGTGGGGCTGATAAAGGTGCTGGAAATCAAAAAGCCCATATTGGTTGGTCATTCAATGGGGTGTAGTACGGTCGCCTCAGCAGGGGCTGCTTACCCGGATTTACCGGCAGCTATTATAATGGAAGACCCGGTCTTCCCTGATGCGCTTGAATATCTGACGGAGGATATTCTCCCGGATTGGAAAGGAATGGTGGAGGCGGATAAAGCAATGGGTAAGCAAAAGCTTATGAAGGTGGCCCGTACCGTGCGGCATCCGGGATTGTCCGACTTCGACTATGACCACTGGGCCGAATCCAAGCTGCTGGTCACACCGAATGTTATCGATATAATTCGCGGTGAAGGTTTTGGTGATCCCATTAAAACTTATCCTAATATAATCGCCCCAACGCTTATCCTAAAAGCCGATGCGGACAAAGACAACCGGCAGAAACACCTTAAAGTTTCTGGATTGCTTCCGAATGGAAAGCTGATTCATATCGATGGTACATCACACCTGGTTCGTAAGGACAAGCCGGCCGAAACCGAGCGACAAATCCGAATATTCCTCGACGGACTAAAATAACTATGGACAGTGGAACCTGCTCCGGCAATAAATTGGAGAGCTGGAAATCTGTCTTTTCGTCTTCAGTCTTCTTTCATTTTATATCCGCGTGGTACTCCTGGAGCGATTTAATCTGCCCGGGTTTTTTCTGGAAGGCTGCAATTCCCTTAGCTGCCGCGGCGGCTGCCGCCGCTGTCGTGATATAAGGGATTTTGTATTTAATCGCTGCTTTGCGGATATAAGAGTCGTCGTGTTTACTTTGCTTGCCGCTCGGAGTATTGACAACAAGCTGTATTTGTCCGTTCTTTATACTGTCGAGAATGTTCGGCCGGCCCTCGTGCATTTTGAGAATATGTTCCGATTTAACTCCATGCTTCGATAAGAGCCGGTGCGTACCCTCGGTAGCGAGAATCTTAAAACCGAGCTTCTCGAACTCCTTCGCGGTCTGGAGAGCGGAAGTTTTGTCTTCTTTCGAAATGGTAATCAGAACGGTTCCATCCGAGGGTAGCGGCGATTGTGTTGCCTCCTGCGACTTATAGAACGCCAGCCCGAACGAATCCGCCATGCCGAGGACTTCGCCGGTTGAGCGCATCTCTGGGCCCAAAAGAGGATCGACTTCGGGGAACATGTTGAAAGGAAACACGGCCTCCTTTACGCCGAAATGCGGAATGGACATCCTTTTTAACTTCATGTCCGACAGGCTTTTGCCCAGCATTAACTGCGTGGCGATTCGGACCATTGAAATCCCGCAAACCTTCGAGACCAGCGGCACGGTCCTCGATGCACGCGGATTGGCTTCGAGAATGTAAACGACGTCATCGGCAATGGCATACTGGATATTCATCAGACCGACCACGTTAAACTCGATGGCGATTTTCCGGTTGTAGTCATAAATCGTCTTGAGATGTTTTTCGGGAATACTGACGGGCGGCAGCACGCACGCCGAGTCACCCGAATGCACGCCGGCCAGCTCGATATGCTCCATGATCGCCGGAACGAAAGCATTAGTGCCGTCGGCGATGGCATCGGCTTCCACTTCGATAGCGTTTTCCAGAAACTTGTCAATCAGGATCGGCCGCTCCGGCGAAACATCCGTTGCCCTGGCGACATAGTATCGCAGCATTTCTTCGTCGTGCACCACTTCCATTGCACGGCCGCCGAGTACATACGATGGCCGGACCATTAACGGATAGCCGATCTTAGCGGCGATTTTGAGCGATTCGTCCAGGTTACTCGCCATGCCTGATTCAGGTTGCGGGATGCCGAGCTTCTTCATCAGCTTTCGGAACCTGTCCCTGTCTTCCGCCAGGTCGATCTTCTCGGGCGAGGTACCGATGATTTTGACGCCGGCGCCTTCCAGCTCTGCGGCAATATTCAGCGGCGTTTGTCCCCCGAACTGCACGATTACGCCGTCCGGCTTCTCCTTGTTGTATATGCTTAGCACATCTTCGACGGTGAGCGGCTCGAAGTACAGCTTGTCCGAAGTGTCATAGTCGGTCGAGACTGTCTCAGGGTTACAATTAACCATGATAGTCTCATAGCCTTCGTCTCGAAGTGCAAATGCGGCATGGACACAGCAGTAGTCGAACTCGATTCCCTGGCCGATACGGTTGGGGCCGCCGCCGAGCACCATTACCTTGCGTTTCTTGCTGACATCGACCTTGTCCGGAGCGTTGTATGTGGAGAAATAATAGGCCGCGTTTTCCACGCCGCTCACGGGTACAGGCTCCCATGCCTCGGTAACTTTCAGCCCGAGACGTTGTTTCCGAATCTGTTTTTCCGGAACTTCCAGCAATTCCGACAGATACTTGTCCGCGAATCCGTCCTTTTTGGCCTGGATTAGAAGCTTGTCCGGTAGTTTTTTGCCTCTATACTTCAGGATTTTTTCTTCCAGCTCCACCAGCTCTTTCATCTGCTCGATAAACCAGGCCTTGATATAGGTTTTTTCGTGGAGCGTTTCGACGCTGATACCTTTGCGAAGGGCCTCGTACATAATGAACTGCCGCTCACTCGTCGCTTCTCTTAAGAGTTCCAGAAGCTCGGCGGCGGATTTTTTGTTAAAATCTTTGGCAAAACCAAGCCCGTACCGGCCTGTTTCGAGCGAGCGGATGGCCTTTTGTAATGCTTCCTTATAGTTCTTGCCAATGCTCATAACCTCGCCGACGGCGCGCATCTGCGTGCCCAGCTTGTCTTCGATTCCCTTGAATTTCTCAAAGGCCCATCGCGCGAACTTTACGACCACGTAGTCTCCCGAAGGCGTGTATTTCTCAAGTGTGCCGTCCCGCCAATATGGAATCTCGTCCATCGTCAGGCCGCCCGCCAAAATTGAGGAAACCATCGCAATGGGAAAACCGGTCGCCTTGGAAGCGAGAGCCGATGACCGTGACGTTCGCGGATTGATTTCTATGACCACGACCCGGCCGGTTTCGGGATCGTGTGCGAACTGAATATTGGTTCCCCCGATCACGCCGATTGCTTCGACTATATCATACGAATGTTTCTGAAGACGCTTCTGCAACTTGGGATCTATGGTCAACATCGGCGCGGTGCAGTACGAATCGCCCGTATGAACGCCCATGGCATCGACATTTTCTATAAAGCAGACGGTGATCATCTGGTTCTTGGCGTCACGTACGACCTCGAGTTCCAGTTCTTCCCATCCCAGCACGGATTCCTCGACGAGAACCTGCCCGACGAGGCTGACGGACAGGCCTCTGCTGGCGACGGTGCGGAATTCCTCGATGTTGTAAACCAGTCCGCCGCCCGTTCCTCCCATGGTATAAGCAGGGCGTATAACGCAGGGCAGGCCAATATTCTCAAGCGATTTTTCAGCTTCTTCGAGGCTGTTTGCAATTTCGCTTCTCGGCATCTCGATGCCCAGCTTATTCATCGTATCTTTGAATGCCTGCCGGTCTTCCCCGCGTTCTATGGCGTCGACCTTTACGCCGATGATCTGGACGCCGTATTTTTCCAGGATTCCCCGGCGTGAAAGTTCCGCCGAAAGGTTCAGGCCCGTCTGACCGCCCAGGTTCGGCAGCAGCGCATCGGGTTTTTCTTTTGCGATAATCTGCTCGATGGTTTTGACATTGAGCGGCTCGACATAAGTCACATCCGCCGTGCCGGGGTCGGTCATAATGGTTGCCGGATTGGAATTGACCAGCACAATTTTATAGCCCAGCTTCCGTAGGGCCTTGCAAGCCTGTGTTCCGGAATAATCGAATTCGCAGGCCTGGCCGATGATAATCGGGCCCGAGCCAATAATCAGTACCTTGTGGATATCCTTACGTTTCGGCATTGGGTTGTCCTCAAAAAAGGTTTCTCTTACAGCAGTTAAGTATATGACCAGGGGTTATTGTTTGCTTGTAACCCTGAGTCCTATGACTACAGTAAAATCGCAGGATTTTAGCCAAGCTGAGCCGACATGTCAAGAAATGAAGTAAGAAGTGTCGATTTTCTCTGTTTTCAAGGATTGCTATGTGAGGTATATAGCGATATAAATCAAGCATCCCGCGGACTTAATAAATATTTAGCCCCGCAATTCATTGCGAGCACCTGACCTGATTCTCAAGATGCATAGAAAAGAAAATAGCCCACCAATGTCATTGCGAAGGAGCGCAGCGACTGCGGCAATCTCAATCCTTCCGCAGCAAAGACCGGCTATTTCCTTAGGAGGTCATTAATCAAGCAGAGCACAATAATTCGCACCGATTACCAATAGAATGACCGGGCATAGCTAAGTCTTTAGATATTTGCCTTCAGGCATCTGGGACGAAATGGATAATTAGGGACGTTTACGAATGGCGATTTGTCAAGGATGCTAATGATCCTAATAATCCCGATTCTGATAACTGCGGCTGGGTGGACTTCGTGCAGTGGTCGGGGCCTTCTCCGGATCAGGATCCGTCCGAGTGGCAGACGATTAACTACAAAGACGATGTATATGGCCGGCGCAGTGAAAAGAAGGAAAACCAGCACTAAATAGGTGACTGTCCCTAGTTTCCCCTTACGAATACTCCGTTTACGGCCAGGTCGCTGTCGAAGACATCAACCACTCCAATCCCTACATGTTCGCCGGCCGGCGGTTCGATATAGAAATAGGTCTTTACTACAACCGAGCCCGGTATTATAATCCATTTATGGGCCGGTTCCTACAAACGGATCCCATCGACTACCATGATGGGATGAATTCTTACGCCTATTGTGGTAATAGCCCATTGAATTACCTGGATCCTTCTGGTTTAATAAAGAGGTTCTGGAGAGAGGAACGCAAGTATGGTTACGCGACCCGGTGGTGGCTTAGCTGGAAAACGACGGGTTCGCTAATTGAAACGCCAAAGGATTGGTACGAAGCACCGGTTATAGGGGTAGCTTGGACAAAAAAGCAGTTCTGGTGGTACTATGTCCAAAATGGGAACTTGGATGACGCCATCGGTGAGGGGTGGGCACCGCCTGCCGTTAATCTCGGTAAAGTAAACCTGCTTGAGAAGTTCCAGGCCGACGAGATGGTACAGGCTGCTGTGGGATACTATACGAATGTAATAATGGGGATGGTGGAAGCTGCTTACGCAGAATTATTCGTGATCTGGGAAGGTAAACCCGGGGGCAATAAACGGATAGAGTATCACAACAACTCTCAGATGTACAATTTCGAAAGGCCATCGGCGTTGTGGAGGTACTATAATGATCTAATAGTACTCGGCCATGGATATTTGTTTTGCGACGCCAACGGTGTAGTTACGAGCGATGGCTTTTACAAGGTCACGGTCACCTTCTCCGTAAAAGATTGGTTCATCGATGTTCTCGATTTAGCAAATAAAATACCTGATTCGCAGGGATCGCTTGACTTTGATGACGGCATGCCGTATCAGATAGTTGGTAGCTGGACTATTGTAATGGAGGGGAAACTGGAATAGTAGGTATTCAAGGCGCAATGCGAAAAGGCAACCGAGAGGGTGGATGTGTCGCCGGCAGAAATATCAATCAAAGACTTGATTGTTGAACTCAAGAGCACCTATACCCGGAAAGGATGAAATTATGTGGAGATTGAATAACCGAGATTCACAAATGGTTATATGTGTCGCGATGGTAATACTTGCATCGAATGTGAAGGCTCTGGCCCAACCGCCGGACAATGCCGCCCTACTCTACTATCAGGCGTTTCTGCAATACGAGGAGCCAAATGAGACCTTGGAGATGATGCTCATCGATTTCCGCAAAGGTGCGATTGTTTCCAACGAAGCTATCGCCCAGTATATAGAGAGGAACCGTCGTGTGATCGACCGTGCGGTGACGGCAGCCGGTGTCTCGAAGTGCGATTGGGGTTACGACTACTCGCAGGGGAATCTGGATATGACGATGCCCAACCTCCCCCCGCTTCGAGACATCGCCTTGCTACTCGCGGCAGAGGCGAGATGGCTGGCTGAGCAGGGCAACTACACAACAGCGTTGGATCGTTGTGTGACACTACGCAGGATAGCCCTGCACACCTGCTACAAGACGCTGGTCTGGTATCTCTTCGGCAACCAGATAAACAAAATAGCCAACGAAACTACCCAAGACGTCTTAGGCCTTATGCCGGGCGATGTGGACGAGTTAAACCGGCTCAAGAGCCGTCTGGCCCAAACCGAAGAGCGGTTTCCATCTCTGGTGCCCTACTTCACGCAGGAAGCACGTATGTGTGTTGCCACGATGCAGAAGGACAAAGTACAGCCGCTCGTCGATCTATTTGGCGATCTATACGAGGGACCGCTTGGAAGCGACCTTTCGAAACGAATGTTTGAGCGTATTCGCAAAGGTGATGATACCTTCTTTGAGAGGAGCCGAGATTACTACCTCAACGCGATGTCAACGGTCGTCGGCACACTTGAATCGGGCTTACCGTATACACAGATATGTGACAAGCTCGATGGCCTGGTCGAGCAGTGGAACCAGGAAGCAAAGGACAACCCGGATGCGATATTTGCCGCACTCTTTTTTCCTCCGGTAAAAAGAACCTATCAAGTGATGATAAGACGACAGACTCACGTCAATGCCCTCAAAACGGCGATCGATCTCTATATTGTCAAGGCCCGGACAGGGCAACTGCCTGATACTCTGCCTGCTGATTCCCCACCTGATTTGTTCAGCGATAAACCCTTTGCCTACGCGAAAACGGCAGAGGGTTTCATTCTTCGCTGCCGACGCAAGGAAGACCCGAACAAGGACGAGGTGCACGAATACGAATTCAAAGCCAAATGATTTAAAGCGGCATGTTCGATTCTCCATGCATGATTGATTCTCCATTGTGCTCTTGTCGTTTTCAAAGATGGATATTATTTACGTTCCCGGCAGACCCCTTTTTCATTGATTATTGATTATTGACGATTGACTATTTCTCTGCGTTCACTGCGTTTATCAGCGGTTAATGATTGCCCCAGCTTCCACAGCCCGCAATACGCACAAAGCATGCCCTTGTATCTCCAAAATAATGAAGCTCCCCCGGAAACTAGGGACAGCCACCTATTTTTTTATTGACACGCGTTGTTTTTTGTTTTAATTTGGCTTTTATGCCAAGATTAGCCAGAGCAGTAGCAGTTGGATTCGCCCATCATATCACCCAGCGCGGGAACAACCGCCAGGATGTGTTCTTTGTGGATGATGATCGCCGGGTATATCTGGAGTTGTTGAAAGAGCAGGCGGACAAATACTCGCTGGAGCTGATCGGCTATTGCCTGATGAGCAATCATATCCATATCGTCGCGATCCCGCACGAGCAGGATTCACTTGCCAGGGCCGTCGGCAGAACGCACTTTCGCTATACGCAGTATATCAACCGCTTTCATCGCCGGAGCGGCCACCTTTGGCAGGGACGCTTCTATTCCTGTGCGATGGATGGGCGGCATTTCTGGCTGGCGATGAAATATATCGAACTCAATCCCGTTCGAGCAAGGCTCTGCCGAAAGCCATGGCGGTATGTGTGGTCGAGTGCGGCGGCGCACGTCGATGAAAAAGCGATCTCGGAAGTGTTGAATTTATCGCGGTGGTACGATATGATTTCGGCCGGAGAGTGGCGAAAGGAGCTTGCGGATGGTCTGTCGGATTCTGAGCTTGGGCGAGTGAGATTGAGCACGCACACAGGAAGACCGCTGGGCAGCGATAGTTTTTTAAGTAAGCTGGAAAAGCTGCTCGGCCGCCGTGTACGTCCATTGCCTGTCGGCAGACCGCAAAAAGAAAAAGTAAAGAAAGCGAATAAACGAAAGAAAACCAGCACTAAATAGGTGGCTGTCCGTTAAGCGGCATGATTGATTCACCATTGTGCTCTTGTCGTTTTCAAAGATGGATAATGTTCATCTTCCCGGCAGCCTCCCCTTTTCATTGATTATTGATTATACCCGCCTTCGCGGGCACAAGCTTACTATTGATTATTGTCCCTTCTCCCACAGCATGCAATACGCACAACGCAGTCCTTGGGACTCCTTACGGAGCACTCACTACAAACAAAGGACGCCGTCTCATGGAGACCTTGCCATTTACTATTTACGATTTACTATTTACTATTGATTATTTGATTTCTTCTCTGCGTCCTCGGCGTTCTCCGCGGTAGATATGAAAACGCCGTGTAATGGAGATTTATTTGGATTATGTCGAAATATGCCCGCCTTTTAGTGTGATTTTTCGTATAATACTTAACGAATTCGTATATCGTATATTCGTATGTCGTGTTTTGAATTGAGAAATATAGAAGAAACAATCCAAAATATTGAAAAAAACAGGTGAAAAAGAGTAGAAAACGATGAAAATCCGTGGCTAAGTTGAAAAAACAAACCGTGCGCCAAGTTAAGCTGGTGCAATTCAGCAGGTTTGAATCCTGCCCGGCCAAAGTTAGCCGACCGGCCGGAATGTAAACGTGCGTATCAGGAGGTAACAAATGGTACGAAG
>Ga0307429_1001087_pt1 | contig 13589 bp, 10 predicted proteins | sample SalMarWE160230MG_FD_202151 | JGI IMG/M metagenome (GOLD analysis project Ga0307429, IMG submission 202151) | Salt marsh sediment microbial communities from the Plum Island Ecosystem LTER, Massachusetts, United States - WE1603-230 | ecosystem: Environmental > Aquatic > Marine > Intertidal zone >...
TACGAGGTGTCTCTGTTTCAAATGGGAACACATCCGGCTCTCTGTGCTTCACCCATAACTTACCAAGTTGTGAATGCAGCAGAAGAGGCAGTGATGAAACTTCACTAAAACTTCAGGCGATCTTGAAAGTAATTGTGCTATCAGAGTCGATAGATTTCTAAAATTAACTACTGAACATCAACTATTGCGTCATACCTATTACTAGTGTTAGCTACATCGGCTGTACATCATAGCGTTTTGTGACTCCTTAACTAGGCTGTCTTTTCGTGTGCAAGCATAGCCGCATACCGGAATGGATGCCGAAAGGTCGAGCTTCATAGGAAGCGGAGGCAACTACGCCGCGGCGCTCAGGGTCTCCACCGACGATTACCGGCTTTCCCTTCAGCTCTGGGTTAAGCACCTGCTCCACAGAAATGAAGAAGGCATCCAAATCAATGTGAAAAATACAGCGGGCCATAAAACAGCATATAAACTGACACACAGAGCAGATAAAGCCAACTCTTAGTCGGATTATTATCCAACTTTACATCTTAATGTGCAGGCCGCTGTTGCCTTGTTTCCTCAATATGCTATCATTGAGCAGGTAGTCCTCTGGTTGTTGACACCATGACCAATGAAGATATTCCTGAATTAAAGTCTATATGGGATGAGGCTAGGGCTTCGGTCGAGCAAGTCGACTATGATAGGGCCATAGAGATCTATCGATACATACTCATCAGGTGCTCCGATCACCCCATAGCAGTCGAGTATGCCAATGCCTACCTGGGCGACATATTCCTTACACTGCGAAAGCTAAATGCCGCAGAGAAGCATATTAAGAAAGCCATAAGCCTCAAGCCAGAGAAGCCCGGTTACCACTATATGCTGGGCTTCATATACTCGATTGAGCGGCGATGGAGTAAGGCCATCTTGGAGTTTAAGGGAGCACTTGAAAAAGACCCGGGCAACGGCGAGTACTTGCGAGGGTTGGGCTGGGCTATATACAGTAGCGGTGATGTAGCCCAAGGGCTATCCTGTCTTGAAGAGGCAAGCCGCCTTCAACCAGCAAATCCCAACATAATGACCGATCTGGCAGTTGCCTATTTCTCTTCCCGCAACGTCCAAAAGGCAATTGAATACGCTGAAAAGCTAGTGCTGATTGACCCCACCAATGCTGTGGCTCAAGATGTCTTGAGAAAGGTCCGGAGCTTCAATGGAGGGTCCAGGCGACGAGATAACCCGACAGAGACGGCCTGAATAGCACGCTTGCGACGATTACCGGCTTTCCCTTTAGCTCTGGTTTAAGCGCCTGCTCCGCAGAAACGAAGAAGGCATCCAAATCGATATGGAAGATACAGCGGGCCATAGGATATTATGTAAACTAGCACACAGAGCTGATAAAGCCAACTCTTAGTCGGATTATTATCCAACTTTTTATCGTTTTATGTTCAAGCTTGGTGGGGAAGCCAATATCTAGGAGCAATGTGATGGAAAGTGAGCTGTTATTAGGCTGCCTTGCTAGTCCTATGAGCTAGCACCTCCCCCGCCCTAATTGAACGAGCACACCATCGATTTCTCTGAAGCAGAAACACGATTATGCTTCCACCCACGGCGAAGCATACTCACCACTGAGTACACACACAATAAAGCTGTAGGGCTTGTCTACCCACCTGGTTATTATCGGGAGATGGGGAAGCCCTCTGGGACAAATAGCCACGGTAGGTTTGTTGATTATATGCCTCTCACGCTGCTTACCCATAGCTAGCTCTATTTCAGCCCCCAGGTAATCCGGCTTATCCGGGTCAAGTCCGACTAGGACCAGCATCTCCTCTTCAGGGTGAACATGTGATTCGCCTCCCCGGTTCCATGTACCACATTTGCTATAAAATCCCCAGGTAAAATTGACCTTAAACCCCTCTAGATCCTTACCGTAGAGCCATACAACCTGGTCTCCGTTACCCGGGCCCACACCTCTTTCGGCAAAGTGCAGTACGCCGGCACGGTCAGCGATAGACGAATAATCCACCGTATTTTTCGGAGGAACCCAGCCGGGCTTCCGGGAATCTACCTCTTTCCAGTCAATATAGGTAATCAGCCTTTTAATCAGGTGCCCGTATTTTGAGTCTGACGTCTTAGCTGTTTTTGCCTTTCTGGGAAACGCTTCAGCCTTGTATTCGGGGTCCAGCCCGATATGGTAGTGAACAATAGTCCTGTCAACCCGCCGGTAGGTAACCGGGCCGTGAGGCATGCCTTTGGGAATGAGCACTACCGAGGGTTCATTAAATACATGCTCTTCACCTTCTTCGCCAAGCTCCACCGATATTTCGGCACCTAGATAGAGTATATTGTTATTGTCAGTGCCAGCGAATACCAAACATTCGTCGTAAGGGTGTACTATCGCTCCTTCGACAGGATGACACACACCGGGTTTCTTAACGAATCCAAAGGAAAAGTTAGCTTTAAACCCTTCCATGTCCTTGCCTTCCATCCATACGCGGGGCTCAGGATACAGACCTGCGGGCGGGTTTTGAACGAGTAACGGTTTTACCAGATGTGAATACTCTTTCTCTGCCATTTTTAATATACCTTCCTTTGTTTATGTTATAGCTAGTGGCTAATTATCTCAGCTTTACCCCCTTTATCTAATTATATAATTATAAGCAGAATGTCAACCATATAAAAAGCGTATGGGAGCAGGTCAACCATCGAAAATCATCAAGAACCCATAGAAACCAACAAAAGGGCGGTTTGTTTCACCCTCGCCCAACAAAAGCCCAAATAGTGTAGGTAACAATTGCCTGTTTTGTTACCTCACTACACAAACCATCGCAGGGTGCTTTTTATTGTCGCGAAGCTGGTTAATTACTTTTGGAGACAAATTCTTTCACCCTTCTCCTGAACACTTCTCTTGCCAGGAGAACCCTTCTCTGGCATTTGAGGCACTTAAGGTCGATGTCGGCGCCCACCCTCACCACTGCCCATTCATAGCTGCCGCTCGGGTGCGGTTTGCGCAGCCGGACTATGTCACCCGGCTTTACTTCTACAGTCATTGATCTGGTTGCGGATTTTTTCAGCCACGTTTCTAGCCGCCTGGGCAAAATCCTTTTCCTTTGAGGCGTAGAGAATTTGCCTCGACACATTGATAATCGCCTTCTCGCCGTGGGCATCCACTCCGTAGCCAACTGCTGAAGCCAGGTCCCCTCCCTGAGCGCCAATGCCGGGGATAAGCAAAGGCATTTCAGGGCAAATTGAGCGGACTTTTTTCAATTCTTCAGGATAGGTAGCCCCGACTACCAGGCCGATATTGCCATAAGTATTCCATTCTTTGGCTTTTTGAGCCACTGTTTCGTATAGTGGCAGGCCATTGGTGTGAAGGTTCTGGAAATCTGTGGCTCCTTGGTTTGATGTCCGGCATAGGATAAATACTTCTTTGTCCTGGTAGTTAATAAAAGGCTCTATGGAATCGAAGCCAAGGTAAGGATTGACTGTAGTGGCATCGAAGCCAAGAACCGAAAAGAGAGCCTTGGCATAAGCCCTGGCAGTGTTACCGATATCGCCGCGCTTGGCATCACCGATTACAGGAATATCACCGGGTATATATTTAACGGTCTTCTCCAGGATAGCCAGCCCTTCGGTCCCTAAAGCTTCATAGAAAGCCAGATTGGGCTTATAGGCACAGACCAAGTCGGAGGTGGCCTCGATAATGGCTTTGTTGAATTGTAGAACATCTACCCCGGGCATAAGCTCCGGGTCGGGGTCGAGTCCGATGCAAAGCCAGCTTTTGTTTTTTCGGCTGGCATTAAGCAGTTTATCGACGAATTTCATTACCGTAACCTAGATAATATCAGGAGATGAGTATAAATTAAAGCTCGGCAATATTTTACTATGATGGGAGGTCATTGAAATTCAAAAATCAAAAGGCAAAAATCAAAATGACAACTCAAAATGCAAAAATGTAGTGCGAGGCTTTAGCCTCGTGCAAGGGCAGGATTGCACGACCTTAAAAGGTCGCACTACAATCGTGTTTGGGCATTAGTCAGTGAGATTGCCACGCACCTTTCAGGTGCTCGCAATGACAAAAGAGAGGCGGCTCAGAATGACGCAGCTCTTTGCCTTTATTCATGTCAAGGGCTACAATAACAGCATGCGCGACCTGATTGCTGATGCCTTGAAAGGCCACAATGCTGACTATGTTGAAATCCATTTCGAGGAGAGCCGGGCTACCAGCATTGCCTACAGGGGGGAAAGGCTGGAGGAGATAAGCAGGGCTCGTAATTCCGGCGGCAATGTGCGGGCGTTGGTCAAAGGTAGTTGGGGATTCGTCAGTTTTAATCGTCTTGCCGGGCTGCGGGACAAGGTAGCTCTGGCAGTGGAGGAGGCAAGGGTAGCAAGCAGGGGACCATTGAAGCTTTTCCCTATGGAGCCTGTGGTGGATACGGTGGTGTCACAATTGAAAAATGATGCCACAACCGTACCATTGGCAACCAAGAAGGGGCTTTTAGATAGCTATAATGATATTATGTTAAGTAGCCCGAAGATTCAAAGCTCCAGAATCAACTATCGTGATAGCAGAAAGCAACGTACCTTCGCCAATTCTGAAGGTAGTTACATAGAGCAAGCTAAAACTGACCTTAATTTACGATTGACAGCCATAGCTCGTGAGGATACCGAGGTTCAGCAAGCAGGACTAAGCCTGGGCAGCACTGGCGAGTTTTCCGCCGTGGAGGGGCTACATGAGCAAGCCGGGGAGATAGCCAGGCGTGCCGCCGCCCTTCTTTCTGCCCCCCAGGTAAAAGGTGGAGAGTATACCGTAATTTTGGACCCTGTTCTGGCTGGAGTCTTTGCTCATGAAGCCTTCGGGCATTTATCAGAGTCGGATTTTGTATATCAAAATGAAAACATGCAGCAGATCATGGTCCTGGGGAAAAGATTTGGCGGCAAACATCTCAATATCATTGATGACCCTACAATTCCCAACTTGCGGGGAAGTTATAAATACGATGATGAAGGGACGCCGGCAAGGAAAACCTACCTTATCCGGGAGGGCATTCTGGAGGGAAGGCTTCATTCCCGGGAAACAGCGGCTAAGATGGGAGAAAGGGCTACGGGGAATGCCCGAGCCATTAATTACCTCTTCCCCCCCATAGTGCGAATGAGCAATACCTTTATTGCGCCGGGCAGCGCTTCCTTCGAGGAGATGCTCGGTGACATCGAGGAAGGCGTCTATGTTAAGGACTGGTACGGCGGGACGACTAGCTTGGAGATGTTCACCTTCTCCGCTGGGGAGGCTTACATGATTCGCCGGGGGAGATTAGCAGAGTTATTGCGCCCCGTGGTGCTAACTGGTAATGTTTTTACAACCCTGCAAAATATAGATGCCATAGGCAATGACCTGGAGATGAATCAGGGTGGTGGTTGTGGCAAAGGGGGGCAATCTCCGCTGCCCGTTTCTAACGGCAGCCCACATATCAGGATTCGTCATTGTGTGGTAGGAGGAAGATAAAAATTGAGAAGACAGTAGTCAGTAATCAGTAGGGAGAGGAGTGGCTTCTGACTACTGAATTCTGACTCCGAAATAAAAGTAACGTAATTGCGAAAAACGAAACGACGAAGCAATCTCAGTATAAGGACTTGACATTTCCCAAAAAAAGTTTATAACTGTAGCAGGAAGAATAGTTCTATGAAGCAGAAATTCTTTGCAGTTCTAACTCTAAGCGTCATAGCTTTAATAGCTTTATTGGCAATCTTTGCCACTCCCGCTTCGGTTCCTCTTGCTGCCGAGGAACCAGAGTCTTCTCCTCCTGCTCAGGAACAGGAATCTCTCACCATGCTTGAATGGATTCTGAGCAATCCCAAGGGCCAGGAGCTTCTTGAGGTCTTTCCTCAGGAGATTATAGACAAGCTGGCGGTAGAGCCAATGCCACCAATGCCACTAGTGCGAGAACACCAACCAACAGTTAATATCATCTCTCAAACTGACTTGAGCGACGTGGAATTTCAGACGCTTTTGGAGGAGAAGGGAATAGTTCTTGGTGGACTAGACTTTCAAATATTGACTGAACAAGAAGCCAGGTTGCTATTTGAGAAAGAACAAGATAAACCCATGGGTGGTGGTGTGTAGAGTTTGATACATATCTTTGGTAACTAGAGCTTGCTTCCAATAAGCCAAGGAAGAATCGCCAAATTTCCTGTCTGAAACACCAAGGACTCTCACCAACGTTTGGAGATTATTTCTGCTGCAGGTCCCCAAAAAGCCGGCAATGTGTATTTGATGCCCTGTCTCCATTCTCGACTTCCATCTTATCGCTTATCGCCTGCGTTGATAACTACACTAAAATGATGTAATGTGTTGTTGACTCGACATGGAACTGGATTTGCCTGCAAAAGTTCTCCGCGCTGCTCGGAAGAAGGCTGAGCAAGCTGAAGTTTTCTCGGTTTCTTCTCGGGCAACGCCGATACAGTTTGAAGCCAATGAACTAAAGCAGGTTCAGACCAAGGAGAGCAGCAGTACTGCCTTGCGAATTTTCAAGGAGGGTAAAATTGGCTTTGCTATTGCCAGTGGAGGGGGCGGTTGGGAAGCTTTGGTTGACATGGCTGTGGAAACCTCTCAATTTGGCAGTCCGGCCAACTTTCGTTTTCCTTCCTCCCGCGACTATTCTGAGGTAAGCATCTTTGATTCCGAGGTAGACGAAATAGCTATGGAGAGGATGGTTGAGATCGGGAAGGAGCTTATAGCCAAGATCAGGGGGCATACTCCTGATATCCTTTGCGATGTTCAAGTAACCAAAGGGACAAGCTCCATCTCCTTAATTAATTCTCAAGGCGGTGAGGGAAGGTACGACAGCAGCTTTTTTAGCCTTAGCCTGGAAGGCACTCTCGTTCGGGATACAGATATGCTTTTTGTAGGTGATAGCGAAAGCTCATGTCGTCCCGATTTTATCGGGATTGATGACCTGGCTGATAGAGTGATATGGCAACTGGAGATGGCTAAGAAAAAAGCTGCCGTGTCCACAAAGCTACTGCCGGTAATTTTTACACCTAATGGAGTAGCCAGTGCTTTACTGAGTCCTCTAGTGTTGGCGTTTAATGGCAAAACCGTCCTGGAGGGGGCTTCACCTTTAAAGGGTAAACTAGGGGAGCAAGTTTTTGACAAAAAGCTGAGCTTATGGGATGATGCTACCGTAGCTTACGGCGTAGGAAGTTATCCTTTTGATGACGAGGGGGTGTCCAGTCAGCGTCTACCGCTTGTTACAGATGGAGTAGTGACTAATTTCCTTTATGATTTACAAACAGCAGCTTTAGCCGGTACTCAGAGCACCGGTAATGGCCAGCGAGCAGGTGGTTTCCCTCGCCCGGATATAAGCTCTCTTATTTTAAGCGGAGGAGATGTTCCCTTCCAGGCGATGATCGAAGACATGAAAGAAGGGTTAATTGTGGAGGAAGTTATGGGTGCTGAGCAGGGTAATATTCTGGGTGGTGACTTCGGTGGCAACGTTTTACTGGGATACAAGGTTGAGAATGGTGAGATAGTGGGAAGAGTGAAGGATACTATGATTGCCGGTAACGTGTATCAAGTACTAAAAGAGCTTCTGGGCATAGGGCAGGAAGCGAGATGGGTTGGCGGGATTTTGCAAACTCCCCCTTTATATTGCTCTAATGTATCAGTGACGGCAAAGGGAAGCTAAGATATATATGAAAGACGTAATAAAGCTTTATAAACAGCCACGCCCTAAGAGTTGTGTTATGCTTGCCTCCTGGCCTGGCATTGGCGACGTTTCTCTAACCGCAGCGAAGTATCTTGTGGAGAAGCTAAACGCTGTAGAAATAGGGGAGATTGAACCTGTCAGCTTCTTTGAACCGATGGGTGTCACAGTCAGAGACAACGTGGTTGAAAACCCTCGTTTTCCTGAGAGCAAGTTTTATTATTGGCAGAATGGCAAGGCCGGTAAAGGCCTGGTGATTTTTATTGGTGAAGAACAGCCTGGTTTCAAAGGTTATGATCTGGTTAACTGTGTTTTGGACGTAGCGCAAAGGTTTAAGGTGGCAAGGGTATATAGTTGTGCTGCTGCGGTGACACGCATCCACCATAGTGAAGAAATGAAGGTTTGGGGAGCAGCGACAAGTTCTAAATTAGTTGACGAGTTAAGCAAACATAATGTGGTTCTTAGAGGTAACCTTCGCATTGCCGGGTTGAATGGATTGATATTGGGAATGGCCAAGCAAAGGGGGATGGCAGGTATTTGCTTGCTGGGCGAAGTGCCAGCCTATGCCACGCAAATAGCGAACCCCAGAGCGTCCCTGGCTGTGCTTGGTATCCTAACTAAAATGTTAGGAATTACTCTTGACTTGACCGATCTTGACAATCTGGCTAAGCAAGTAGACGAGGAGATGGATAGAATAGCGAAGAGGGTTACGGCTGAGTTTATTGACCAATTCACCGAGCCTATTTGGGAGCAGGATGAGGATGAGGAGGAAGAGTGAATAAGTCGAGCCCCGACCTATCGGGGGTCTGGCAAGCGTCCAAATTGACCGACAAAGGTAGATGTGCTACCATCGAACTAGATGTCAGCTTTAACTCAACTCTGCGAGGAAATTATAGCTTGCCGGGATTGTGAGCTAGCTAATTATCGCACTAAGGTGGTGCCCGGGGAGGGGGCTGAGGACGCGGATCTACTTTTTATCGGTGAGGCTCCGGGGTGGCACGAAGACCAGCAAGGGCGTCCTTTCGTCGGGCCAGCAGGGCAATTTCTGGACCAACTGTTAGCCTCAATTGGTTTACGCAGGGAAGAAGTTTATATTGCTAATGTAATTAAATGTCGTCCGCCCCAAAACCGTGACCCGCTGCCAGCGGAGATACAAAGTTGTGGCAAATGGCTGGACCGTCAAATAGAGATAATTCAGCCTCAAATGATTGTTACTTTGGGACGTTACTCTCTAGCTCGGTATTTTCCTAATCAGAGCATAAGCAAGATTCATGGAAAGCCACGAAAGTCCGGAGGCGTCATTTATTACCCCATGTATCATCCGGCGGCGGCTCTCCACCAAGGCTCTCTACGACGGACCATCGAAGCGGATATGCTCAAGATTCCGCAGATACTAGCCCAGGGTGAAGACCTACCTCAAGACGAAGTTGAGTCTCAACAATTAAGCTTGTTTTAGAACCATGTCCAGAATGAAAGGAAGAAGAAAAACCATGCCAGCACATAAATTAAGAGTCATCCCTTTAGGTGGATTAGGGGAAATTGGCAAGAACATGATGGCACTGGAATATGGCAACGACATCGTCGTTATTGATGCCGGGCTTATGTTCCCCAGCGAAGAAACTCCGGGAGTCGACTTGCTTATCCCAGATATTAGCTATCTTTTGGAGAGAAAGAAGAATTTAAAAGGGATAGTGATTACTCATGGACACGAAGACCATATCGGGGCGCTGCCTTACATTTTACCTCAGCTCTCCACTCCCATTTATGCTGCCAGGTTCACTCGAGAACTGATTCTCTTGGAACTCAAGCAGCGCGGGGTGAAAACCGACGCAAAATTGAATTTAGTTAACCCGGGGAGCAGGGTTACACTAGGTAATTTCACCATAGAGTTTTTCCCTGTTTGTCATAGTATTCCTGATTCTGTGGGGCTGATAATTCACACTCCCCTGGGAATTGTAGTTCACAGTGGTGATTTTAAGATTGATTATACGCCGGTCATTAGCGAGGCTACTAACTTTAACCAATTAGCTTCGCTAGGGGCAAAGGGTGTTTTGCTCCTTCTTTCTGACTCCACCTATGCCGAGCTTCCTGGATATACTCCTTCCGAGAGGGTGGTTAGCGATACCTTAGATCGGATTGTAAGCGAGGCAAAGGGGAGGGTAATCGTAACTACATTCGCCTCTCTCATATCTCGCGTGCAGCAGGTATTTGATGTGGCCGTTAAACATGGTCGCCGTGTATTTATCATCGGGCGGAGCATGAAGGAGATAGTGAGCATGGCATTGAAAACGGGTTATCTGACTGCTCCCCCCGGCATTATTTGTCGCTTGGACGAACTTAAGACCTTGCCGCATAATCGGGTTATCGTGTTGAGCACGGGAAGTCAAGGTGAGCCCACCTCTGCTTTGGTGCGCATGGCTAATCGCGACCCCGGTAGTCGAGTTCAGATAGTCCCTGGCGACACTGTGGTGATTTCAGCAACTCCTATTCCCGGCAATGAGACATTGGTTAGCAAGACTACAGACAGCCTTTTCCGTCAAGGTGCCAATGTAATTTATGACAAGCTGGCTCAAGTTCATGTCCACGGGCATGGTAGCCAAGAGGAGTTGAAGCTTTTGCTTAGCTTGGTTAAGCCTAAATTCTTTGTTCCTGTTCATGGTGAGTATCGCCATTTGAAGTTGCACGCCGAGTTAGCCCGTAGTATGGGTATCCCCAAGGATAACATTTTTGTCCTTGAGAACGGGGATGTGCTTGAGCTCGGGCAAGATTCAGGAAAGGTGGTAGATAGAACCCATGTCGGAGTTATCTATGTCAGCGGCCTGATAACAGGCGAACTGGATGACGTTGTGCTTCGGGACCGCAAACTACTTTCGCGAGACGGCGTTGTTGTGGTGACCATTGCTATTGATGCTGAAAGCGGTAAACTAGCTGAAAGGCCACGCATTATAACGCGAGGCCTTGTTGATGCTGGAGAGGAACAGTCATTGATTGAGAAAGGCAGAGATGTGGTGCTAGCTGCTTTAGAGAACAGAAAAGAAGGGTTCATTTCTAAAAGACGCCCCGATTTTGATCGGAGCTTCGTTGATGCCAAAGTAAAGGATTCTCTGAGCAGCTTCTTTTATAAACGAATTCATCGTCGCCCCGTCATCATTCCCGTGGTTGTGGAGGTAAAAAGAAAATCCTAAGCACTAAACACGAAATACTAAACAATAGAAAGGAAAATTTAATTCCTCTCATCAAAACCCAAACGGTCAAAACATAAAAGTTTTGAATTTTGAAATTAGGATTTGGGATTTGTTTGGGATTTAGAGATTAGTATTTAGAATTTCTGTAAGAGGAAACTGACGAGCTAGGGGTATAAGTCCGTGGCTAAAGCAAGAAGTAGGTCTAAGCCGGGGCGGAAGGTGCAAGAAAGCCGGCCGGCATGGAAGCGATTCTTCGGTTTCATCGCTTCGCCGGTGGTACGCAGGCTTATCTTAATTGTCGTAATAGTAGCCTTGCTGTACGTGTTATGGGAAGGTATGCTCACGTTGTTTGGTTATGGATTAATAATAATAGCCATCGCTTTGGGCTCTCTGGTCTGGGTGACATGGCGGCGGCCCCGACTTGTCGGGGTTGTGAAACATAGGTGGAATTGGGTTCTTGGGGGCATTAGCCTGGCTTTTGCTGTGTGGGGAATCCTTGCTTTCTTTCCCGGGGAAGGTATTTTGAGGGAAGCCACACTGGGAGGCACATTTGGGCAAAGCATAATAGGAGATTCCAATGTCCTTGGAGGGCTTGGGGTATCCGGGCTTGTCCTTCTGAGTATTATTTTTATCATTCCGCGGAAGTCTTGGAACGCCGCCAAGAATAGCTGGCGTTTCTTGACCAGAGTTTTCCGACGCCGTCCCAGGGTAATCTTTCCTCGGTCCCGACAAGTCGGGACTGAAGCTATCCCTATCGAAACTACCTCCCCTGAAGTAGAGGCGGTTAGTGAAGCGGAGGCAAAGCCTGCTGTACTTCCTTCTCCTCCCGTGTGGCAATCAGAACACGAACCGATTCTCACTCCTGGAGGGTGGCATCTTCCGCCGATTGATATCCTGGATAAGCCATCTGAGGTGAAATTGGATAGGGCAGACATTGACCAACGAGCCCGATTGATCGAGGAAGCTCTCGCGAGCTATGGAGTAGAAGCCAAGGTTGTACAGGTAAACATTGGGCCTACCGTGACACAGTTTGGTGTCGAGCCCGGTTGGGACAGAAAATATAAGGAAGTAAGAGGGAAGGGGAGGAACAGTAACTATGAAACGAAAATGGAAGAAGTATCCAGAACCAGGGTAAGGGTAGACCGTATTACCTCTTTAGGCAATGATTTAGCTTTAGCCCTAGCTGCTCCCAGCATCAGGTTTGAGGCTCCCGTGCCCGGGGCATCGGTAGTGGGTATTGAGGTTCCTAACACTGTGTTTGGCTCGGTTGCCCTTCGCAGTGCGATAGAGAGCGTTCCTTTTCAGAAGATTAAAGCCCGCTCCAAGCTAGCTATCGCTCTGGGTAAAGGTGCCGGGGGTGAGGCAATGGCAGCAGACCTATGCAGGATGCCACATTTGCTTATCGCTGGAGCTACTGGCAGTGGTAAAACTGTTTGTCTTAATTCTATTATTTGTTGCTTGCTTTTACACAACAGCCCCTACGATGTTCGGTTCATCATGATTGACCCCAAGAGGGTGGAGTTAGTGACTTTTAACGGAGTGCCCCATCTACTTGCCCCTGTGGTTGTGGATACTGATAAGGCGATAAAGGCTTTGAGGTGGCTTAGTCAGGAGATGGATAGTCGATATCGTCAGTTTGCTCAGGCGGGAGCACGCAATATCGAGGGTTATAACAAGGACCGCTCACCCGGAGAAGAGTTGCCATATTTAGTGCTCATCATCGATGAGCTGGCTGATTTAATGATGACAGCTTTCGATGAGGTGGAACATGCGCTTTGCCGGTTAGCTCAATTGGCTCGGGCTACAGGCATTCATCTCGTCGTAGCTACACAGCGCCCTTCGGTAGATGTAATTACCGGGCTTATTAAAGCTAACTTTCCTACCCGCATTAGTTTCGCAGTCACCTCTCACATAGATTCCAGGACCATACTTGACATGGTAGGTGCTGAGAAATTGCTAGGTAGAGGGGATATGCTCTATATGCCTACTGAAGCTAGCAAGCCTAAACGTCTTCAAGGAAGCTTTGTTTCTGATGCTGAGATCAATAGATTGGTGTATTTCTGGGGAAACCAGCGGCAGATTGAGATGAGCTCTGTCGACTTTGATGAGGTGGCTGAGCGCCCATTAGGTGCCCGGATAGCTGCTCCCCCTGACCCTCTTTTGGAAGATGCAAAGCACCTGGCACAAGAATATAAACATATCTCCACTTCTTTCTTACAGCGCCGTCTTCGCATTGGATATCCTAGAGCTGCCCGCCTTATGGAAGCATTGCAACAAGCAGGTTTGGTGGAGGCGGCTCAGCCCGAGACGGAGAAACCCTAATTGCTAATATCTAAATCCTAAACAAATCCGTTTGAAATGCAAAAAGCAAAAGTTAAGAGTTGTGCCTTTTAAATTTTGATTTTCTTTAGGCGCCAAACTTGTCCAGTTTCAAAGCATTAGCCATGGCTAGGGGCATGATTTCCACAGCCGGGAAACGCCCCATACCACCGGCAAGGCAGGCTCGTTCCGAGAACTCAGTGACGTTATCGGGGCGACACCACTTGGACCTTAGCATGAAAGGGACTGGATGCCAGCTATGCGCAGCTAAGGGTGCGGGGGTAGAGTGGTCTCCAGTGATAATCAGGACCTCCGGGTCTAAGTTGAGCAGGTTGGGGAGGGCATTATCAAGTTCCTCAATGGCCTGAACTTTAGCCCGGAAGTCGCCATCCTCCCCTCTGGC
>Ga0307429_1001092_pt1 | contig 13533 bp, 12 predicted proteins | sample SalMarWE160230MG_FD_202151 | JGI IMG/M metagenome (GOLD analysis project Ga0307429, IMG submission 202151) | Salt marsh sediment microbial communities from the Plum Island Ecosystem LTER, Massachusetts, United States - WE1603-230 | ecosystem: Environmental > Aquatic > Marine > Intertidal zone >...
CCGGCTCTTCCACAGCGACGAGCTCGGCTCCAACGGCATCGCCTGCGCCATGTGCCATCCGAGCGCCTCGAACACGCATCCGGAGACCTACCCGAAGTTCCAGACACAGCTCAAGAAGGTGGCGCTGCTCCGGGACATGGTGAACTGGTGCATCCTCAATCCGCTCGAGGGCGCCGAGCTGGCCTACGACGATCCCAGGATGATCGCGCTCGAGGCCTACATCCTGAGCCAGCGCGCGGGCACGCCGCTGGCGGCCGGCAAGCACTAGAGGTTCCCGGTCGGCGCCCTCGAGGCCGGACGAGCCACCTGACGACGGCTCGCGGGCCCGCGGTATCGTAGGGCCCGGACGCGGTAGCCGGAGGTCGAGGCGGAAGTGCGACGCTGGGAGGTGATCGGGAGGCTGCTCGCCGCGTGCCTGCTGACGGCGTGCAGCGAGGATCAGGACGAGCTGCAGCTGGTCGGCACGGTCGAGCGCACGCTGGTCGAGATGACGGCACCGGCCTCCGAGTCGATCGTCTCGGTCGAAGTCGAGCGCGGGCAACGCGTGTCGGCGGGCGATCGGCTCGTCGAGCTCGACAAGACCTATGCCCTGGCGGAAATGGCGCGGGCCGAGGCCAACGTCGCGGCGGCGCGCACGGCGCTCTTCGTGGCGCGCGAGGAGCTGGCACGCGTAGCTGAGATGCGTCGGACGGGTGTCGCCTCCCAGCAGGGGCTCGAACGCGCCGAGCTCTCGTTCGACGAGGCGCAGGCTCGTCTCGACGAGGCGGAGGCCCTCGCCGTGGCCGCCCACAAGCGCAAGCAGGATCTCGACCTCGTGAGCCCGGTGGACGGCGTGGTGGACCAGCTGCCCTTCGACGAGGGAGAGCGCGTTCCCGCGGGCTCGGTGCTGGCCGTGGTGCTGGCCGACGGCAAGCCCTGGGTGCGCGTCTGGGTGCCCGAGACGAGCTACGTGCGCGTGCTGCCCGGCACGCCGGCGGAAGTCGAGATCGACGGGGTGGAGGGCGTGCTGCGCGCTCGCGTCCTCGACGTGGCGCGCGAGTCGGAGTTCACGCCCCACTACGCCCTGACGGAACGCGACCGGGTCCATCTCGTCTACGAGACGCGGGTGGAGCTGCAGGATGCGCCGTCCGTCCTGCGCCCGGGAGCACCGGCCCGGGTGCACATCCTGGCGCCGCGGAACGTGGTGCAGGCGGCTCCGTGAGCGCGGCGGGCGGCGCGCCCGTGATCGAGACCAGAGCCCTGTCCCGGCGCTTCGGGAGCGTGACCGCCGTCGATGCGCTCGACCTCGAGGTGGAGGCGGGCGAGATCTTCGGCTGCCTCGGACCCAACGGCTCCGGCAAGTCGACGCTGATGCGGGTGCTGCTGGGCCTGCTGGCCCCCTCGCAAGGGAGCGCGCGCGTGCTCGGGCTCGAGATGCCGCGCGCGGCCGAGCGCCTGCGCCCCCGGGTCGGCTACATGCCCCAGCATTTCTCGCTCTACGAGGACCTGACGGTGCAGGAGAACCTCGAGTTTGCCGGCCAGGTCTTCGGCCTGTCCCGCCGGCGGCGGGAGCAGCGCCTGGAGGCAGTCATCGAGACGCACGCGCTGCGGCGCTACGTCGACACCCGCGCCGCCGCGCTCTCCGGCGGCTGGCAGCAGCGCCTGGCCCTGGCGGTCGCCACCATCCACGAGCCGGAGCTGCTGGTGCTCGACGAGCCCACCGCCGGCGTCGATCCGCAGAGCCGACGCGAGTTCTGGGAGCACCTCTTCGACCTCACGGCCACCGGCGCGACCATCTTCGTCTCCACCCACTACATGGACGAGGCGGTGCGCTGCCACCGCCTGTGCCTGCTGCGCAGCGGTCGACGGGTGGCGGTGGGGAGCCCGCAGAAGCTCGTGGACCAGCTCCGGAACCGGGTGGTCGACCTCTCCGTCGACGAGCCGGACCAGGCCATCGCGGCCCTGCGCGACGTGCCTCTCGTGGCGAGCACCACGCAGCTCGGCGATACCGTCCACGTGCTGCTCGCCTCGGACGCGCCCGCTGCCGACGCCGCGGCCGCGGAGCTGGTTTCACGGCTCTCCAGCGCGGGGATCCGCGGCGCCACCGCCCGACCCACCGCCGCTAATCTGGAGGACGTCTTCGTCTCGCTGCTGCTCGGAGACGGACCGGAGGAGCAGGCATGAGCGCCGAGGTCCGTCCCGTCGCGCTCGGCGCTCTGGTGCGCATCGGAGCGGTCGCGCGCAAGGAGCTGCGCCAGCTGCTTCGGGATCGGGTCACGCTCGCGCTGATGGTCGGCATCCCCGCGCTCCAGCTCGTGCTCTTCGGCTACGCCATCGACGTCGACGTGCGTCACGTGCCCACCGCCGTGCTCGATCGCTCCCAGAGCGCCGAGTCGCGGAAGCTGCTGGGCGAGCTGCGTGCCACCCAGACCTTCGATCTCGAACGCGAGGTGGGCGACGAGCGGGAGGCCCTGCGGCTGCTCGAGGCGAGCGAGGTGGGCGCCGTCGTGGTGATCCCGCCCGACTTCGCCCGCCAGTTCCATCGCGGCCGGGGCGCGATCGTCTCGATCCTGGCCGACGCGAGCGACCCGACCGTCTCCCGCGCGATCGCCCTCTCCTCCGAGGGCTTCGCGCAGCGACTCGCCCAGCGGATGCTCACGATCTCGCAGGCTCCGGGAGCGCGGCTCGTCCGGGCGCCGGAGCAGGATCTGGTGCGGCCCGACCCGGTCCGCATCGAGGTGCTCCCCCTGTACAATCCGGAGCGCCGCACCGCGGTGTTCGTGGTACCCGGCCTGATCGGCGTGATCCTGACGATGACGATGATGCTCTTCACCGCGCTGGCCATCGTCCGCGAGCGCGAACGCGGCACCTTCGAGTTCCTGATCGCGACGCCGGTGCGGCGCGGCGAGGTGATGCTCGGGAAGATCCTCCCCTATCTCTTCGTGGGGTTCCTCCAAGTGGGAATCGTGCTGGCCCTCGGCGTGCTGCTCTTCGACGTTCCCATCCGCGGCCCCCTCTGGCAGCTCGCGGTGGGCGCCCTGCCCTTCCTGGCGGCGATGCTCTCCATGGGGCTCTTGGTGAGCTCGGTGTCCCGCAGCCAGCTGCAGGCCACCCAGCTCTCCTTCTTCTTCTTCCTGCCGTCGATGCTGCTCTCGGGCTTCATGTTCCCGTTCGAGGCGATGCCGCGCGTCGCCCAGGCGATCGGTGAATGCCTCCCGCTGACGCACTTCCTGCGCATCGTACGCGGCATCGTGCTGAAGGGTGCGGGCCTCGATTCCCTGGTCGGCGAGATCGGAGCGATCGGTCTCTTCTTCGCCGTGGCCTTCGTGCTGGCGGCCATCACGTTCCGGAAACGACTGGCCTGACCTAGAATCGCGAGGGAGGTCGCATGTACCAGGAGATCCTCTACGAGGTCGAGGACCCGCTCGCCACCATCACGCTCAACCGACCGCAGGTGCTCAACGCCTGGACCTTCCGCATGGGGGCCGAGGTGAAGCACGCGCTCTCGCAGGCCGAGCAGGACCGGCGCGTCGTCGCGATCGTGCTGACCGGTGCGGGTCGCGGCTTCTGCGCCGGCGCCGACCTGAAGCAGCTCCGCGGGATCAGCGAGGGCGAAGGGGGCGAAGAGACGCCGGCCGAGCTGGTGGCCGACCCCGGCGACCCGGCCATGCAGGACTTCCGGGGGACCTACACCTACCCGATGTCGATCCCCAAGCCGGTCATCGCGGCGCTCAACGGGCCGGTCGCGGGCATGGCGATTCCGATCGTCCTGGCCTGCGACCTGCGCTTCGCCTCGGACCAGGCGCTGTTCACGACCGCCTTCGCACAGCGGGGCCTGGTCGCCGAGTGGGGCATCGCCTGGCTGCTGGCCCGGGTCGTGGGACCCGCGCACGCCCTGGACCTGCTGTTCTCCGCACGGAAGGTCGAGGCCGCCGAGGCCGAGCGCATCGGGCTCGTGAACCGGGTGGTGCCTCACGACGAGCTGCTGCCCTGCGTGCGCGACTACGCGCGGGAGATGGCCGCGAGCTGCTCGCCGACCTCGATCGCGATCATGAAGCGCCAGGTCTACGAGCAGCTGTCCGAGCGGCTCGGCCCTTCGGAGAAAGAGGCCGTGCGGCTGATGCTGGAGAGCTTCAAGCGCCCCGACTTCCGCGAAGGCGTGCGGTCCTTCCTCGAGAAGCGTCCGCCTCGCTTCGAGCGGATCTGAGCGTCAGCCGAACCAGCCGCGGCGTTCGTCCAGTCCCTGGCGGATCAGCGCGCGGATCTCGTCCTTCACGACGTCGACCTTCTGCTGGACGTGCGCGTCGTCGTCGTTGGGATCCCCATCGAAGCGCAGGGCCCGTCCGAAGCGCAGGCGGAACTTCACCGGCAGCGGCACGAAGCCCCAAGGACCGAGCCAGGGGAAGGTCAGCGTGATCGGGAAGGCCGGAGCGCCGATCAGCCGGCCGAGCGCCCGCACGTTGGCCAGCCCGGGCGACTGCTCCTCGCCACCGACGATGCCGACCGGCACGATCGGCGTGTCCGTCTCGAGCGCCAGGCGCATGAAGCCCAGACCGAAGCGCTGCAGCTCGTAGCGGTGTCGCAGGGTCTTGACGAAGCCGCGCTGCCCCTCCGGGAAGGCCATGATGGCCTCCCCCTGATCGAGCAGGTGTGCGCAGTTGGCCGGCGTCCCCACCACGGAGCCGACCCGATGCAGGAAGACGTTGAAGAAGGGAATCGTCGGCAGGTAGTACTCCGCCATGCCGCGAACCATCCGCGGCGGCTCCCCTTCCAGGAAGAGCGCCATGCCCAGCATCGCGCCGTCCCAGGCGAAGGTGTTGCCGGCATGGTTCGCGATCAGCAGCACGCGGCCCCCGGGCACGTTGTCGAGCCCCGCTGTCTCCACCCGGAACCAGTGGCGGTAGAAGAGGGTCATCAGCGCGACCATCGGACGGGCGTAGTCGGGATCGAAGCCGAACGGGTCGTAGCCGTACTGGTTGAGACGCGTCGGAATCCGGGCGGTCCGCCCGTCGATCTCGTCCAGCAGGCCGCTCAGTGGGGACGGCAGCCAGCCGGAGCGCCGCCGCGGCGCGACGGGCGGCTTCAGGGGCACGAGCGATCCGCCGCCGCTCACGCCAGCTCGGCCTCGAGGAAAGCCAGCATGCGGTCCCAGCCGGCGGCGGCAGCCGCCGCGTCGAAGCGCTCCGGTCGCGCGTCGTTCATGTAGCCGTGTCCGACGCCGGACTCCACGTGGATGACGGCGCGCTTGCCGGCCTTCGCGAGGGCCTTGCGCAGCGCTTCGATCGCCTCGCGCGCGATGAACTCGTCGTTCTCGGCGAAGATCCCGAGCACCGCCGCCTCGAGCTTCTCGAGCTCGAACGGAAGCGCGGGCGATGGTCCGTAGAAATCGACCACGGCCGCCACGCGCGCAGAGCGCGTCCCCGCGAGCAGCGCCAGATGCCCTCCCATGCAGAAGCCGACGGCGCCGATGCGCCCCCCGTCGACGCTGTCGTGATTGAGCAGCGCCTCCACACCGGCCTCCAGGTCGCGCGTGACGCGCTCGAGTTCGAGCGAGGCAGCCAGCCCGACCGCCTGCTCGACGCTCTCGGCCCGCCCGCCCCGGAACAGGTCCGGCGCCAGCGCCACGAAGCCGCGCCGAGCCAGCCGATCGCAGACGTCGCGAATCCAGTCGACCAGACCGAAGGCCTCGTGCAGCACCAGCACGCCGCGCCCGTGGCCGCCAGCAGGGCGGGCGAGATAGCCCGGCAGCAGCCCCCCCGCCACCGGAATCTCGAGATCGGCTCCGCTCCGCCCCAACGTCATGCACTCGCCTCGCCTCCAGCATACAAGAGCGGGCCGCGCTCCGAAGCCGCTCCCGGTACACTGGTGGCATGGGGGTCGAGCGAAACGTTGCGACGCGGGCGCTGCCGGAGGTGCCCGCCGGAGTCACGCGGCTGCTCGATCGACTCGCCGACGCCGGCCACGAGCGCTACCTGGTGGGCGGCTGCGTGCGCGACCTGCTGCAGGGGCGGCCACCCGGCGATTTCGACGTCGCCACGGCGGCGAGCCCCGCGCAGCTCCTGGCGCTCTTCCCGCGCGCCGTACCCATCGGTCTGCGCCACGGCACCGTGATGGTGCCCTCAGCGGACGGCCCGGTCGACGTGACCTGCTTCCGAGCCGGAGCGACGACGATCGAAGCAGACCTCGCGCACCGCGACTTCACGATCAACGCGGTCGCCTACGACCCGCGCACGGGTCGGCTGCTCGACCCCTTCGAAGGCCGGTCCGACCTCGACAAGGGAAGGCTGCGCGCCGTGCGCAACGCACGCGAACGCCTCGCCGAGGACCCGCTGCGGGCCCTACGCGCGGCGCGGCTGGCGGCAACCCTGGATCTGGACGTCGACGCCGACCTGGTGGCCGCGATGTCCGCCTGCGTGCGAGCGTTGCGCTCCGTGGCGCGCGAGCGGGTGCGCCGCGAGCTCTCCGAGCTGCTGCTGGCGGAGCGGGTCGACGTCGGTCTCGCGCTGCTGCGCCGCACGGGCCTCGAGGCCGCTATCGCACCGGGCACCCGGCCGGACGCAGCGGCGGTGGTGGCGGCGCTGCCGGCCGATCTCGAGCTGCGGCTGGCGGGCTGGCTGCGCGGCGCGCGCGCGGGCCCCGTGCTGCGGCAGCTGCGCTTCCCCCGGCGCAGCGTGCAACGCGTCGAGCAGCTGCTGCGCGAGCACCCGATCGAGGGCAGCGTGCAGCCTGCCAAGGACGTCTCGGTGCGCCGGCTGTTGAAGCGGGTCGGCGAGGCCGAGCTGCCGGCGCTGCTGGCGCTGCGGCGAGCCGAGCTGCGCCACGCGGCGGAGCCGGACCCGCAGGCGTCGAGGGCCCTGGAGCAGCTCGAGGAGGCTCTCGCGCGGGTGCGCCGCTCGGGTCGGCTGGCGCTGGGTCGCCACCAGCTGGCGCTCGACGGGGTCGCGGTGATGGGCGTTCTCGGCATCGGCCCCGGCCCCGCGGTCGGACGCGCGCTGCGCTTCCTGACGGACCGGGTGATCGAGAATCCCTCGCTCAACCGACCCGAGGCCCTGCGCAGCCTGCTGGAGGAGTGGGGCGCGCAGCAGCTCCCCGCGGGGGGCTCAAGGGGGCCCGGCAGCGGTCGATGAGTGCGAGCGGAGCGCCCGGCAACGCCGGGCGTTCGGGGGAGCCGAACGCCCGATGGCTCGCACGGGTCGCATCCGAAACAGCCACCGAAGCCGGAGCCCCTGGCTCGCGCTGGCCGGCCTGGGCCTGGCGGCCTGCATCCACCCGGGCGGGGCGCCGGTCGCCTGCCCACCGGACGCCGAGCTCGAGTTCTACCGCGCCACCCAGGCGGAGCGCAGCGCGCAGTGGGCCCGGGAGGTGGCGCGCCTGCGCGCCGACCTCGGCCAGGCGGAGCGGACGATGGTCTCCATCGAGTCGGGACTCCGCGGCATGCACACCCGCGCCGACGCCGTCTCGTCGATCGCCGAGGCGCGCATCGCGATCGAGCGGGCCTCGCGGCGCGCTCCCTGGCGCCGCGACGAGGTGCGCGAGGCGCGCGACAAGCTCGAAGAGGCGGAGCGCCAGCTCCAGGCGGGCCACGCAGGCTCCGCCGTGTTCTTCGCCTCGCGCGCCGCCCGCATCGCGACGACGCTCGACGAGGAGGCCAACGAGGTCGAGCGCAACGCATCGACGCGCTTCGTGAACGTGCGCCGGGTGAACCTGCGCATCGGTCCTTCGGTCGACCACCGGGTGATCGGAGTGCTGACCGAGGCGACGCCGGTCTTCCCCGAGCGTCAAGAAGGCGACTGGGTGCTGGTGAGGACGGTCGCGGGGCCCGCCGGCTGGGTGCACACAAAGCTGCTCACGCCTCGCTGACCGGCGCGCCATCTTCCGCGATCACGCAGTCCTTGCCGGCGGCCTTGGCCCGGTACAGGGCGCGATCCGCCGCGTTGAAGAAGGCCTTCTCGTCGCCCCGGTACTGGGCGACGCCGAAGGAGGCGGTCACCGAGAGCTCCTGGGGCCCCCCCAGGTCGACCACCGAGAAGCGCGCACGCGAGAGAGCTGCACGGATCTTCTCCGCGAGCGCCACCGCGCCCTCGAGCGTCGTCTGGCTGGTGAGCAGCACGAACTCCTCTCCTCCGTAGCGGGCCAGCAGGTCCATCTCCCGCACCGACTGGTTGAGCACGTCCGCGACCTTGCGCAGCACGGCGTCGCCCACCGCGTGGCCGCAGCGGTCGTTGAGCGTCTTGAAGTCGTCGATGTCGATCAACAACAGGCAGAGCGGCTCGCCCGTCCGCTCGCAGCGCTTGATCTCCCGCGGCAGGTGATCCTGGAAGAAGCGGTGGTTGTGGAGCCGGGTCAGATCGTCCGTGATGGACAGCTGCTGGAAGACCTCGTTGACGCGCTGGAGCTCCTGGTTCTGGGCCACGAGACGGGCGTTGGCGTCCTCGATCTCCACCCGCTGCTCCTGGAGCTCTCGTTGGTTCTCGACGAGTCGCGAGGACATCTCGTTGAAGGCTCGGGTCAACACCGCGATCTCGTCGTCGGTGGTCGGCTCCTCGATCATCACGCCGGGCTCGCCGGTGGCGATCCGCCGCGAGGCATCCGACAGGGCGAGGATGGGCCGCACGATCGAGCGAGCCATCTGGAAGGCGATCAGCCCGAAGACCAGCACGATCGCCAGGTTGATGCCCAGGATCTCGCGGAGCACCGCCACCACCGGGGCAAAGGCCTCGTCATAGGCCTGCTCGACCACGATCGTCCAGCCGAAGCGGCCGAAGGGTACGGCGCTGCCGACGACGTGCTGACCGTCCTCGTGGGCGTAGTCCTCGACCACCGGCGAGGCCCCCGGACTCGGCAGGGGCCGGTCGTGGTGCTCGCGCGGCGAGGCACCCGGCGAGCGAAGCAGCACCTCGCCCCCCTCCGTCACGACGTAGATGCCGCCCGAAGCTCCGAGGTCGGCGCCGCTCAGGGCCTCCTCGACGGCGGAGCTGCGGATCAGTGCGTGGAGCGAGGCCAGCCGGGCTCCGCCGCCGTCCTCCACCGCCGCCGACGCGACCTGGACGGCGCGCTCGCCCAGGTTGCGAAGCCCGCCGACGCGCGGCGTCGAGACCCGAGCCAGGCGCTCCAGCATCGCTCTCGGAAGCTCGGGATCACTGCCCACCCGCAGCAGCGGAGCGCCGGTCTCATCGAGCAGGAACAGCGATTCGTACTGCGGAAAGCGCTGCAGCACGTAGGAGAGGTACTTGGCCAGCTCTTCGCGGACCCGGACGTCGTCGCGCCCCAGGCGAGCCAGGCCGTCCGCCACGGTCGCGCTGTGCGCGAAGGTCGCGAGGTCCAGCTCCCGTTGCGCGTACCAGAGGTCGAGCCGCTCGCTGGTGCGGCGCAGCACGGCTGGAAACTTCTGGTCGATCTTGGCCCGCAGGAACGACTCGATGGAGCGCGTCGACGTCCAGGTCACGACCAGCGACGTGACCAGAGTCGCGGCGAAGACCGCGATGATGATGCGCGAAGGCAGGCTGCGGAAGGGGTGGGCCACGGCCGAGCGCTTCCAGCCCTGCTGTAACCGCTCCAGCCCCTCGGCCACTCGATCCCCATCCGCTTCGGTCATCACGACAGGCGCCTTCGCAGCGGGCATCGGCCGATCCCGGCGCCCGCTTGACGAGGCTGGGCTCAGGCGGGCACGCGCCGGGCGCGGGCGATCAGCACCGCGGCCAGCCCCGCGAAGACGAGGTTGGGCCACCAGAGGGCCAGCGCGGCGGGCACGAAGCCTTCGAGGGCGAAGTACTCGCTGGCGGAGAGGATCCCGTAGTAGACCGCGACGAGCAGGCCGCACAGCAGCGCGCCCCAGGCGCGCGCGCCGCGGCTGCGCCGCAACGAGATCGGAACCGCGAGCAGTGCGAAGATCATCGGGGCGACGGGCAGCGCGTAGCGGCGATGGATCTGCACCTCGTAGTCCTCGACCTGGTCCTTGAAGAGATGCGAGATCGACTCTCCGGCTCGCGCGCGGCTCACCACCTCGCGCAGCTCGTCCATCGTCATGTCGCGGGGCCGCAGCATGCGAAAGTCTCCCCCCCGCGGCATGGGAACCCGGAAGACGTACTCGAGGCTCACGAAGGACATCCGGTAGTAGTCCGCCTGGGAGCCCGGATCTCCCTCGAGATGGATGTCCCCATCGCGGAGCAGCACGTGCGCCTCCTGGCTGTCGACGTCGAAGGCGAATTCGCCGGCTTCGGCGAAGATCAGCAGGGGCCGCTCGGGATCGGACTGGTCGGCGATGAACACGCCCTCGAGGTGGTTGTCGCGATCCCGCGAGGCGACGTAGACCATGCGCTCCCCGAGCTGCTTGAACCGACCTGGCTCGATCAGGCGCCCCGTCGCCGTCATCGACATCACCACGTCGCGGATCTGCCGCTTCGCGCGGTGCTCGACCTCGAGCGCCAGATACCAGGTCAGGCAGGACACCAGGATGCCCAGCAGGAGGACGGGCAGCACGATGCCGCCCAGACCGATGCCGGAGGCCCGCATCGCCGTGATCTCGGAGTCCGAGGCCAGGCGTGCCACCCCGACGAGGGCGCCGAAGAGGAAGGAAATGGGAACCGTGTAGGCGAGCGTCACGACCACCACGGAGCGGACGATCACCAGCACGTCGGAGGGCGCGACGCCGATCATCAGGAAGTCGGAGAGGCGGCGTACGAGATTGGCCCCGATGAAGACGAAGGTGACGGCAGCCATCCCGAGCAGCGTGTAGATTCCGACCTCGCGCAACAGATAGAGCGAAATCGTGCGGGAGGGCCGCATGTCGAGATCGTATCCGCGTGTGCGAAGATCGGGTAGAGTTCCGCAGCGGCATGGATCCCGAGAAGCTCAAGGACTACGCGAAGCTCGTCTTCGGGGCGCTGGGCGGCGCCATGACTTCGACCATGATCTACCTCGGCGATCGCCTGGGTCTGTACCGCGCGCTCGCCGAGGCGGGCGGCGCGACGAGCGCGGAGCTCGCCCAGCGGACCGGGCTCTCGGAGCGCTGGGTCCGCGAGTGGCTCTACCAGCAGGGGGCGGCGGGCCTGCTCGAGCACCGGGGCGGCGAGCGCTTCGGGCTCTCGCCGGAGGGCGAGGCCGTGCTCGCGGACGAGGCACATCCCGCCTTCGGAGCCGGCTTCTTCTCCTGCCTGCCCCAGACGATCGCCGTCGCCGAGCGGCTTCCGGAGTCGTTCCGCACCGGCCTCGGCCTGCCCTACGACGCTTTCGGCGAGGAGGGCGCACGCGGGATCGAGCGGGGCCTGGCTCCGTGGTTCCGCGCGTTGCTGGTGCCGATGGTGCTACCGCGCCTGGAGGGCGTGGTTCCGGCGCTCGAGGCGGGCACCCAGGTCGCCGACGTCGGCTGCGGCGCCGGGGTCGCCCTGCTGGAGATGGCGCGCGCCTTCCCCGCCTCGGAGTTCCACGGCTACGACATCTCGCGTCATGCGCTGGAACGCGCCGCCCGGAACCTGAGCGAGGCAGGTCTCGAGAACGTCAGCTTCCACGACGCCCACGAGCAACCGCTGCCGGACACGGCGCGCTTCGGCTTCGTCACCTGCTTCGACTGTCTCCACGACATGACGAATCCGGTCTCCGTGATGGGCCAGATCCGCCGCGCCATCCGACCCGAGGGAACCTGGCTGATCGCAGACATCAAGTGCCATCCCACCTGGCAGGCGAACGTCGACCACAACCCGATGGCGCCGATGATGTACGGCATGTCCGTGCTCTCGTGCATGTCGTCCGCCCTCTCGGAGCCGGGCGGCCTCGGCCTCGGCACGCTGGGGCTGCACGAGGAGCTGGCGAAGCGCCTGACCGAACAGGCGGGCTTCACGCGCTTCGACGTGGTCGACTTCGGCCACCCGGTGAACGCCTTCTATGCGGTCAGGCCCTGAGCGCCTCCGCCCCACCGGGCCGCGAGGATGAAGATCGGACTCGTCGGGCTCCCGGGAAGCGGCAAGAGCACCGTCTTCGGCGCGCTGACGGGGCTGGCGGTCGAGACGGGCTACGCCGCGCGGCGCGACAAGGCCAACCTCGGCAGCGTGAAGGTGCCGGACCGGCGCGTCGACGCGCTGGCCGAGCTCTACCACCCGAAGAAGACGACCTACGCCGAGATCACCTTCACGGACCTCGCGGCGGCCGCGGGAGAGGGGCTGGACCGCGCGGGGCTGAACGCGATGCGCAGCCTCGACGCGCTTTGCCAGGTGGTCCGCGGCTTCCCCGACGCCTCCGGCGCGGCCGCCGATCCGCTGCGGGAGATTGCGGAGCTCGAGACCGAAACGATCCTCGCCGACCTCGAGATCGTCGAGCAGCGCGTGGCGCGCCTGCGCAAGGACCGCAGCGACGCCAACCAGCTCGAGCTGCTGGAACGGCTGCAAGGCGCCCTCGAAGCGGCGCAGACGCTGCGCCGCCTGGAGCTCGGCCCCGAGGAACGCCGCCTGATCGCCGGCTACAGCCTGCTGACGCTGAAGCCGCTGCTGCTGGTGCTGAACGTGGCCGAGGACGACGTGGCGAAGCCTCCGCCGCCCGAGGTGGCAGAGGCTGCCGAGCAGCGCGGGCTCGGGGTGGTCGTGCTCTCGGCGCAGGTCGAGATGGAGATCGCGCAGATGTCCCCGGAGGAGCAGCGCGAGTTCGCGGCCTCCTTGGGCCTCGCGGAGCCGGCCCGGGAGCGTTTCATCCGCGCCGCCTTCGAGCTGATCGACCTGATCTCGATGCTCACCTCGGGCCCGGACGAGTGCCGCGCCTGGCCGATCCCACGCGGCACCCGCGCGCCGCGCGCCGCCGGCAAGATCCATTCCGACATCGAGCGCGGCTTCATCCGCGCGGAGGTCGTGGGCTTCGAGGACCTCGTGACGCTGGGCAGCGAGGCGCGCTGCCGAGACGCGGGCAAGCTGCGCGTCGAAGGCAAGGAGTACGTGATCCAGGACGGCGACGTCGTACACTTCCGCTTCAACGTCTGAAGGAAAGGCTGCGAGGGGTTCACCGATGCGCCGCGAGTGGCTGTTGCTGCTGGCGAGCGCGGCCGGTCGCTGGCGCTGGCGCTGGCCCGGCTCATGAGCCGGGTAGCCCCCGCCGCCTCCGACCCGCCAGGTTGCCGCCGTCGACGACGAAGTCGGCTCCACTGCACGAGGCGCTCTCGTCGGAGGCCAGGAAGAGGTTCAGCCGCGCCACGTCGTCGATGCGCTGCGCGATGCTGCGCTGCGCCTGCGTCGCGAGCACCGGCATCTGCGCCGCCATCACCTGCTCGAGGTCGACGTTGTCCGGCAGGTAGGGCGCGATCATGTGGGGGCTGCCGGCTTCCGGACACACGGCATTGACCCTGATGCCGTAGCGGCCGAGCTCGAGCGCCGCCACCCGCGTCATGCCCCGCACCGCCCACTTGCTCGCGACGTAGGCGATCAGGCCGTTCTGACCGCGCAGCCCGTCGATCGACGCGACGTTCACGATCGAGCCGCCGCCGGCCCGCCGCATCGGCGCCACCACCGCCCGCATCCCGAGGAAGCTGCCGGTCTGGTTGATCGAGACCACGCGCTGGAAATCCTCGGGCATGGT
>Ga0307429_1001094_pt1 | contig 13512 bp, 11 predicted proteins | sample SalMarWE160230MG_FD_202151 | JGI IMG/M metagenome (GOLD analysis project Ga0307429, IMG submission 202151) | Salt marsh sediment microbial communities from the Plum Island Ecosystem LTER, Massachusetts, United States - WE1603-230 | ecosystem: Environmental > Aquatic > Marine > Intertidal zone >...
TTTCAAATGGGAACACATCCGGCTCTCTGTGCTTCACCCATAACTTACCAAGTTGTGAATGCAGCAGAAGAGGCAGTGATGAAACTTCACTAAAACTTCAGGCGATCTTGAAAGTAACTGTGCTATCAGAGCCGATAGATTTCTAAAATTAACTACTGAACATCAACTATTGCGTCATACCTATTACTAGTGTTAGCTACATCGGCTGCACAACATAGCGTTTTGTGAATCCTTAACTTGGCTTCTTTTCGTCTGCAAGCATGGAGGCATGCCGGCGTGGATGCCGAAAGGTCGCGCTTCATAAGAGGCAGAAGCAACTACGCCGCGGCGCTCCGGGTCTCCGCCGACGATTACCGGCTTTCCCTTCAGATCCGGGTTAAGCACCTGCTCCACAGAAACGAAGAAGGCATCCAGATCAATATGGAAAATACAGCGAGCCATAAGATAGTATATAACCTAGCACACAGAGCTGATAAAGCCAACTTCTCAGCAAGAAGTGCCCCAACAAACCTGACAGTCGTGCAACCTCGTTCCGTTGAATAAAAAACCATTATATTACACAGAGTTAGAATATACGCGTTATCATGATATTATTAGACAGAAATGTCCATTCGTAGGATTGTCTGGTTATCAGTTATCCTGTCATTTCTTATACTATATTTCCCGATAAACCGTTTGGCGAGTGGTGGATGGGCTTTATCTTCACCAGTAGATGGACTAATACCTTTTTATGCACCAGCTATAGTCCCCTATATGCTTGGAACATTATTATTCGTAGGCTTTCCAATTTGGGCGGCGATCTGCTTAGAAAAGACACAATTTGAAGCTTATGCCATATCTATTCTCTTTGCAGCCACTGTTAGTTACATAATCTACATTCTATTTCCCACATACGTTATTAGACCTGAAATCATGCCGCAGGACTGTTTTTCAAAAGCTGTCGTCATCCTATATCAGAATGATTACCCGTATAATGCCGCTCCTAGTGGTCATACTTTTTATACCCTGATATCTTTTCTATATATCAAACACTGGAAGCCAAAATTACAACTGGTATCTCTGATTTTGGCAATTTTGATTATAGCCTCTACCATACTGACCAAACAGCATTATCTTTTAGATGTAGTTAGTGGATTGGCTCTAGGATTTCTTGCATATGGAGCTGGTAGATATATACAGAAAAGGCGAAATTTGGCAACTACTGCTTGAGCCTCTTCTTTGTTTAGAGTATTGTTAGTAATTAGTTATTGATTGTTGTATTCGAATGTATTTATTACTGACTGAAAACGAACGCATAATAATAGGTCTCATATTCCTGGGAGTATTAGCCTTATCTCTGGGTACATATATTGCTTGGAATATTAAGCCTTGGGATAAAAATAAAGGAAAGAAAATACGGCGGGCAGCAAAAGAAGACCTGAAGCTAGTTAGAAGGAATGAAATAACTGTAGACCAACTTGCTGATCGGGTAAGAGCCATGGTTCCCTCTCTTCTTACTGCGAATTCCGTTCTGGCTGCAATTATGATTGCAGCTGTTTTTATTATAGTTTCGCAAATTGTATTTGAATCGAATTATGCACTACTTCACGGGCTTAAAGGAGCTATATTAATTGCCGCCTTTACCATAGCAGCAATAGCTGCATTAAGCTGGTTATTTGTAATAGAGCAGCTAACCCAGATAATAGCTCCTTCAGCGACGACTAAGAAGGTTATAAGATTCCATATTTATAACTATGATTTGTGGTTCTATAGCCTGTTTTTGATTGTCATTGATATATACCTTTTTCTTCTTTTAGTTGATTTAGTTGCTGCCCTTGTGACTGGGTTTGTGACATTTTGGATCATAAGGAGATACTGGAAAATCCATAATGAATGGTAAACCGTACAGGATCGGAGCCTGTGAGACACCCTGGCTAAAAGTCTGTTAGGTGGTGTGTGGAGTGAATCCAGCGATTCAGACAGGGATGAGGCCAGGGCAATGAGGCCCACATATCAGTATGTCCCAGTCCCTTCTGGAGAACACCTTAATCTATGCCGCAGCAGAGCACTCAGCGTCGTTAGCCGGGGGAGCACCTTCATCTACTAGCATTACGATTTAACAATTGGGCGGATTGTGACTGCACTGTCACCTCTCTTTTATGGTGACATTTCCCTTCACAGTTAGAGAGGACAAAATCCTATAACATTAACACAATTGCGCTTTACGATTGACATTGATTATCAAGAGCTTCATAATGTGACTAGTAATAGAAGCAATTTAAGAAATAATGTTATATGAGAAAATGAAAAAATATGGAATGTCTCTATTATACAGATAGTATTATTTCTAATAAAAAAACCCTTGCGCAGCTTTGTTTCTTATTTGATAAAGTGCGCATATTTTATCTTCTACCTAGTTACTTCTTATCTCCTCTAGAAGAGAGATGGGAAACAGAAAAAGATACCCCATTCTTCAGTAAATCACCTTGTGAAAAACAGCTTTTTACCCGCATTCATTGCGAAAAACATAAAGAATTTATTGAAGAAAACAGAGAATTGGTAAATGCAGATATTTTACAGCCCATCCTAGTTCAACAAACACCTCCAGATTGGGAAAGTTTTGAGTCAAATGAAAAAAAATTAATGAAGAATGGCGTTGGTTTAGCTTTTGGCATTTGGGGACAATCCATAGGTATTGTTCCTGAAGATAAAATATATGTTGATGCCCCTTGGTTTTCACTATACCGCTTACAAAGCATTTCAGGAGCACTTCATTTCGCAATTACAAGCGGACAAACACCAATTAGTGATAACCCAACTCTAAGCGGATTAGCCATTAATGCTGTAACTAGTTTTTCTGGTTTGGATTATCAACCAACACAAAAAGAAATCGCAAACAATATTGCTTTCAAATCACTATCTTTATTGGTACCAAGCTTACCTTTGTTACATCCTCAAGAAATATTGTATCTGAGAGATGAACTTTCAGATGAGCTTAGCTACTTTAGAATAGAAGTAACTAGACTATCCCGTAGTATTGGCGAGATAAACTACCAAGAAGAGATAGAAAACCTAGTAAAAAGCAACATTCAACCCCGCTTAGACGATCTTAAGCTAAAAATAGCCTCATTAAAAGGCGAAATTTTCCGTAAAATAACTAGTACGTTTGTGGTCGGAGGCGGTGCAATACCTATTTTGTCACATTTTATAAATCTTCCAACAGAAGGGCAGGTAGCTGCTATTGCTTCCTTTATCGGGAAAATATTCATTGATATCCATGAACATAATTCTAAAGTGAAAGAAATAAAAAACTTAAATAACAATAAGGGATTGATTTTCTTAATAAAAATGCAAGAAAGGTTTAAATAAAACATATAACCAGTGCATCCAGGCGGACGCGGCGGAGCCATGCCGTTGATGCCTGCTGTTGGAAAACCATGATGTAGCTAACGGTGGAATTACACAAAAGCCTGTTTTGTTACCTCACTACACAAACCATTGGAGGGCGTTTGTATTGTCGCTAAGCTGGTTAGTTAGTCACTTTTAGAGACAAATTCCTTCACCCTTCTCTCAAACATCCCTCTCTCCAAAAGCACCTTTCGCTGACATTTGAGGCATTTAAGGCCGATGTCGGCGCCCACCCTCACCACTTCCCACTCATAGCTACCGCAGGGGTGTGCTTTGCGCAGCCGGACTACGTCACCGGGCTTTATGTCTATGGTCATTGATTTGGTTGCGGATTTTTTCAGCCATGGTTCTAGCCGCCTGGGCAAAGTTTTTTTCCTTTGAGGCGTAGAGAATTTGCCTGGACACGTTGATAATGGCCTTCTCGCCCCGGGCATCCACGCCGTAGCCAACTGCAGAAGCCAGGTCTCCTCCCTGAGCACCGATGCCAGGGATGAGCAAAGGCATTTCAGGGCAAATTGAGCGGACCTTCTTTAATTCCTCAGGATAGGTAGCCCCGACTACCAGGCCAATGTTGCCATGAATATTCCATTCCTGGGCTTTTTGAGCCACTGCTTCGTATAATGGTAAGGTCGGCTTAAATCGGGTCAAGACGTCCACGTAAGCTACGCTTGGACGCACTCCTTCTAGTGGCAAGCCATTGGTGAGGAGATTCTGAAAATCTGAGGCTCCTTTGTTTGACGTCCGGCATAAAATAAATACCCCTTTATCCTGGTAGATAATAAAGGGCTCTATGGAATCGAAGCCAAGGTAGGGGTTGACGGTAGCGGCATCGAAGCCGAGAACTGAAAAGAGGGCCCTGGCATAAGCCCTGGCAGTGTTACCGATATCGCCGCGCTTGGCATCGCCGATTACAGGTATATCACCGGGTATATATTTAACGGTCTTCTCCAGGATAGCAAGCCCTTCGGTCCCTAAAGCTTCATAGAAAGCCAGATTGGGTTTATAGGCACAGACCAGGTCGGAGGTAGCCTCGATAATGGCTTTGTTGAATTGTAGGACGTCCACCCCGGGCATAAGCTCCGGGTCGGTGTCGAGTCCGATGCAAAGCCAGCTTTTGTTTTTTCGACTGGTATTAAGCAGTTTATCGATGAACTTCATCGCCGTAACCCAGATAATATCAGGAGATGGGCATAAATTAAAGTTCGGCAATATTCTACTATGCTGGGAGGTCATTGAAATTCAAAAATCAAAAGGCAAAAATCAAAATGACAACTCAAAATGCAAAAATTTCAAGAAGGAGCAACCGTAGTGTTCACCATTTCAATCGTGAAGGAACGGATTCCTTCACACCTCGAAGAAGAGATTCTTCGCCCCGACTTGTCGGGGCTCAGAATGACAGGAAGGAAAGGGTTCGCAATGACAAAAGAAAGGTAGCTCAGAATGACAGCGCTCGTTGCCTTTATTCGTGGCAAAGGCTACAATAAAAGCATGCGGGACCTGATTTCCGATGCCTTGAAAGGCCATGGTGCCGACTATATCGAAATCCATTTTGAGGAGAGCCAGTCTACCAGCATTGCCTACAGGGGGGAGAGGCTGGAGGAGATAAGCAGGGCTCGTAATTCCGGCGGCAATGTTCGTGCGTTAGTTCGGGGTAGCTGGGGATTCGTCAGTTTTAATCGTCTTGACGGACTGCGGGACAAGGTGGCCCTGGCGGTGAAGGAGGCAAGGTTAGCCCCGACAGAGTCGGGGGGGCCATTTAAGCTTTTCCCAATGGAGCCTGTAGTGGACAAGGTAGTCCCGCAATTGAAGCAAGATGCTACAGCCATATCGTTGGCGACCAAGAAAGAGCTTTTGGATAACTATAATAATATTATGTTAAGCAGCCCGAATATTCAAAGCTCCAGAATCAATTATCGCGATGGCAGAAAGCAACGCACTTTCGCCAATTCTGAAGGCAGCTACATAGAGCAAGCTAAAACCGACCTTAATTTACGATTGACAGCCATAGCTCGCGAGGATAACGAGGTCCAACAAGCAGGACTGAGCATGGGAAGCACCGGCGAGTTTTCCGCCGTGGAGGGGCTACATGAGCAGGCCAGGGAGATAGCGAGCCGTGCCGCAGCCCTTCTTCCCGCCCCCCAGGTGAAAGGTGGAGAATATACCGTGATTTTGGACCCTGTTCTGGCTGGAGTCTTTGCTCATGAAGCATTCGGGCATTTATCCGAATCGGATTTTGTATATCAAAATGAAAACCTGCAGCAAGTCATGGTGCTGGGAAAGAGATTTGGCGGCAAGCATCTTAATATCATTGATGACCCTACGATTCCCAACCTGCGGGGAAGTTATAAGTACGATGATGAAGGGATGCCGACAAGGGAAAACTATCTTATCCGGGAGGGCATTCTGGAGGGAAGGCTTCATTCCAGAGAAACAGCGGCTAAGATGGGAGAAAGGGCTACGGGGAATGCTCGAGCCATTAATTACCGCTTTCCCCCTATAGTGCGAATGAGCAATACCTTTATTGCGCCGGGCAGCGCTTCCTTCGAAGAGATGCTGGGTGACATCGAGGAGGGCGTCTACGTTAAGGATTGGTATGGCGGGACGACCAGCCTGGAGATGTTTACCTTCTCCGCCGGGGAAGCTTACATGATTCGCCGGGGGAAATTAGCAGAGTTATTGCGGCCCGTGGTGCTAACCGGTAATGTTTTTACCACCCTGCAAAATATAGATGCCATAGGCAATGACCTGGAGATGAATCAGGGTGGTGGCTGTGGCAAAGGGGGACAATCTCCGCTACCCGTTTCTAACGGCAGCCCGCATATCAGGATTCGCCATTGTGTGGTAGGAGGAAGATAGATGGAACATCTTACGGAGGTTCTCCGCTCTGCTCAAAAGGTGGCTGAGCAAGCTGAAGTTTTCTCGGTTTCTTCTCCCGATTCCATCGGGATACAGTTTGAAGCCAATGAACTAAAACAAGTTCAGACCAAGGAGAGCAGCAGTACTGCCTTGCGAATTTTCAAAGAAGGTAGAATTGGCTTTGCTACTGCCAGTGGAGGGGGCGGTTGGGAAGCTTTGGTTGACATGGCCGTGGAAACTTCTCAATTTGGCAGTCCGGCCAGTTTTCAATTTCCTTCTTCCCGGGACTATTCGGAAGTGCGCATCTTCGACCCTAAGGTAGAAGAAATAGCTATGGAGAGGATGGTTGAGATCGGGAAGGAGCTTATAGCCAAGATCAGGGGGCATACTCCCGATATCCTGTGCGATGTTCAAGTAACAAAAGGGACAAGCTCCATCTCCTTAATTAATTCTCAAGGCGGTGAGGGAAGGTACAACAGCAGCTTTTTCGGCCTTAGCCTGGAAGGCATTCTTGTTCGTGATACTGATATGCTTTTTGTGGGTGATAGCGAAAGCTCATGTCGCCCCGATTTTAGCGGCATCGATGACTTAGCTGATAGAGTGATATGGCAACTGGAAATGGCTAAGAAAAAAGCTGCCGTGTCCACAAAGCTGCTGCCGGTAATTTTTACACCTAATGGAGTAGCCAGTGCTTTACTGAGCCCTCTAGTGCTGGCTTTTAACGGCAAATCAGTCCTTGAGGGGGCTTCGCCTTTAAAAGATAAACTGGGGGAGCAGGTTTTTGACAAAAAGCTGAGCTTATGGGATGATGCTACCATAGCTTACGGCGTAGGAAGTTATCCTTTTGATGATGAGGGGGTGTCCAGCCAGCGTTTACCGCTTGTTACAAATGGAGTAGTGATGAATTTCCTTTATGATTTACAAACAGCAGCTTTAGCCGGTACTCAGAGCACCGGTAACGGCCAACGAGCAGGTGGTTTCCCCCGCCCGGATATAAGCTCTCTTATTTTAAGCAGAGGAGATGTTTCTTTCCAGGCGATGGTGGAAGATATGAAGGAAGGGTTAATTGTGGAGCAGGTTATGGGTGCTGACCAGGGTAATATTCTGGGTGGTGACTTCGGGGGCAACGTTTTGCTGGGATTTAAAGTAGAGAATGGTGAAATAGTGGGGAGAGTGAAGGATACTATGATTGCCGGCAATGTCTATCAGGTGTTAAAAGAGCTTCTGGGAATAGGGCAGGAAGCGAGGTGGGTTGGCGGGATTTTACAAACTCCACCTTTATATTGCTCTGGTATATCAGTGGCGACCAAGGGAAATTAAGGTATTTATGAAAGAAGTAATAAAGCTTTATAAACAGCCACGCCCCAAGAGTTGTTCCATGCTTGCCTCCTGGCCTGGCATTGGCGACGTTTCCCTAACCGCAGCGAAGTATCTTGTGGAGAAGCTAAACGCTGTAGAAATAGGGGAGATTGAACCTGTCAGCTTCTTTGAACCGATGGGTGTCACAGTCAGGGACAATGTGGTTGACAGCCCTCGTTTTCCGGAGAGCAAGTTTTATTACTGGCAGAATGGCAAGGCCGGTAAAGGCCTGGTGATTTTTATTGGTGAAGAACAACCTAGTTTCAAAGGATATGAGCTGGTTAACTGTGTTTTGGACGTAGCGCAGAGGTTTAAGGTGGCAAGGGTATATAGTTGTGCTGCTGCGGTGACGCGCATCCACCATAGTGAAGAGGTAAAGGTTTGGGGAGCAGCGACAACTTCTAAATTAGTCGACGAATTAAGCAAACATAATGTGGTTCTTAGAGGTAACCTTCGCATTGCCGGGTTGAATGGATTGATATTGGGAATGGTCAAGGAAAGAGGGATGGAAGGCATTTGCTTGCTGGGCGAGGTGCCAGCGTATGCCACGCAAATAGCAAATCCCAAAGCCTCTCTGGCTGTGCTTGGTATCCTAACTGAAATGTTGGGAATTACGCTTGACTTTACCGATCTTGACAATCTGGCTAAGCAGGTAGACGAGGAGATGGATAGAATAGCGAAGAGAGTGACGGCTGAATTTATTGACCAATTCACCGAGCCTATTTGGGAGCAGGATGAGGATGAGGAAGAAGATTAAATAAGTCGGCCCCCGACCTATCGGGGGGCTAGCAAGCGTCCAAATTGACCGACAAAGGTAGATGTGCTACCATCGAACTAGATGTCAGCTTTAGCTCAACTTTGTGAGGAAATTGTAGCTTGCCGGGATTGTGAGCTAGCTAATTATCGCACTAAAGCGGTGCCTGGTGAGGGGGCTGAGGATGCGGATTTACTTTTTATCGGTGAGGCTCCGGGGTGGCACGAAGACCAGCAAGGACGTCCTTTCATCGGGCCGGCGGGGCAATTTCTGGACCAACTGTTAGCCTCAATCGGTTTACGCAGGGAAGAAGTTTATATTGCTAATGTAATTAAGTGTCGTCCGCCCCAAAACCGTGACCCGCTGCCAGCGGAGATACAGAGTTGTAGCAAATGGCTGGACCGTCAAATAGAGATAATTCAGCCTCAAATGATTGTTACTTTGGGACGTTACTCTCTAGCTCGATATTTTCCCAATCAGAGCATAAGCAAGATTCATGGAAAGCCACGAAAGTCCGGAGGCGTCATTTATTACCCCATGTATCATCCGGCGGCGGCTCTCCACCAGGGCTCTCTACGACGGACCATCGAAGCGGATATGCTCAAGATTCCGCAGATACTAGCCCAAGGTGAAGACCTGCCTCAAGACGAAGTTGAGTCTCAACAATTAAGCTTGTTTTAGAGCCATATCCTGCATGAAAGGAAAAGAAAAACCATGCCAGCACATAAATTAAGAGTCATCCCTTTAGGCGGATTAGGGGAAATTGGGAAGAACATGATGGCACTGGAATATGGCAACGACATCGTCGTCATTGATGCCGGACTCATGTTCCCCAGCGAGGAAATGCCGGGAGTCGACTTGCTTATCCCGGATATTAGCTATCTTTTGGAGAGGAAGGAAAAATTAAGGGGGATAGTGATTACTCATGGACACGAAGACCACATCGGGGCGCTGCCCTACATTCTATCTCGGCTCTCCACTCCCGTTTATGCTGCCAGGTTCACTCGAGAACTGATTCTCGTGGAACTCAAGCAGCGTGGGGTGAAAACTGACGCAAAATTGAATTTAGTTAGCCCGGGGAGCAGGGTTACGCTAGGTAATTTCACCATAGAGTTTTTCCCTGTTTGCCATAGTATTCCTGATTCTGTGGGGCTGATAATTCACACTCCCCTGGGAATTGTAGTTCACAGTGGTGATTTTAAGATTGATTATACGCCGGTCATTAGCGAGGCTACGAACTTTAGCCAATTAGCTTCGCTAGGGGCAAAGGGTGTTTTGCTTCTTCTTTCTGACTCCACCTATGCCGAGCTTCCTGGATATACTCCTTCCGAGAGGGTGGTTAGCGATACCTTAGATCGGATTGTAAGCGAGGCAAAGGGGAGGGTAATCGTAACTACATTTGCCTCTCTTATATCTCGTGTGCAGCAAGTGTTCGATGTGGCCGTTAAGCATGGTCGCCGTGTATTTATCATCGGGCGGAGCATGAAGGAGATAGCGAGCATGGCATTGAAAACTGGTTATCTTACTGCTCCCCCCGGCATTATTTGTAACTTGGATGAACTTAAGACCTTGCCTCACAATCGAGTTATCGTGTTGAGCACAGGAAGTCAAGGTGAGCCCACCTCTGCCCTGGTGCGCATGGCTAATCGTGACCCCAGTAGTAGAGTTCAGATAGTCCCTGGCGACACTGTAGTGATTTCCGCAACTCCTATTCCCGGCAATGAAACGTTGGTTAGCAAGACTACCGACAGCCTTTTCCGTCAGGGCGCCAATGTAATTTATGACAAGCTGGCTCAAGTTCACGTTCACGGGCACGGCAGTCAAGAGGAGTTGAAGCTTTTGCTTAGTTTGGTTAAGCCTAAATTCTTTGTTCCCGTTCATGGTGAGTATCGCCATTTGAAGTTGCACGCCGGGTTAGCCTGTAGTATGAGTATCCCCAAGGATAACATTTTTGTCCTTGATAACGGGGACGTGCTTGAGCTCGGGCGCGATTCAGGGAAGGTGGTGGCTAGAACCCATGTCGGAGTTATCTATGTCAGCGGCCTGATAACAGGCGAGCTGGATGACGTTGTGCTTCGGGACCGCAAACTACTTTCACGAGACGGCGTCGTTGTGGTGACCATTGCTGTTGATGCCGAAAGTGGTAAACTAGCTGAAAAGCCACGCATTATAACGCGAGGTCTTGTTGATGCTGGAGGGGAACAGGCATTGATTGAGAAAGGCCGGGATGTGGTGCTGGCTGCTTTAGAGAACGGAAGGAAAGAATTCATTTCTAAAGGACGCCCCGATTTTGATCGGAACTTCGTTGATGCCAAAGTAAAGGATTCTCTGAGCAAATTCTTTTATAAACGAATTCGTCGTCGTCCTATCATCATTCCTGTGGTTGTGGAGGTAAAAAGAAAATCCTAAGCACTAAATACGAAATACTAAACAATAGAAAGGAAAAATTTAATTCCTCTCATCAAAACCCAAACGGTCAAAACATAAAAGTTTTGAATTTTTAAATTAGGATTTGGGATTTGTTTAGGATTTAGAGATTAGTATTTAGAGTTTCTGTAAGAGGAAACCGACGAGCTAGGGGCATAAGTTTGTGGCTAAAGCAAGAAGTGGGTCTAAGCCGAGGCGGAAGGTAGAAGAAAGCCGGCCGGCATGGAAGCGATTCTTCGGCTTCATCGCTTCACCAGTGGTACGCAGGCTCATCTTAATTGTCGTAATAGTAGCATTACTGTGTTTATTTGCCACACGTTTAGTTATCTGGGCTACCGGAATGTGGGAGAGTTTTCTTGGGTTCTTTGGAGTTGGGCTAGCTGTATTGATTGTTGCGCTGGCAGCGATAGTGGTGGTGATAATAAAGAGAAGTTTCTTTGTCTCGATGAAGAATTGGGTGCTAGCAAGAAAGCGCTTCTTTGCCTTGGCGGGAAAATGGAATTGGTTTCTGGGTGGTATTAGCCTGGCATTGGCTGTATGGGGGATCCTTGCTTTCTTCGCTCCTGGAGATGGCCCTTTCAGTGAAGCCACACTGGGAGGCAGATTCGGGCAAAGTATAATAGGTGCTACTAATAGCGTGGGAGGACTGCGGGTAGCCGGGCTTGTCCTTCTGGGCATTATTTTTATCATTCCTCGGAAGTCCTGGAGCGCTGCCAAGAATAGCTGGCGTTTCTTGACCAGAGTTTTCCGACGCCGTCCCAGGGTCGTCTTTCTCCGGTCCCGACAAGTCGGAACTGAAGCTATCCCTCTCGAAGCTGCCTCCCCTGAAGCAGGGGCAGTTAGTGAAGTGGAGGCAAGGCCTGCTGTACTTTCTTCTCCTCCCGTCTGGCAATCAGAACATGAACCGATTCTCACCCCTGGAGGCTGGCATCTTCCACCGATTGATATCCTTGATAAGCCCACTGAGGTGAAATTGGACAGGGCAGATATTGACCAACGGGCCCGATTGATAGAGGAAGCTCTAGCGAGCTATGGAGTAGAAGCCAAGGTCGTACAGGTAAATATTGGGCCTACCGTGACACAGTTTGGTGTCGAGCCAGGTTGGGATAGAAAATATAAAGAAGTAAGGGAAAAGGGAAGGGACGGTAGCTACGAGACGAGAGTGGACGAAGTATCCAGAACCAGGGTAAGGGTAGACCGCATTACCTCTTTGGGCAACGATTTAGCTTTAGCCCTAGCTGCTCCCAGCATCAGGTTTGAGGCTCCCGTGCCCGGGGCATCGGTGGTGGGCATTGAGGTTCCTAACACTGTGTTTGGCTCGGTTGCCCTTCGCAGTGCGATAGAGAGCGTTCCTTTTCAGAAAATTAAAGCCCGCTCCAAGCTAGCTATCGCTCTGGGCAAAGGTGCCGGGGGTGAGGCGATGGCAGCAGACCTAAGCAAGATGCCACATTTGCTTATCGCTGGAGCTACTGGCAGTGGTAAAACTGTTTGTCTTAATTCTATTATTTGTTGCTTGCTTTTACACAACAGCCCCTACGATGTTCGGCTCATCATGATTGACCCCAAGAGGGTGGAGTTGGTGACTTTTAACGGAGTGCCCCATCTACTTGCCCCTGTGGTTGTGGATACTGATAAGGCGATAAAGGCTTTGAGGTGGCTCAGTCAGGAGATGGATAGTCGATATCGTCAGTTTGCTCAGGCGGGAGCACGCAATATCGAGGGTTATAACAAGGACCGTCCGCCCGGAGAAGAGTTGCCATATTTAGCGCTAATCATCGATGAGCTGGCTGATTTGATGATGACAGCTTTCGATGAGGTGGAACATGCGCTTTGCCGGTTAGCGCAATTGGCTCGGGCTACAGGCATTCATCTCGTCGTAGCTACACAACGCCCTTCAGTAGATGTAATTACCGGGCTTATTAAAGCTAACTTTCCTACCCGCATTAGTTTCGCAGTCACCTCTCACATAGATTCCAGGACCATACTTGATATGGTAGGTGCTGAGAAATTACTGGGTAGAGGGGATATGCTCTACATGCCTACTGAAGCTGGCAAGCCTAAACGTCTTCAAGGAAGCTTTGTTTCTGATGCTGAGATCGATAGATTGGTGTATTTCTGGGGAAATCAGCGGCCCCGACAAGTCGGGGAGATGAGCTCTGTCGACTTTGATGAGGTGGCTGAGCGTCCATTAGGTGCCCCCCGACCTGTCGGGGCTCCCCCCGACCCTCTTTTGGAAGATGCAAAGCGCCTGACGCAAGAATATAAACATATCTCCACTTCTTTCTTACAGCGCCGTCTTCGTATTGGCTATCCTAGAGCTGCCCGCCTTATGGAAGCACTGCAACAAGCAGGTTTGGTGGAGGCGGCTCAGCCCGAACGAGAAAGCTGAACCGGTTAGTAAATCCATAACCACTCTGTTTGAAATCCAAAAGCAAAAATAAAAATGCAAAATGACAGAGAAAAATTCAAAAATTTTGCATTTCGAATTGTAATTTTGACTTTTGACCTTTGATTTTCTTTAGGCGCCAAACTTGTCCAGTTTCAAAGCATTAGCCATGGCCAGGGGCATGATTTCCATAGCCGGGAAACGCCCCATACCACCGGCAAGGCAGGCTCGTTCCGAAAACTCAGTGACGTTATCGGGGCGACACCACTTGGACCTTAGCATGAAAGGGACTGGATGCCAGCTATGCGCAGCTAAGGGTGCGGGGGTAGAGTGGTCTCCAGTG
>Ga0307429_1001095_pt1 | contig 13511 bp, 13 predicted proteins | sample SalMarWE160230MG_FD_202151 | JGI IMG/M metagenome (GOLD analysis project Ga0307429, IMG submission 202151) | Salt marsh sediment microbial communities from the Plum Island Ecosystem LTER, Massachusetts, United States - WE1603-230 | ecosystem: Environmental > Aquatic > Marine > Intertidal zone >...
TTAGACAATGAGCAACAACAGACTCTCGTTATTGGATAGGCTACTGGCCATACCCGTTATCGTTTACTTCTGGTGGTATAAGCGGAGGCAAAAGCGGGGAAACAGTGAGGAAGAAAGTTAAGTAAGATATTTATAAGTGGAAGGGAGGTTTCTCTATGCAGATACTACCCCCGTTTATGGTTTCGTACAGCATCACCACAAGGTGCAACCTGAAGTGTAAGCACTGCTACAGCGACTCAGATGACCAGGCAGCTCCTGATGAGCTGTCAACTGAGGAAGCATTTCACCTCATTGATGACCTGTCGAAATGGGGGATAGGTCTCCTGGTTATTGACGGGGGAGAGCCCCTGTACCGTGAGGACCTCCTTGATATTGTGAAATATGCTTCATCCAAGGGTATACAAACCGGGATAGGGAGTAATGGCACTCTTATCGACAAAGTTATGGCGAAAAGGATGGTTGAGGCAGGCGTGCAATCAGTAGCCATCTCAGTTGACGGCGCTGATGCTCAGACCCACGACTCCTTCCGGGGTGTAGACGGTGCCTGGGGGCAGGCTCTTGAAGGCATAAAGGCATGCCGAGATGTCAGCCTGCCTTTCCAGTTCAACACAGTCATCAGGAAGGAAACGCTTTCACAGCTGGATGACATGCTGCGTATGGCGGTCTACCACGGTGCTAACGCCGCCGAGTTTTTTGACCTAGTGGCGGTTGGAAGAGCTAAACGAGAGTGCCAAGAGCAGGTGTTAAGTCCTGATGAAAGGAAGCAGGCAATGGAGTGGCTGGCTCAAGCTCAAGAGGACTGCCCCATTGTGATAAGGGTCCCTGCCTGTCCTATGTATCCTCTTCTCTTGCAAGAGAGACACATTAAGCCCAAGCACTTCCCTATCGAGATGCTGAAAAGGGTTCCTTATTATGGCCGGGGTTGTGCAGCCGGTATGCCCATGGGCTATGTTATGGTTCAATCCAACGGCGAAGTAAATCCATGTATGTTACTTCAGGTCAAGTTGGGCAATATCAGGGAGCAGAACATAATGTCAATTTGGGAAAATTCGCCTGTGTTAGCCGAACTGAGGCAGAGAGAATTGCTCAAAGGGGAATGTGGGGACTGCTCTTACAAGGTTACCTGTTCTGGTTGCCGGGGTAGAGCCTATGAGGAAACTGGTGACATACTGGCCGCTGACCCGGGTTGTTGGCTTGCATTTGGCGAAGCTGAGAGAAAAGGGAAGCAGCACGGAAGGATGAGTTAGAGAGTTGATATGCGCACTTGGCGGATTACTTGCTGATTGGCTTGGCAGCTTCTATACCTAATCTGTGCTATTGCCACAGGTAACACTACAAGTGCTGATAATGGGCTGGAAAGGGAGATTATATGATTGAAGTTATATACTTTGACTTAGGAGATACCCTGGTAGCCGAAGAAACTGCCGTGCATAATAGCTCCGGCCAAGCCATTACTGCCCACGTCATCGAGGGCGTACTCGAAGTCTTGGAAGCTATTAAAAAAGAGGGATACATGATTGGCATGATAGCTAATGGGGATAGCATTAGTATCCGGAATGTTATAGAAGCTACTGGCTTACAGGATTATTTTGACGTCATAGTAATTTCTGAAGAAGTAGGTATTGCAAAGCCTTATCAGAAGATTTTTGAGGTGGCGTTAGCCAAACTTGGTGTGAAGCCTGAAAACGCAGCTATGGTTGGCAATAAAATTGACGCCGATATTCTTGGGGCAAACAGAGCTGGCATGAAGAGCGTCTGGTTCAGATGGAACACCCGGTATAGTAACACAATAGATAGCAGCCAAGAGAAACCCGATTTCACAATCAACAGCCTCTCAGAGTTACCTGGCCTGCTTGCCTTGATGTAATAAAATAAATGAGGTTTTGGACGATGGCACAGAAAAAGGATATTAAAGAGAAGACAAGGAAAATCTATGAGGTTTTGCCCAAGTTAGACGATCAGCGATGTGGATATAAGACTTGCGGAGAATTCGCTAGAGCAGTAGCTGATGGAAAGGCACCATGTTACGGATGTGTTAGTGGTGGACCGGAGGTGGCTGCTAAAGTGTGTGAAATTATGGGGGCCAGAGTTCCTGAGGAAGCGATTCCTCAATTTGGTACTAGCCCTGGATTTTACCAACCTGGATTAAGTAGAGGTAGAGGTAGAGGTATGGGAACAAGTATAGGCCGAGGTCCAGGCAAGGGTCGCGGCATGGGTCGTGGTCGTGGTATGGGCCGAGATTTCGGCCGAGGCAGACGTGGAAGATGAAGAGATTAAATGGAATTAAGGGGGTGGATTGATGAAAGAATACATTTTCTGCCCGATTTGTGGAACGGCCCTTCAAATAGGAACGATTGAAGGGAAAGAAAGGAAATTTTGCCCCAAATGTGATTTTGTTGATTACAAAAATCCCTTGCCTGTGGCGCTGGCCATTGCTGTAAAGGATAAAGATTTTCTATTGATTAAAAGAGGATTGCCACCGAGGAAAGGTATGTGGGCGTCGCCTTCTGGTTTTATTGAGATTGGAGAAACAGCAGCAGAAGCCTGCCTGAGAGAGCTAAAGGAAGAAACCGGGGTCTCTGGAGAGATAGTGAAGTTAGTTGGAGTAGTTAGGCGAGAGGACAAAGAAATCTATGGGGATATGCTGATAGTGGAGTATTTAATCAGAGTGGTCAATGAAGAGCTAACCCCCGGAAATGAGGTAGAAGATGTGAAATTCTTTAGTGTCGGTGAATTACCCGATTATTATGTTGAGCTTTTCAGCAACATAATTAAGGAGATATAAAAGTAGGGCTGATGTTTCCAGTCTTGAGAAATCAGAGAAGGGCTATAATTTTCTATGGCTTTGTCTCTATAATTTATGACCGACTAAATCCCCACATTTATACCGAGGGGATGAGAAAAATGCTAATTAAGGAAATTGAAGGAGAGAAAATTTTAGATGTGGGAGTAGGCACTGGATATACTAGCAAAGATTTGAAAAATGCAGTGGGGATAGATATATCGCAAAAGATGCTCTCCCGAGCGAAGGATTATCAGGGTTCTTTAATCTTAGCTGATGCCCTTCATTCTCCCTTTAAATTAGAAAGCTTCGATACTATTATTTGTGCTGGGTCCCTCTATTATCTTCCTAAGCCGGTAGAGGGCCTAAAAATCCTTCATTCTCTGCTGAGACAAAATGGAATAGTGTTATACCTTGGTCCGAATATAAAATTATCAAAGTTTTGGGTCCATGTTTATAGTGGAGCAGAATTGGAAGAATTGTTTAGGCTAGCAAGTTTTAAGGTTGAGAAAATAATGAAAGTAGGCTGGAAAGGGATTGCTTATTTTGCCAAAGCTCGGAGACTAAAATAAGGATGAGAAATTTTAAGGAGCAGCAACACCATGCCTAACGGTGGAGAGATAGAGCTTTTTCTCTATGATTCCCCGGCGTTCAAGGATTTTCTGCAACACAATTCCCACGAGGCAGGAGAGGTAAGATTCTTGGAATCGATAATTCGGCCAGGGATGAAAGTGATAGACGTTGGAGCCAATATAGGAATCACCAGTGTAACCATAGCTAGGAACATTGGCAAAGACGGCAAGCTCTATTCTTTCGAACCGGTTCCGCATTATTTCCGCATCCTTCAGCAGAACCTGTCCTCCAACGGAATAGAAAATGTGGAAGCCCTTCCAGTGGCATTATCTGACAGGATAGGGGAAACCGAGTTTTATTTGAAGGGACTCTCAAGCGGGGTAGTCTTTGAAAAAGAAGACAAAAAGACCCGAGTTAGCACAGTAACTATAGACAGCTTCCTGCAGCAGCATGAGGTTGAAAGGATAGACTTGATCAACATGGATTGTGAAGGCAGTGAGCTTTTGGTCTTGAGGGGAGCCAAAGAGACCCTACGGAGAAGCAAAGTCAAGATATTCTGTGAGGTCCACCACGATTTCTTGAAACAACTGGGGCAATCCATTGGAGACCTTGTCAAATACCTCCAAAGCTTGGAATTTGAGGTGCAAAGTGTTTCTTTGAATGATTTGAAGGTGGGGAGTAACTTTGAGAAGTGCGACTACATTTACGCTCATATTCCGAATGAAAGGAAGAACTATGCCCGCTCACGACTATAGGTTACGAAACCCCTGACCCGGAATGCGATTTGGATTGCGCGCCTAATACGGCTCGCCCGGCACAGGTTAATATCTGTCTGTGCAATAGCTTTGGGCTGGGTGGAGAGACTTGCTGCCTGGTCATCAAACGCTTTGATGAAAAGTAACCGGCACCTATTATAATACCCTTCTCTTGCCATGGTTGCATCAAACAAATCGTCAGATTGTTAAGTAATGGTGAAACAAGCTATATCTTTGCGTAATTCGAATGTAGAGAAGCAACGGGCATTTTAATATTTGATAGCTTTAGATCCCGACGTAGCGTCCGCAGCCGAAGCCTTCGCCAAGTTTGCACCACGCGCAGCTGCCGGGCGTCTCGTCCATAAGCTGCGATTCGCATTTTCCGCAGAGGTATTCCTCCCCAGGTTTCATAGGGCCGTCACAGGGAGGAATGGTCATAGGGCAAATCTGGACGCAGCTGCCACATTGCTTACAGAAATCGGGGCGGATGCCGAAGGGGTAGTCCACATGGCGGTCTTTGCCCCGCCCGACAAATCCGATTGCCCGGGCCTGCCATATCTCGGCGCAAACCCGCACGCAACGTCCGCATAAAACACAGTCCTCGTTCCGAAACGGATAGCGGACCTCCTTAACCCCGCAGCGCAGGGCGATATCCTGAATGGCGCGGGAGTTGGGGGCCTGAGCTACCAGCAGCTCGGCGAGGTTGCGGCGCAGTCTGCGGATCTTGTCGGTATTAGTCCTGATTACCATGCCCTCCTCCACGTTCAAGGTGCAGGAAGTGGTGACCTCGGAACGGCCGTTGACCACGTGTTCGACAATGCACAGCCGGCAGGCGCCAATGTCGGACAGAAAAGGGACATGACACAGATGGGGGATGCAGATGCCGTATTCGATGGCAGCATCAAGAACGCTGGTACCCCTGGGGGCGTGGATTGTAGCCCCGTCTATGTTAACGTTAACATATTGCAGCATCTTGACACCTCGTTTTCTTAAAAGACCTGAACGGCATCAAACTTGCACTCGCTGCGGCAGATACCGCATTTCTGGCAGAGTTGAGCATCAATAACATGAGGCTGTTTTTTCTCTCCGGTGATTGCCCCATGGACGCATCCGCTTATACATACACCGCAGCCGGTGCATTTATCCGGGTCAATCCAGTAGGTAATCAGAGCCTTGCACACCCCGGCCGGGCACTTCTTTTCCTTGATGTGCGCTTCGTATTCGGGGCGGAAATAGCGCAGGGTGGAGAGCACCGGATTGGGCGCTGTTTTGCCCAGCCCGCACAGGGCAGTCTGGGAAATCGTATCGCCCAACTCCTCCAGGAGGTCAAGCTGCTCCATTCTGCCGCGGCCTTCGGCGATATCGGTGATTATCTCCAGCATGCGGTCAATCCCAAGCCGGCAGGGCACGCACTTGCCGCACGACTCGTCCTGCAGGAAGGTCAGAAAATACTTGGCCACGTCCACCATGCAGGTTTCCTCATCCATCACCACCATACCGCCCGAACCGACCATGGAGCCGGCTTCAGAGAGGACGTCAAAGTCGACGGCCAGGTCGAACTTGCCCAAGGGAAGACAGCCGCCCGATGGTCCGCCGGTCTGCACCGCCTTTATCGAATTGCCGTTGGCCGCCCCGCCGCCGATATCAAACACCACCTCGCGTATTGAGGTGCCCATAGCCACTTCAACCAGGCCGGTGTTCTTGATGCGGCCGGTTAGAGCCAGAATCTTGGTTCCCTTGCTACCCTTCGTCCCCTTGGAGGCAAACCATGATGAACCATTTAAAATGATGGAGGGGACGTTGGCCCAGGTTTCGACATTATTGAGGGTGGTCGGCTTATGATAGAGGCCGTCCACCACGGTGTGGACGTCCTTGGGGCGGGGCTCGCCAACCTTGCCTTCTATGGAAGCCATGAGGGCGGTTGACTCACCGCAGACGAAAGCCCCTCCGCCCCGAGCGATGTCCACATCGAACGAGAAGGAGGTACCCAGGATGTTGTCGCCGAGGAGGCCGACTTCGCGAGCTTGCTCGACGGCAATCCGGGAGTTCTTGACCGCCAGCGGGTATTCGTTGCGGACGTAGATATATCCCTTACTGGCGCCGACCGCCCGGGCGCCAACCATCATGCCTTCTAGAACCAAGTGCGGGTTGCCCTCGAGCACACTACGGTCCATATAGGCCCCGGGGTCGCCCTCGTCAGCGTTGCAGATTACATACTTCTCGTCGCTGGGCGCATCCATACACTCGCCCCACTTACGCCCGGTGGGGAAGCCGCCGCCGCCACGCCCCCGCAGCCCCGCCGACTTAATTTCACTTATAATCTCCTCCGGCGCTATACCATTAAGCACCTTGGGAAGAGCCGAATAGCCGCCAGCCACGATGTAATCCTCGATAGAACAGGGGTCAACCAGGCGGTTCTGGGATAGTATCCGCCGGTCCTGCGCCTTGTAAAAGGGGATCTCCGCTTCGGTCTTAAATCTTTCGCCCGATACAGGGTCTTCATAGAGCAGACGCTCGATTACTTCGCCCTTCATCACCGTCTGGTAAACAATTTCGAAGGCGTCCTCCGGCGAGACGTGGCAGTAAAAAATGTTGCCCGGCTCGATGATGATGACCGGGCCCTGTTCGCAAAAGCCGTGGCAGCCGGTGACGCACAGGCGCACGCTATCATCCAGCCCCTGGCTGGATAGTTCGTCCCTGACCGCGTCAATGACCGCCTGGGAATTGGATGTCCGGCAGCCGGTGCCCCCGCAGACCATCACCGTGGTGGTAATGTTTTGCCGTTGCTCGCGGAGCCGCTGGCGCAGGTGTTCCAGTTCGCGGTAGCTATTGAGTCTGGGCATGTTGAACATCCTCCGCTTCCTGGCGGCTGAGGGTCTCGATGAGTTTGCGGAGCTTGGCGGGCGTCATGTGGTGATGATAGGTTCCGTTTTCGGCAACGATTGGTCCCAGGGCGCATGCGCCCAGGCAGTTGACCTGCTCAATGGAGAAAAGACCGTCGGGGGTCACCTCGCCCGGTTTGACTCCGAGCTGGCTAATAGCATAATCGAGGAGAAGATGGGAACCCCGCACGTGACAGGCGGTGCCGGTGCACATGGTCAGGACGTGCTTGCCGGATGGGTTTAATTTAAAGGCCTTGTAAAAGGAAGCCACCCTGTAGACTTCTATAAGCGGCACCCCCAGACCCTGGGAGACGGACTCTATGGCTTCTCTGAGAATGTAACCGTAATTTTCCTGAACGTCATGGAGCACTTCAATTAGCTGGTTAGGTTGGCTGCGGCGTCCTTCCAAGATGGTATCGAGAATTTGGGGCGGCATGTGAACCTCCTTTAACTGAGAAACAACTTGACTGCTTTCAACTTAACTGATAGGATGAGTGGTGTAAATATGGAATAAATGCACTAATAATGCCTATTAAAAATAGGCAGTCATGGGGAGGGGGCCATGGAAAATAAAGAGGCTTCTCCGCCTCCGGGCGAAGGTCGGCACCTGCCTTTTCCCTCAAAAGACCTGGCCCTCTTGTGGCGGATACCGTTTCCCACCGAAATCGAGCCCGAGGAGTTCGAGGCGGCGCTGTGCGAGCGTATCAAGGAATTGAACTGCCTCTACGGCGTTTCCCAGCTGGCCGAGCGCCATATGTATTCCCTTGACGCTCTTCTGCAGGAGCTGGTGAACTTCCTGCCCTATTCCTGGCAGTATCCAGAGATCACCTGCGCTCGCATTCTCTTTAAGGGAAAGACCTACACCAGCGATAGATTCAAGGTGACCAACTGGCGGCAGTCATCGCGGATTTACATGTACCATGAGGCGGTGGGCGAATGTGACATTTTCTACCTGGAAGAATGCCCGCCGGCTGATGAAGGCCCTTTTCTGAAGGAGGAGCGCGCTCTGCTGGACGCGGTGGCTGAGCAGATAGGCACCATTGCCACCCGGATATCGGCCGATCTGGAATTGCAGGAGACCAACCGACAGTTGACCCTGGAGCGCCAAGCCCTGCAGGAGTCCAACACCGCTATGCGGGTAGTCATGGCCCGGATTGAGCAGGAGAAAGAGGAAATCCACCAGGATATTAAGACGAACGTCGAAAAAATCTTGATGCCAATACTGCAGGCCCTGGGCTCGCAGCTACCCCCCACCCACAAAAAATATACGGAGATGCTCCAGACCAACCTCAAGGAAATCACCTCGCCGTTTATCAGCCATCTGTCTAGTTCGTATCATTCTCTGACACCGACCGAAATCGCCATCTGCAACATGGTTCGGAACGGATTGAGAACCAAGGAAATAGCCCAGATAAGAGGCATATCGGCAGCTACTATTAACCGGCACCGGGAAAATATACGGCGAAAGCTCAAGATCACCAACAACGACGCAAATCTGGCGACATACTTACAGTCAAGCATGTGGGAGGGGAAATAGGCGAATATATGACGCAACCTCATGCCCGCTACCCAAAGGTCGTTGGTTCGAATCCAGCTCGGATGTTGCAAGTACATTGTCAAGTAATAAAAAGCCATTTTGTTACCCATTGAAAAAACATCTCATTGTGTAAGCCGTCCTCGGCTATAGTTAATGGTCACCTGCTCCATGTCCTATGACCACAGTAAAAGAATAGTGTAGTATAATGGGTATAGCTTCAGAAAAAGGGAGATGAAGAATGGAGAACCAGTGTCATATCATCGCAGAGGTCACTGGTTCGAGCCCAGTATCGCCCACCATAACGTACAGTAGGCAGAACTCCCACCCTCTCCTCAGATAACCCTTTCGGCAGTAATGGTGCAGTGTAATTAAGCTGCACTTCCTTTTTGGTTACAACTATATCTTCGACAAAACTGCGGATAAAAGCCCTTCTCTCGGATAATGGGCTTTCGTCAAGAGTTTGCCTCAAATCACTTGCATAGTCTTTAACCGTGCTTAAGTCGGCTAGCTCTACCTTTCTATCAGACATCATGGCCTCAAGCTCAATCCGCCTGCTCAATAACTGTTCCTGACGGTTTCTTAGCTCACGTATCCTGGGAGTCAGGTCATCGAGGTTAATATTACCTGTTTCTACCGCATCGTACAGCCTGCCAAGACGGGCAGATATGCTCTCTTCCTCCCTTGAGATAAGCTTTAATTCATCTCGGTACTCACCTGAAGCTCTATCCATCTGCTCGTTCACCAGGCTTACCAGCCTGGTCAGGTTATCTTCCGTAAGGATATGCTCCTTAATCTTGTCTACTACTAGGCCTTCAAACTTCTGGCTACTTAAATACCTCGAAGGACAGGCTCCTGCTCCTTTCTTGTCAAGGGTGCCACATACATAGTAGGAAAACTTGCCGCTCTTGGCGTCACGGCCGATTAGAGCTTTGCCGCAATAACCACAGTGGGTGAGCCCGCTAAGCAGAAATCGGCTGGACGTTCTCCTAGGGTGGACTCGGGCCGGTGCCCTATCCCTCAGCATCTTTTGCACCCTATCAAAAATATCACGTTTAACTATGGCGGGGCAGGTGTTTTCAACCCTGATAGGGTCTAATCCACGCTTGCTATTTTTCCCCCAGACCAGTGTTCCGGTATAAATCTCGTTGTTTAGAATGCCGTAAACACCGGTCTTGCTCCAGCCTTTGTCATTAGGTCCTGGAATAGCTCTTGTATTAAGCTCTCTGACTATTTCGATAAGGCCTCTGCCGTTTAGTATATCATTAAATATAGCCTGGACTATGTTCGTCTGGGATGGATTCAAATCAAGCCTGGTTCTCTCTTTTCCACCGTCCTTCACTCTAACCTTATGGTATCCGTAGGGAGGTTTAGCTGATAAGTAGAACCCCCTAGAAGCGCTCTCTCGCATACCACGAGTTACCTCTTCGCCGAGGTTATCGGAGTAGAACTCATCTAGACTTTCAATAATTGCCTCCAGAAGTCGCCCGGTAGGTGTGTCATCAAACGGCTCTGTGATTGATATTACCTGGATCCCTTTTTTCTTGAGCATTGCCTTAAAGACAATCGAATCCTCCCGGTTGCGGGCAAACCTGGAATACTTGTAGACCAGTATAAGGTCAAAGGGTTTATCGGAACGCCGGGCTGTTGAGATCATCTTCTTGAATTCTGGTCGGGCTGAGGTTCTTCCGGTCTCGGCTTCATCAACAAATTCAGCTGCCACCTGATGATTGTTCTCTTGGGCGTATTTCCTCAAAGCCTTTAGCTGTGCTGAAATGGATAAATCTACGTCCTGCTTTTCAGATGAGACCCTGGCATACAGTGCAACCTTCATAATTCCACCCCCTTCTATTCTTTATGCCGGGCAGTATTTACAGCTACCCGGTACAATTCCTCTTTCAAAAATTACTGCTAATTCTTCTTCGGTCTTTATTTTTAGCGAATGAAGCTGCTCAAATATCTCTTTGGCATCGTTATATTCCGGCCGTTTAATCAGTCTTTTCTCCCAACCCTCAATGATTTCTCTTATTCTGCTTACCTCGCTATCCGCCACGATACCTGGTTTGAAGTTCCCGTACTCGACAAAACTCCTTCCGCTACCTGCCGTATGCGCCTTAAAATACCCCTGAAGGTTAATACCTCTATGACCTTTAGCCCAGGCAATTATCTGAAAGAGAAAGGCTTCCAATAAACCCTGGCGAACAGACTCTTCAGCGGGCATTTCAGCATCCTGTTCTATTTCTTTCTGAAATTTAGTCTTTAAACGTGCTTTAAGTTCATCCAATTCCCCGTAGAGTCGATTTAGGCGATTAAGATAGTTCCATATCGGGGATCGCGGCAGGTGGCCCTTCAGGGCATAGTACATTCGATCTTCCAATAATTCAGGTGAGACCGGTTCTTCTGAATTCACGCTGTTATACAGCCTTTCGGCATATGAGATAAGCCTGGCATGATGTTTTAGCAGGGCATCCCTAATAACGATAACCCTCGCCTCTTTAGCCTCCTTTTCCCTGAGAGCACGCTCGATATGGTGTTTTACCGTTCTCGGGTCTCTCTGATATTCAACCGATATTTTGAAAATTGATTGTCCGGCCTCGTATTTTTCCAGCCACTCCCGACGTAGTTGGGAATTAATTTCGGTTTTTTTCCCTCTCGCCATTTACAGTTCCTTCAGCTTTAATTTTACATGATTTGAGCTAGCTTTGAACAAATCGAGACAGGATTGAATTGCCATAACAATGCATAGCCAAGGCAGATAAGATGTGTTAATCTGATTTTAAATGTATAAATATCCACCTCACAACTATGATACGCCATCCGCTGGTAGCTGTCAAGCCCCTACCCACGGGCTACGCATACTCGCCAAGATGATTGCCCGGCGTCATCTACGACTCAATTCTTTAAAAATAGAGCAACCTGAACACAACGGGACTGAGGATGGAAACGAGAGTAAAGACTTACCTTACGCCTGACCAAGTAGAGCAGCTTGAAGATATGGCCACAAACCTTCGCGACCGGTTGCTCATCAGGCTTCTATTTCGTTTGGGCTGCCGGGTAAGTGAAGCCCTAGTAATCGGTGTTGAGGATATCGACTTTTCAAGTGGCACGATAACAATTAAACACCTTAAGCGCAGGATCAGGTACAGCTGTCCTGAATGTAAGACAGGTCTGGCAGCCCGCCACAGATACTGCCCCGGGTGTGGAGTGGAGATAACCAGTGCTCAACGAAACGAACTGGAGCATCACCGACAGCGATGCCTCCCTATAGATAGTGAAACCTTGGGTTTACTCGAGGATTACATTAAAAGAGGTGGAGCCGTTTCCCGAAATAATAAAAGACTCATCTTCGGCATCAATCGTCACAGAGCCTGGCAGATAGTGAGTAAGTGTGCTAAGCGGGCTGTACTACCCAGGCTTATCAATAATGAAACAGGCAAAGTCCACAATGTTAGCCCTCATAGATTACGGGATGCATTCGCTTGCCACGCGGTGAAGTTAGACGATTCTGGTGATGGACTGAGGCTTTTGCAGGAACACTTGGGGCATCAAAGTTTTAACACCACGGCGAAATATCGAAAGGTAGCCGGCGAAGAGCACAGAGAGTGGTATCGGCGCCTGTGGGAGAAAGAAAAGTCATGACAATACCACTCAGGCCAGAGCGCGGCGGCTTTCTAAGGCCCTTCGGCTGCGGCTGGTTTATAAGAGAGTTTCTGCTGGGAAATGGCCCGTATGGCTCTCCGTCGATTGATCCGGAGGTAGGAACTCCGCAGTCAGATATCTGTTATCACTATAAGCAAGCCCTGAGGCAGGTCATCTCCCTGGACAGAGCGGTAAGGCAAGAGGAAAAGAAAGCTAAGAGAGAGCATCACTCTATCAATCCTGACAATATTGATGCCCTTACCCTGAAATACCTGGAGCGTTTGCCCTACAAGTCGTGGGGCTGCCGCTATCATTCATTTGTAACCTATTTTTCAACGCTCCAGAAGCTGGGTTGGGTGGAGCCCTCGGGTTTAGTAGAAGCCTCCGCCTTTCAGGCTAACTACCCCCAGGGTAAACCACGCATCTACTTCCGGCTTACCCAAAAAGGTAAATCTGCATCAGACGAACAATGGGCTGACCCCCGTAAGGCGCTCTACGGCTAGAAGGCCATACCCTCAATAGTTTCCTCTACCCATACGTCACGCTCCAGAATCAATAACCATCCCTTTTGCTGCCTTAAGCCATAGTAATCCTTACCCAACACTGAATTGCACAATTGCTCCAGCCTGATAACAAAAAGTGCAGTGCCTTGTTCCTTGAGAGAATCTGTAGTGCCTGTAGAGGCTTTTGCCCCTCGGAAGCTCTACCACGAATTGTTTAATCCGAGACTGTTCTAATCCTGAAGGCGGCTTTATCCGTAAATAAGAAATCCTGTAAATGCAGGTTCATTCTTTTAATGAACAATCGTTCCTTTTGTGTGATGATGATATTGTGCGAAAGCACAAAAGCACCTTCATAAAATACGGCTACGGATACTAGGCCACCAGCCTAGCTATCGGGACAGTGACCGCCGTTATACGGACGCCGAATAGTTAGACCACTGGCTATAATGTAGGTAGCTACGAAAGGCAACGGTTAGCCGTCTATAATGCCCCTTGTGTGCGGTTGGGTGTGCCATACGCTAAATTCAAAAAAGGAGAATTTAGTATTATGGGAGATACCCCCAGTTACATAAAGTCACTACTCACGCCCAACGGCAAAAAGCCCACTGGCAGGCGTGTTTGGTCACTTGACCTAGAGACTATCTGGCTACCGTTCTTCACCGCCACCAATCTCCAGCGTGATACCGCCATACCTCTGGATGCGCTAGGCGCACCCCTCCGCCTTGGGTATGACCAAGACGGCTCGGTCAAGTTTAGCAAGTCGGGTAGACCAGTGGTAAAGGTAGCCAAGCCTATCGCCGATAGCGTTAAACTGGTACGGGAAAACTTTGCGGCTAACCTTGT
>Ga0307429_1001096_pt1 | contig 13506 bp, 9 predicted proteins | sample SalMarWE160230MG_FD_202151 | JGI IMG/M metagenome (GOLD analysis project Ga0307429, IMG submission 202151) | Salt marsh sediment microbial communities from the Plum Island Ecosystem LTER, Massachusetts, United States - WE1603-230 | ecosystem: Environmental > Aquatic > Marine > Intertidal zone >...
ATGTTCGACGACGTCGTGTCGCAGACCAGCCCCTCGTTGAGGGCGGTGGTCTGGTTGCCCGAGCGGAAGATCGCCGCATACACGGTGCCGCCGTCGTTGCTGACGGCGAGCGCGCGCGGCTTGTCGCCGAAGAGGGTGATCACGTTCGCCGGCGTGCCACCGAGCTCGCTGCCCAGGTCCGTCGTGTCGAAGACCCAGACGTCGGCGCGACCGATGTCCGGCGTGTCGAACTGGGAGGCGTCGGGCGCGCCGGGCGTGGTCCGGTTGATGCGTCCGCCGTTGGGGCTGTTCTGCCCGCGGTGCGCGCTGGTGACGAAGGCCCAGGCGTCTCCGGGCCCGGCGAAGACGATGTCGTTGGGCTCGTCTCCGACGTGGAGCGTGCGCACGACGCGGGGAGCGGCTCCGTCCAGCGCGACGACGCTGACGCTGTCCGAGAGGTGGTTCACCACCCAGACCTCGGTATCGCTGAGCGCGGCCACGGCCACCGGCTCGAGGCCGACCGGCACGGATCCCGCCCGGGTCAGCAGGCCCGAGACCCCGACGTCGAAGATCTCGAGGCGGCTGTCCGGGGTGTTCACCGCCAGCAGCTTCGCCCCGCTCGGCGTGAGGGCGAGCGGTCGCACGGGCCCGCTCTCGAACAGCAGGTAGCTGGGCGACTCGGCCAGCGCCGGCCCGGTGCCCAGCAGCAGCAGCAGCAGCAGGGAGACGAGATCGGCGCGGCGCCTGGGCATCGCGGACATCCTCTCACACGGCCGCGAGGCCGGGCCAGCGACCCGGGCCGGGCTCGCCGGCGCAGCGCCGCAGGTCCGGCTCCTGACGCAAAAAATCCAGCTAGATCGGCAGCTTGCGAGACCGATCCGCCGCGCGGATTCAAGCCTTCCGCAGCGTCGCTCGATACGCCCTCCCTGGAGGGGAGCTCGCGATGGGGACGCGATGGCTGGCGCTCGGCGCAGCGCTGATCCTGGCAACGGCGGGCGGCGCGGCCGCCCAGGTCGGCGAGCTGCGGGTCGAGATCCACGAGCCGGGCCAGGGTCGGCTCTTCACGAGCCTCCAGCCCGAGGTCGAAGTAGTGGGCGGCGCGTCGATCTTCGGCGGCGTCAAGCACCTCGATCTCTTCTTGGTGCTCGACACCTCCAAGAGCCTGAACCGGACCGATCCCAAGGACTACCGCGCGGCCGGCGCGATCGCGCTGGTGCGTCACCTGCCGGCCAAGAGCGACATCCAGCTCGGCGTGGTGGACGTGGACGGCAACGCCGAGCTGATCGCGCCGCTCACGACCGACCGCGCCGCCATCGTGCGGAGCCTGCGGAGCCTCGACCGTCACGGCTCGACCGACCTTGCCGACGGCATTCGCGCGGCGCTCGAGGGCTTCGAGCAGCGCGCGCGCCCCGGCTCCTCGCGCGTGATGCTGCTCTTCACCGACGGCAAGTCGAACGAGAAGAGGGCGCTCGAGGCGACGGAGGAAGCCCGACGTCGGGGCGTCGCCGTGCACACGCTGTTGCTCGGCTCGGACGACGAGGGGACCGAGCTGCTGGGAGCCATCGCGGCGCGTACCGGTGGAAGCTTCATCCGGGTGACCGATCCGGCCAGGCTACCCGAGGCCTTCCTCAACCTGCGGACCACCGGCGTGGAGTCGGTGACGCTCAGCGTCAACGGTTCGGCGCCGATCCCGGCCCAGCTCGCCGGCGGCACCTTCACCGGCTCGGTGCCGCTGCGGGTGGGGGACAACCGGATCCGGGCGACCGCCGTCAGCCTGGCCGGCGAGCGGCGGCACGCCGAGGTGACGGTGATCGTCGCGGATCGACTGACGCTCTCGATCGACGAGCCCCTGGACGGCACGCTCTACGTGCGCGACGAGACCGAGGCGCTGGTGAGCGGCAGCGCCAGCCTCTTCGCGGGCGTGGACGACGAGCTGCTCTCGGCCCACCCGGATCACGGCATCCGTCGGGTGGTGCTGCGCGTCGACCAGTCGCCGCCCTTCGCCACGACCTACGCGAACGGCCGCTTCGAGGGTCGCGTGATGCTCCACGAGGGAGAGAACCGCATCCTGGCCACCGCCACCAGCGTCGATGGGCGCGTCGCCGACACCTCGGTGGTGGTCAGCGTGCGGCCGCCCGGCTGCGGCGAGCTGGAGGTGCGTGCGTTGCGCAACGGGGCGCCGGCCCTCTCGCTCTCGGACCGGGCCGTCGAGATCGTCGTCGACGCCTCGGGCAGCATGTGGGGACAGCTCGGAGGTCGCTCCAAGATCGAGATCGCGAAGGAGATCCTGCGCGACTCGCTCGACTGGCTGCCCTCCGACCTCCAGATCGCGCTGCGCGTCTATGGGCACCAGTCTCCCCGCGAACGGCGCGACTGCACCGACTCGCAGCTGGTCGTGCCCTTCGGGGCCGAGAGCCGCTCGGGGATCCGTTCGGCCATCGCAGCGGTCAAGCCGCGCGGGCAGACCCCGCTGGGCTACTCGCTCGAGCGGGTCGCGGCCGACTTCGGCGCCTTCCCTGGGGAGCGCGCGGTGGTGCTGGTGACCGACGGCATCGAGAGCTGCGGCGGGGACCCGGTGGAGGCGGCGCGCGCGCTACAGGCTGGCGGCTCCCTGCCGGTGCACGTGATCGGCTTCGGACTCGGCGGCGACGGCGAGGAGGACCAGGCCAGCCTGCGTCGCATCGCGGAGGTGTCGTCGGGCCAGTTCCTCACCGCGCGCAGCGCCGAGGAGCTGCGCGCGGCGCTCTCCGTGACGGTGGGGACCGCCTTCCGCGTCTCGCGCGCAGGCACGGTCGTCGCGCAGGGCACGCTGGGGGCTCCCGGGGTGTTCCGGCTTCCGCCCGGCGACTACACGGTGCGGGTCGAGAGCCTGCCGCCGCAGGAGGCTCCGGTGCGGCTCGCGTCCGAGCAGGCCTCGATCCTGACGCTCGACCGACGGGACGCTGGCGTGCGCCGCGAGGTGCGGAGCCACCCGACGGAGTACACCTCCTGCAGCGCGCTTCCCGTGGCGGGCCCCGTCGGCCGCTCCGCCGCACCGCCGGCGCGCCTCGAGTAGCCCGGCGGCTTCGCCGGCTTTCGCCATCCGCCGCGGCCCAGCGCGGCCGGCCTCCTCCCCGCGTTCCGGCGCTGGTAGAGTGTCGGGTCCCCGCTCGCGCAGGAGCCGACGTCGTGGAGTTCGATTTCGCAGAGGTCTTCGAGGCGATCGCCGGAGCGGTGCCGGATCGCGAGGCCGTGGTGTTTCGCGATCGACGCCTCAGCTACGCGCAGCTCGCGGAACGCAGCCGGCGCCTCGCCAACCACCTCATCGGGCGTGGGCTGCGGGTGCACCGTGAACGCTCGGAGCTGCGCGGTCACGAGTCCGGCCAGGATCACCTGGCGCTCTATCTGTACAACGGCAACGAGTACCTGGAGGGCATGCTCGGCGCCTTCATGGCGCGGGTGGCGCCGCTCAACGTGAACTACCGCTACGTCGAGGAGGAGCTGCTCTATCTGTTCGAGAACTCGCGGGCTCGCGCCGTGATCTATCACGCCGAGTTCGCGCCGCAGATCGCCGCCATCCGCGAGCGGCTGCCGGAGCTCCGCGTGCTGCTCCAGGTGGCCGACGACTCGGGCCAGGCGCTGCTGCCGGGGGCCGTGGACTACGAGCAGGCGCTGGCGACCGCCGCGTCGGAGCTGCCGCCGCTCCAGCACTCGGCAGACGATCTCTACATCCTCTACACGGGCGGGACCACCGGCATGCCGAAGGGCGTGCTCTGGCGTTCCGCGGACATCTACATGGCGGCCATGGGGGGCCGCAAGCTGCTGGTGGGTCCGGAGCTCGCATCGCTGCAGGAGGTGGCCGACTACGCCAAGAGCGGGCCCGGCATCCGGGCGCTGGTCGGCCCTCCCCTGATGCACGGCGCTGCCCAGTGGGGCGCGTTCATCAACTTCGGCATGGGCAACGTGGTGCACTTCCCGGACGAGGTGAGGAGGTTCGATGCGCGCGACGTGCTCGAGGTGATCGAGCGGGAGGGGATCAACACCCTCACCATCGTCGGTGATGCCTTCGCCGTGCCGCTGCTCGACGAGCTGGCGAAGACGCATCGCGACCTCTCCAGCCTGCTGCTGATCGGCTCCGGAGGGGCCCCGCTCTCCGTGTCACACAAGCAGGCGCTGCTCGCGCGGCTCGGGAACATCACCATCATGGACGCCATCGGATCGTCGGAGACCGGCGCCCAGGCCAGCAATCCGAGCACCCGGGAGAGCGGCGTCAGCACCGGCGACTTCCGCCCGGGACCGGGGGCCTGCGTGGTCTCGGAGGACCTCACGCGCGTGCTCGAGCCCGGGGACGACGAGGTGGGCTGGTTCGCGCAGACGGGCCGCGTACCGCTCGGCTACCTCGGCGACGCCGAGAAGACCGAGCGCACCTTCCCGGTGATCCGGGGCATCCGCTACTCGGTGCCTGGCGACCGCGCCCGTCACCGGGCCGACGGCTCCATCGAGGTGCTGGGACGCGACTCCGTGACCATCAACTCGGGCGGCGAGAAGATCTTCGCGGAGGAGGTCGAGGCGGCGTTGAAGCAGCATCCGGACGTCTACGACGCGGTGGTGACCGGCCGGCCCAGCGAACGCTGGGGTCAGGAGGTGGTCGCCGTGGTGCGCCTGCGCGAAGGCGCAGCGACGACCGAGAGCGAGCTGATCGCCGCGGCCGGCCGCCACGTCGCGCGCTACAAGCTGCCCAAGACGATCGTCTTCCGCGAGCGCATCGAGCGCAGCCCGAGCGGCAAGGCCGACTACCGCTGGGCCCGGGAACAGGCGCTCGCAGGCTAGCTCGGGGCGAGGCCGCACAGCCGCAAGCGTCCGAAGGGCGGCCGCCGGCGGGCTAGCCGCCGTACAGGCCGCCGATCGCGGCCAGGGGCAGCTGCGCCAGGTCGAAGGGCACCGTGAAGAGATACAGCGGGATGCGTGCGGCGAGCGGCAGACCGGCGTCGTCCATACCGCGCGTCAGCGGGAAGAGGTTCCAGGTGCCGTAGCGCCAGGGCCGGCGGTCCTGCCAGTCGCGGATCGCGATCTCGCCGTCGTAGCCGCCGGCCGGAAACGGCGGCAGGGCCTCCGGCGACGGCTCGCTCGGGGCCGGCTCGGCGCCCGCCTCCAGCGGCTCGGGCTCGCGCGGGGTCTCGATCGGCGTGGACGGGGCCTCGTCGGCCCGTGTCGCCGGCGCAATCGCCGCGCCGACGATCGACAGGGCCAGCAAGACGGCGAGGCTGCGGGCGCTCATGGCATCGGTCCTCCGCTCGACGGCAGGATAGACGCGATCCGGGCCCCCGCGCGAGTCCATCGGGTATCCTGACGCTCTGCGAGTCCGCGAGCCGGAGGAGAGCATGCTCCAGCGCCGACGCTTCCAGGCCGGGGAGCCGATCATCCGCGAGGGCGAGGTCGGCGAGAGCGCCTACATCATCCAGAAGGGGCGGGTGGAGATCTCCAAGGAGCTCGACGGGCAGCGCCTGCTGCTGGCGACGGTGGGCCCCGGCGACACGATCGGCGAGATGAGCATGATCGACGACAGCGTGCGCAGCGCCACCGCCACGGCGCTCGAGGAGACGGAGGTCGACGAGGTCCACCACGAAGACTTCTTCGAGGCGATGCGCTCGGAGCCCGGTCTGATGGCCATGCTGCTGAAGCCCATCTTCGAGAGGCTGCGCGTGGCGAACGCCACGATCCTGCGGCTGCGCATGCAGGGCGTCGCCATCCCGGTGGAATCCTCCCAGCGGCCCCGCGCGATCGTGTGGCTCGAAGGGCTCAACCCCAAGGCGGAAGGCGTCCTGCCCGAGAGCCCGCTGCGCGTCGAGAGCTTTCCCTACCGGATCGGACGCGAGAGCCAGGACCCGCTGGTCCACAACGACTGGACCATCCGCGACGAGATGCCCTGGCAGGTCTCCCGGCACCATCTGTCGCTGATCTGCGAGGGCGGACGGGTCGGCGCGATGGATCGCGGCAGCACGCTGGGGGCGAGCGTGGATGGAGCCCGTCTCGGCGGACCCAACGGGAACCGAGCGCCGGTCTTCTTCTCCGGCTCGGAGGGTCGGCTGGTGCTGGGCAACGAGAAGTCGCCCTACGCATTCCGGGTGCGGATCGAGACGCCGGGCGGCGCCTAGCTCCTCGCCCGTCGTGGATCGTCTCGGGCGGCGTGCTGATGAGCGCCATTGCCCTGAGCGGCAGCGTCACCCTGCTGCTGCCCGCAGCCACGCTGAATCGCATCATCACGCCCTCTACATCGGGGCTTCGGACCTCGTGCCCGAAGTCAACAAGCACCGCGACGTCCGGGCGAACCTTATCCACTTCGGCTCCTTCGTCGCCGGGATCGCGCTTCTCTGGGGAATCCGGGTTGCCCTCGGGTCGTAGGAGCCGGCACCAGCGTCCACGGGGAACGCTGCCTCGACGTGGGATTCCTCACTCCACGATGGCCCAGAAGAGGCCCCGGAACTCGCCGGCGCGGAAGCCCGTGGCCTGGTCCGTGGGATAGCGCTCGCGGATGAGCTCGAGCAGCGCGGGCTCGACGTTCTCGCCGTGGCAGGTCGCGCAGAGAGGCTGCAGGTAGATGGGCTCCACGTACCCCGTGCCGCGCGCGCCGAGGTCGACGGTCCGGAAGCTTCCCGGCTGCGGCTCCGCCTGCCGGAACTCCTCGAGCAGCGGGCGCATCCAGTTCTCCGGCGCGTTGGCCGGATTGCGCAGGCGGTGGCTCGTCCGACCCACGGCGATCTTCGCCGACGCGGCCTCCCGCGCGAGGCGCGGCGCCTCGACGCGGCAGACATCGATCGCGTGCTCCGCGCCCCGGGCGAGCGCCGCCCGCAGCGCGTCTCCGAGTGCTTCGCGCAGTCGCGCGATCGCAGCCACGGCCCGGGCGGGCCGCTCCGGTTCCTCCGCGCCCTCCGCCAGTCGCACGGTGTCTCCCGGCTGGAGCCCGCTCAGGACCTCCACGTTGCCGTCGCGCGCCGGCTCCCCCGTCGTGACGAGGCGCCGCTCCGGCGCGCCTCCCTCCCCCACCAGCGTGACGAACTCGAGCTGACCGACCCGCGCGACGGCCGCCTCCGGGATGAGCAGCCGGCGGCGCTCGCCGGCGGGAATCGCCACCCGCGAGAACATGCCGGCGAAGAGCCGCGCATCCGTGCGCGGGAGGCTCACCTTCACCAGGAGCGTGCGGGCGCCGCGTTCGGCGAAGGGCACGATCTCGTCGATCCTTCCCTCGACGGGCTCGCCCAGCGCGGGCACGTCCACCCGCAGCAGGTCGCCGACGCGAAGGCCCACGGCGAGCGACTCCCGCACCGGCGCCTCGACCCGCAGCAGGGTCGGATCGTAGATCCGCAGCAGGGGTCGGCCCGGAACCGCCGTGTCGCCCGGCTCCGCGAGGCGGTCGACCACCCGGCCGGAGACGGGCGAGCGGATCTCGGCAAAGGAGGCGGCGGTCCTCGCCTCTTCGAGGGCCTCGCGCCTGCCGGCGACGTCGGCGCGCGCCGAGCGCAGCTCGGAGGTCGCCTCGTCGAGCCGTCGCTGTGCCGCGACGCCGGTCCGGACCAGCTCCTCGGCGCGCGCGTGCTCGCGCTCCGCGAGCTCGAGGCGGGCCTCGCTCGAGCGCAGGGCCTCCTCGGCCTCGCCAACCCGAGCGCGGAGGTCGCGCGCATCGAGCACCACGAGCGCATCGCCCTCTTCGACCGCCGAGTCGGCCCGGACGCGCACGTCCTCGATCCGCGCCAGCACGCGCGAGGCGACGGCCGTGTGCCGCGCGGACGCCACCTCCCCGCTCGCCCACTCGACGGCCGGCTCGGTCACCTCGAGCACGACGGCCTGGCCCCCCTCGACCACGGGGCTCGCGACGTCGACCGGGCCCGGCGCCACGCGCTCCTCGCAGCCACCGGAGAGCCACGCCACGGCTCCCACCAACAGGACCACGCCCAGAACCGCCTCGAGCCCCCGGCGGACTCCACCCGTCATCGGGCGCCCCCCACAGCGTCGTCGCGCAGCCCGTGTCTGGGCCGATCCCGGTACACGCGGTAGTAGGCCACGGGCACGACGAGCAGCGTGAACGCCGTCGAGACGAGCAGGCCGAAGATCAGCGCCCACGCGAGGCCCGAGAAGATCGGGTCGAGGGTGATCGGCACGGCGGCGAGCATGGCCGTCCCGGCCGTCAGGAGGATGGGCCGCGTGCGCACGGCGCCGGCCTGGAGCGTCGCCTCGCGCAGATCCTCTCCCCGTCGCAGGCCCACGTGGAGAAACTCGATCAACAGGATGGCGTTGCGCACGGCGATGCCCGCGAGCGCGATCATCCCGATCATGGCGGTCGCGGTGAAGAAGGTGGGGTTCGCGAAGCCGCCCACCTCCTCGCCCGACAGCGCGGAGAGCAGCCAGAACCCGGGCATGATCCCGATCAGCGTGAGGGGGATCGAGATCATCAGGATGAGGGGCATGGCGTAGCTCCCGGTCTGGACGACCAGGATCCCGTAGATGCCGAGGAGCGCCACAGCGAAGGCGATGCCCAGGTCGCGGAAGACGTCGCGCGTGATCTCGAGCTCGCCCTCGCTGAGCCAGTCGACCCGCGTCCCGGACGGCAGCGACCACCGGAGGCCCCCTCCGCTCGAGAGATACGTGCGCCGCCAGAGGGGGCGGGGCGCGGCATCCCCATCGCCACCGTTCACGGAGGCGGCGCCGGCAGCGAGGTCGGCCGCCACGTCGGCGGCGACCTCGGCGGGAGCACGCCCGACGGGCTCGGCGTAGACGTAGGCCACGCGCCGGAGGTCCTTGCGGTAGATGGCCTGCTCCGCCGCCATCGCGTCGAAGCGCCCCAGCTCTCCGAGGCGGACGATCGGGATCGGTGCATCTCGCACGCCGCCGTCCTCGCGCGTCTTGACGATGCCGGGGCGCCCCTTGACCGAGAGCGCCAGCAGCGGTGTGCGGCCCGAGCGCCTGGCGCGCGGAAGGCGCAGGCGGACCGGGAGCGGGTTCACCTCGCCGGGAGCGTGGAGCTGGGTCACGTCGCGTCCCGAGAGCGCCAGCTCGATCGTCTCGGCGATGTCTGTCGCCGCCACACCGGAGAGCGCCGCCTTCTCCTGGTCGGTCACGAAGAGCAGCCGCCGGGCCTCGTCCTCCACCGTGGAGTCGACGTCCCCGACCCCCGGCTCCTGGGCGAGGCGCGCCTCGAGTGCGCGCGCCGCCGCGCGGATCCGCGCATAGGGCACGCCTGGAGCGGCAGAGACCTCGGCCGTGAGCGTGGCGAGCACAGGCGGACCGGGCGGAACCTCGACGAGCTTGATCCGGACCCCGGCTTCGCGGGCGACCTCCTCGAGCGAACGCCGCAGGTACAGCGCCAGCTCGTGGGACTGCATCTCGCGACGGCGCTTCCCGACCAGGTTCACGCGGATGTCCGCCACGTTCGGCCCGCGGCGCAGGAAGTAGTGACGGACCATTCCGTTGAAGTCGATCGGCGAGGCCAGGCCCGTATAGATCGTGAAGTCGCGGACCTCGGGAGCGCTCCGCAGCACCTCGGCCAGGCGCCGCGCCGTCGCGTCGGTCCGCTCCAGCGTGAAGTCCTCGGGCGCATCGACGAGCACCTGGAGCTCGTTCTTGTTGTCGAACGGCAGCATCTTGAGGGGCACGGCGCGCAGCGCCACCAGCAGTGCGGCGCCGGCGAAGAGCAGCCCCATCGCACCGAAGAGCTCCCACGCGGCGCGCCGGTCGCCGAGGAAGCGGCCCAGGAGCCGCTCATAGAAACGATAGAGCCCGGTCTCCTCCACCGGCGGCGCGGCCCCCTCCGTCCCGGCCTCGGCGCGGCGGCGGAGCGCGTGGTAAGCGAGCCACGGCGTCACGGTGAACGCCACCACCATCGACATCAGCATGGCCACGGGGACGTTGAGGGCCATGGGCCGCATGTACGGCCCCATCATTCCCGTGATGAAGGTCATCGGAAGGAAGGAGACGACCACCGCAAAGGTCGCGAGCAGGATCGGCGGCCGGACCTCGTTCACCGCCGTGCGCACTACATCGAGCGGCGGCTCGAGCCGCATCCGCAGGTGCCGGAAGATGTTCTCGACGTCCACGATGGGGTCGTCGACGACCAGACCGAGAGAGAGGATGAGCGCGAAGAGCGTGACGCGGTTGATCGTGTATCCGGCCCAGTAGTTGAGCAGCAGAGTCAGCGCGAAGGTGATCGGCACCGCCACCGCTACGACCAGGCCCTCCCGCCAGCCCAGGCTCCAGGCGATGAGGGCAATCACGATCAGGACCGCGACGGCGAGTGCCTCCAGCAGCTCGTTCACCTTGTCGTTCGCCGTCTCGCCGTGGTTGCGGGTGATGCGGACGTGGACGCCCCCGGGCAGCAGCGTGCCGGCCAGCTCGTCGATCCGCGCCTCGACGCGATCGGCGACTTCGACGGCGTTGCTCCCCTTCTGCTTCGCCACGGCGACGTGGACGGCCGGGAAGAAGGAGGCCCTCGCCACGTGCGGGCTGCCGCCGCCCTCGCCCGCGCCGAACCCGATCCAGGTGTACCCCTCCCGTTCGGCCGGCCCGTCGCGGACGCGCGCCACGTCCTCGAGGGAGACCGGGATCCCGTCCACCACGTTGACGACGCTGCGCGAGAGCGCCCCCACGCTCCCGAAGAAGTCGCCGGCGTCGATGACGGTGAAGGTGTCAGCATGGTCGAAGCCGCCCGCCGCGTGCCGGACGTTCGAGATGCCGAGGGCCCAGGCCACCTCCAGCGCCGACGTCTGCCGGGCGGCGAGCGCGTCGGGATCGAGCTCGATGCGCACCACGCGAGGGCGTCCTCCCACGACCTCCGCTCGGTTGGTCTCGGGCACCGCCTGGAGCTCGATCTCCAGCTCCTCGGCGATGCGGCGCAGGGCGAAGTCGTCGATCGCCTCCGGCCGCTCGCTCCAGAGCGTGGCGATCAGGATCGGCACGTCGTCGATCTCGATGGGCTTCACCACCCAGGAGCGCACCGCGGGCGGGATCTGGTCCGTGTTCGAGTAGATCTTGTTGTAGATCTTGACGAGGCTGTCCTCGCGGTCCTCGCCCACGTGGAAGCGCACGGTGACGACTGCGCGACCGGGGAGCGACATCGAGTACATGTGCTCGACGCCGTCGATCTGCGAGAGCAGCTTCTCGAGCCGCGTCGCGACCTGACGTTCGACCTCCTCGGCCGGGAGCCCCGGTGCCTCGACGTGGACGTCGGCCATCGGCGCGACGATCTGCGGCTCCTCCTCGCGCGGGGTCGCGAGCAGGGCGAAGACACCCGCAGCCACGGACGTGGCGATGAGGATCGGCGGAAGCCTGCCGCGCAGGAAGACGTCGACGACCCGCGCGAGGAGCGGGACCCGACCCGAGGCGCTGGGGCCTTCAGCCATGAGTCGCCTTCAGCCTCCAACGCCCTCTAGCGCCGCCAGTGCACGCGCAGCAGGTTCTCCTTGTCCGTGTAGTGGTAGTCGAGCTCCCCCTCGTAGGCGTGATGGAGGGCATCTCCGATGCCCCGCGCGAGGTGAACGTCGGTCGTGGCGATCTCGATCGCCCCGCCCTCCGGCTCCGAGACGCGCATGATCCGCTTGAGCGGGTGCTCCTTCTTCTGGCGCTCCTCGAGATTGCGCGCGAGGCCCACGATCTCGGCGCGGTGGAGCGCCGCGAACTCGCCCTCGGCGATCACGAGGCCGGCCGGGTAGTCGTCCTCCATCCTCCGGCACGCGGGGCACGGGGTCCGGTGGGCGTCGGCAGGAGGCGCTCCCCAGCTCCAACGTCCATCGCGGTACATCGCTCCGCACGACGGGCAGGCAGTCGGATCGGGAAGCTTCCCGCGCAGGCCGTACGTATCGCTCTCGTGCTCCTGGATGCGGCGGTCGGTCCGGGGAAGGGACGCCGCCGGGTGGGTCTTCGATCGCTTGCGTCGCATGGATTGCTCCTCGGTCCGTTGGGGCGCCCGTTCGCTCTCGCTCCCACGGACACGTTGCTGACCTCCTGGGGTGACGCTCAGGCCTTCTCCACCCAGCGCTCGCCCCTCTTCTCGTAGCTCTCCTTGACGGCGGCCCACGCCACCTTGTGGGCGGTCTCCTCGCGCGAGGCGCCGCTTCTCCGGCGCTTGGGATCGGCGTACTCCTGCCAGGCGCTGTTGAACACCCGCCGGTAGATCTGCTGCGCCTTCTTCGGCAGGCTCTCTCGGACGGGCTTGGGCAGCTCGGCGATGGAGTCGTAGGGCACCATGGCCTCACCCGCGTCTGCGCTCGCGCGGAGCCGCTCCGTAGGCCTCGTCGGGCAGGTCCGTGAGGTCGGGCGCCGCCTCCCAGACGTCGCGCTCGGGATCGTAACGCCCTCCCCGCGCCAGCGCGCACTCCGGGCACAGCACGTTCTCCGTTCCGAACACGAAGGGACTCTCGGCGTCCGAGACCTGCGCTCCACAGAGGGCGCAGACCGCGGCCTCCTCCCATTCGTCGCGCTCCATGAACGCATCCTCCCTCGTCTCCGGACGTAGCGTTCAACCCGTCTTCCTTGGCCTCGCCGCTCCCGCGGCTGGGCCTCGGTCTCTGGATCAGCTGCATCCCGCATGCCAATCGTGGAGCCGCGAGGCCCGCCCCTCGATCCGGCCAGAAACCGTGATGAGGCAGATGGCCTCAGTGGCTCCCGATCGGCGCCCACCGACGGGTTCGATCGAGGCGAATCCGTCCAGGGCGATGGAGGCACGATGGGCCATGCCGGGAATGCGAGCCAGCCATACATTGATGCAGACGCCGTGGACGGCTGCCCCGCCGAGCAGTGGCAGCATGAGGTAGGCGGTGCCGAGGATCTCCCGGATCACGTGCGAGATGGCCACGCGCGCCCGGCCCGCTGCGGGGCCGCGCGCGGCTCCCGGGAGAGCCGGCGCATGCTAGCCCGCGAGGGATGCCCGCCGGCACCCTGGTCCGCCCGCTCCGACGCGGTGCTGGCGGCGCTGGACGTGGACCCCGGTCGCGGCCTGACCGAGGAGGAGGCACGGGCGCGGCGCCAGGTCTTCGGGCCGAACCTCCTGCGCGAGACCCGCCGCCGCGGTGCCTGGCGCATCCTCGCAGACCAGTTCGCGAGCCTCCTCGTCGGACTGCTGGTGCTGGCGTCAGCGGCTGCCTTTGCGCTCGGCGAAGCGGTCGAGGGCCTCGCGATCGCAGTGGTCGTGGTCCTGAACGCGGCGATTGGATTCGTGACGGAGCGAAGGGCCGTGCGGTCCATGGAGGCGCTGCGCGAGCTCGGCCGCGTGGCCGCGACCGTCCGCCGCGCCGGCCGCGTGCGACGCGTGCGGGCGGAGGATCTGGTGCCCGGCGACATCGTCGTCTTCGAGGGAGGCGACGTCCTGACCGCGGACCTGCGCCTCATCGAGGCCTCGAAGCTCCAGGCCGACGAGTCGGCGCTCACGGGAGAATCGATTCCAGTCACCAAGCGGCCCGACCCGGTCGCGGAGGACGCGCTCCTGGCGGAGCGGGCGAGCATGCTCTTCAAGGGCACGGCCCTGACGCGCGGGGCGGGCGAAGGGGTCGTCGTGGCGACGGG
>Ga0307429_1001097_pt1 | contig 13500 bp, 19 predicted proteins | sample SalMarWE160230MG_FD_202151 | JGI IMG/M metagenome (GOLD analysis project Ga0307429, IMG submission 202151) | Salt marsh sediment microbial communities from the Plum Island Ecosystem LTER, Massachusetts, United States - WE1603-230 | ecosystem: Environmental > Aquatic > Marine > Intertidal zone >...
ATATCCCTATGTGTTTAGTAATGGAAGGTTAATTTTCCATTACCATTCCGGGTCGATGACAAGGAAAACAGAAAGATTGAAAAGCGAAATTAACAAGGCAATTGTGGAAGTAAACGACGATGATGCCAGGGAGAAAGGGATAAAAGCCGGTGATGCAATAATATTAAAATCAAGAAGGGGAGAGATAGAAGCCATTGCTAGGCCCACAGATAATATAGTAAAGGGGGTGGTGTTCATGCCTTGGCATTTCTCTGAATCAAGCCCCAATGTTCTAACTGGACCTTCTGCTGGCCCACCGTCCAAGATGCCGGAATTCAAGTTCTGCGCCGTTAAGATGGAGGTAAAGGAATGAAAGGAGATATGTATCTCGCACAGTCTTCTGATGATGAAATCCTTAAAAAGTCTGAACACGGGGGCGCAGTAACTTCTGTGCTTAAATTTGCCCTGGAGAGCAAAATGGCGGATGCCGTGCTGGCGGTAAAAGCCAGGGACGGCAATAGATATGAGGGCGTACCTGTGCTTATAACTGACCCAGAGGCAGTGATAGAGACGGCGGGATCGCTGCATTGTGCTTCGCCCAATATCTCCCGATTTCTCAAAGAGTACCTGGATGGCGCTTTCGATATGAAAATAGCTGCAGTATGCAAGCCCTGTGATGCCAGGGGCATTATCGAGCTGGCCAAAAGAGCTCAGATTAACATGGATAACCTAACCCTCATTGGCCTTAACTGCACCGGCACACTGCCGTCAGCGGCTGCAAAGCGGATGTTTCGTGATGAATTTGAGGTGAATCCGACTGATGTCATCCGAGAGGACTTGGAAGAGGGCAAATTAACTATCACGTTAAAGGATGGGACTGAGAAGCAGAAGAACTTGGATGAGCTTGAGCAGAAAGGATATGGAAGAAGGGAGAACTGCCGCAGGTGCGACATTAACATACCTATTATGGCAGATATAGCCTGTGGCAAATGGGGAACAGATGGAAAGAAAGCGACTTTCATCGAGGTCTGTTCTGAAAGGGGATCTGATTTCATCGAGAAAGCCATTGAAGCTGGACATATCAAGGTGGAAAAGCCTGATAGCGAGGCTATAGAAAGTCGAAAGAAAAGGAATGAAGAAGAGATCCTGCTGGCTCGGAAGTGGCAAGAGAGGGATATTGCCAGCTTAAAGGAAATGAGTACTGAGGAGAAATTCAGCTACTGGCGTGAGGAGTTTAGCCGCTGTATCAAGTGCTATGGCTGTCGGGATGCTTGCCCAATATGTTACTGTAAAGACTGTATTCTTGAGGCAGATAGGGGAATCGTAGCTCCCGGAGAAATCCCACCTGATATAATGTTCCCCATGATAAGGAGTGTCCATGTAATGGATTCCTGCGTAAATTGTGGACAGTGTGAAGACATTTGTCCCATGGACTTGCCACTTGCCCGGCTAATTTTTATGTTGAATAGAGAGCTTGGCGACATCTTTAAAAACGAACCAGGCATGGATGTAAATGCTCCTATCCCCTTGAAGTCGGTTACAGATGAGGAATTAGCTGTTGCTGGGGTTGAACTCCAGTTCTAAATTCCATTTAGCATCACGGCTAACCGGCAATCATAAAATTTCTTTATGCGGCCTGCGAGGAATCAACCCATAGCCACCATGGATACATCGAGCGGCTAGTCACTATTGGCAAACTTAGAAAGGTGATAAGGAGGAAGAATGAAAATTACGATTGTTTATGACAATGAAGTGAAAGGGGCGGGGTTAAGGGCAGGATGGGGTTTTTCTGCCTTTATTGAAAGTCAGGAGGTGCCACCAGTTTTATTTGATACTGGTGCTGACAGCCCCACACTGCTACATAATATGAAAGAACTCAACATAGACCCAACGAGTATAGAGACTATTGCGATCTCACATGCTCACGGAGATCATACTGGAGGACTTTCCGAGATTCTGAAAATAAATAGAAGCGCCCATCTTTTTCTCCCCAGCTCATTCAGAGGAATGCTCCCAGAGAGAAATGTAACTATTGTTGAAGATGCGATGGAGATTTGTGCTGATATCTTTTCCACTGGCGAACTAGAAGCGATAGAGCAGTCTTTGGCACTCAAGACGGATAAAGGGATATTTGTAGTAACAGGATGTGCTCATCCAGCCATGAGGAATATTCTAAGCGCCGCCTCGAAGTTTGGAAAGGTCTATGGCATCGCTGGTGGCTTCCACGGATTCCAGGACTTTAAGCTTTTCGAGAGCCTATCCCTAATCTACCCCTGCCACTGCACCCAATATAAGAGGCAGATATTAGATTTGTTCCCAGACAAAGCCTCAGAGTGCGGAGCAGGATTAGTAATTCAACTATGATGAAGCATTACTGAAAGTTGCATGATGGGCAGGACAATTGTTGCTACGGGAAGAGGAGGGGCAGGGAAATCATCCTTTGCTGCTCTAATAAGCAGATACTTGAAACCCCCAACATTGCTTGTTGACCTTGATCCTGACCTTAGCCTTGCCGACTTGCTTGGGTTTGACTTTCACAAGGAAGGGAAAAGGACTGTTTGCGAAGCGCTTTACGATGTTGTTGAAAAAAGAAAAAGAAACATAAGCCCCACGATTACTACACATGACCAAATGGAATCTTTGCTGTGGAGCGATTGTTTGTACGAAGGAAAGAAAATGGACCTTATCACCCTGGGAACCAAACTCACAGAAGGCTGTCTTTGTGCCCCGGACAACATACTTAGAAAGACGATTCCCAGGCTAGCTAAGAACTATACTAATCTAGTAGTAGACTCACCAGCCGGTGTGGAGCATCTAAATCGGAATGTAGTATCAGAAATAAATGACATTTTTGTCTTATGTGACCCATCCGACAAATCCTTGAAACACATAGGGAGACTCAAAGAGATTATCAAACATGTAGGAATTAGATACGGTCACTTTTATCTGGTGGCAAACCACGAGTGCGACGAAGAAGCAGAGGAATATCTGCAGAATACGGGTGAAATCTATTTGGGCAAAATAGACTACGACCCTCGTTTGGAGCAGTACAATTTGGAGGGTAAATCTTTGCTAGAACTGCCAGAAGATTCACCCGCTTGTTTGTCTGTAAGAAGGGTTTTAGCAAAGGCAGGTTATCAAATTAGGTCTTAATTTGGCTATGGGCAAAGTAATTGTCTCTACAGGGAGAGGGGGAACCGGGAAGTCGACTTTTGTGGCTTTAGCTAGCAAGTATTTGAATTCCCCCAAGCTGCTGATAGACCTCGATCCCGATGAAAGTTTGGCTGACATGGTAGGAGTAGATTTGAGCGAAAATGGGGAAAAAACCATTTCGTCTGCACTTTACGATGTCATAGAGGAAAATAAAGGGGCAGGTCGCACAGGCTATAATCTCTTATCGGATGTGATGCAATCTGTTGTATACAAAGGCAAAGAATTTGACTTTATTGGTCTAGGAACAAAGTTTTCGGTGGGTTGTTATTGTGCTCCAGATGCAGTGCTCAAAGACTTCATTCCCACTCTAGTTAAAGATTATCAAGAGGTACTGGTAGACTCGCCTGCAGGATTGGAGCATTTCAATCGCAAGGTAGTGGTGAATATAGATGACTTATTTGTAATTCTGGACCCCTCCGAGAAATCCACAAAACATATAGAAAGGGTCAGAGATATTATCAGGGAAGTTAAGATTAGCTACAATCACCTCTACCTGATAGGCAACCACAAATTTACCGAGAAAACGGAAGAATATCTACGAAGCACAGGAGAAACTTATATAGGGAAGATAGACTACGATCCCGATGTAAGACAATATAATCTGGAAGGAAGATCTCTACTCGACTTGCCCCAGGATTCACCCGCTGCCCTCTGTGTAAGAAATATTTTGATAAAGGCAGGCTATAATCTTCAAAACTGAAATGGCTTCGTGTCTCGCCCTTTTCTACTCAGAACAGAGGTTATCTCATCTTCAGTGGTATTAGGGCAACACTAGTGCACGGTTTCAAGGGAATGTAGTTGTCAATAATGTGCGGTTCTCACCTTGACAAAAGCAAAGGTTTTCCTGTATCATTGGACGAGAATGAAAATCAATCGCAATAAACGCGTTACGATCCGACCCGATACATCACAGAGAAGGCTTCTCCTGAGCGTTATGCAAGAGGCCGAGAAGCATCTAGATGCTAAGGAACTGTATCGCCGGGCCAGCGAGAGGGATGCCAGCATCAGCCTCGCCACAGTTTACCGCAATCTTCACTTATTTAAGGAACAAGGTCTGGTAAACGAAAGGCATCTAGGGCAGGCTCGCTGTTTCTATGAGATGAAGCGCTTAGGAGAACATCAGCATCTGGTATGTGAATCCTGTGGGCAAGTGATCGAATTTGAGAGTCCTCTGATTCGCAAATTAGTAGCAGAGGTACAACGCAAAAATAACTTTTCAGTCACTAAGGTCGAGCTATATTTAGAAGGTTATTGCCATAAATGTAAGGAGGAGAAAAGGTGACTCGGCCCAAGTGAAGGGATTGCTCTAGCCAGGAAACAAAAATGTTAGAGCCAAAATTAAAGGTTACAGTGGACTATGGGAAGTGCCACCCCGAGAGATGCGACAAAGGAGTCTGTGCTGCTGTTCTTGAATGTCCCGCTAAACTCTGGAAGCAAGAAGAGCAATACGATTTGCCCTATCCCATTCCGGGCTTTTGTCAGGATTGTGGCATATGCGTTGAGTCTTGCCCTCTGGAGGCGATTAGCACGCTGTAAACAGACGCATATATTATGCACCTACTAATAGAAGGAGGCATACTATGGTAGAAAGAGACGTGATCATCGTTGGAGCTGGCCCTGCCGGATTATCAGCGGCGATCTTTACCCAGCTCGATGGTTGGAGCACTCTGGTTCTGGAGGCTAACTGGGTGGGCGGACAGGGCGCTATCGCTTACTCTGTGAGTAACTATCCAGGCTTCTCACCCGGCGACGGTGAAATGCTCATGAGCTACATGGCGAATCAAGTGACCTCACCCCCTCCTAACGGCATGGGGGCAGAACTGAGGCAGGAGAAAGTACTAAGCCTTGACTCCAAGAACCTGGTTGTAACCACTGAGGAAAACCAGTACCAAGCTAAAGCTATTATCCTGGCCACAGGCAGTACCATGCAGAAGCTTGGTGTTCCTGGAGAGGACAAGTTTGTCGGCAACGGCGTATCCTATTATGCTAAGCGAGATCACGACCAATTCCCCGGAAAGAAGGTTTTGGTGGTAGGTGGTGGAAATAGCACAGCAAAAAGTGCACTGGTAGCCAAGAGCGAAGCTAATGAAGTTATCCTAGCCCATCGAAGAGGATCGCTGCGGGCTTATCCTGCCATGATTAAAAGGTTGCAAAACGAAGGCATCGAGATTTGGTACAACACCGAGGTCAAGGAAATAAAAGGCAGCGATAACGTCAAGTCAGCAGCAATGACAAACAATAAAACCAGTGAGCAAAAAGAGGTAGCAGTCGACTGGGTGATCATCTGCGTGGGAACGGAGCCGAATACTAAACTGGCACAGGAAGCAGGAGTTGAGATGGAGGGAAAATTTATCAAGGTCGATAACCAGATGAGAAGTAATAAGGAGGGAATATTCGCTTGCGGTGAAATCACTCCTGGCCATCGACATCTTATCACTTCCGCTTCAGAAGGAGCTTCTGCGGGGATGGCTGCCAGCGAGTATTTGGCATTGGAAATGGTAAAAAAAGGTGAGCTGTTTGAGGGCGCAAGGAACGGTAAGTACGCTGATGAGTTTCTGGCGATGCTTGGCTAGAGGTGTATCTTGCCGCCGCTAAGGTCGAAGGTGGAGATTGGTCCAACGGGAGTCCGCCACTATGACCTTTTTATGTATGTTATCTCGCTGGGGTACTACTCTTATTTGATTAAGAGGGTTGTTGACAAGATGGATGTTCAGCCGGGGGAATCCATCCTAGACCTGGGTTCGGGGACAGGCAGGAACGGTTGCTTTATAGCCCAAAAGATAGGCACTAACGGCAGCATCCTAGGTCTTGACATCAGCAAGGAAATGCTGAGCTTGTCTCGAAGACGCCGCCAAGCGTATCCCAATGCCAAGGTTAAGGAACAGCGAGGTGGATGGATTTACTTCAAAACACAAACAGAGGAGGCATAATGACTAGGAATATTTCGGAGGAAGATGTGCATCAAGCAATAGGACAGGTGATGCACCCGGAGATCAACCGCACGCTAGTTGAGCTGGGAATGGTCAAGGATATAGCTTTGAAGGACGATCAGGTCACGCTTACCCTCGTGCTTCCTTTATTAGCTATTCCTGTCTCAATCAAGGACTATCTCGTGAACAGCCTGCAACAGGCAGTGATGAAACTGGGTGCGAGAGTCGAAGTTAGGATAGCGGAGATGAATCAGGAGGAGCGTCTGGCTTTCTTGGCTATGGAGCAAGGGAGCTGGAAAGGTTTAGCATAAATAACAATAAATTAAGGAGGTCAATAAATGGCTTACAAAATTACCGATGAGTGCATCAGTTGTGGCGCCTGTGAACCAGAGTGCCAGAATGAAGCAATCACAGAGGGGGAGGAGATTTATGTAATCGACCCCGACAAATGTACTGAGTGTGTGGGCAACTTCGAATCACCCAAGTGTGCTGAAGTGTGTCCGGTAGATGCCGCTGTGCTTGATCCAGAGCATGTAGAAAGTCGAGACGAACTGCTTGCTAAGTGGCACAGGCTACATCCAGGCGGAACTCCAGCGTTTACCTAAACTACGGGGAAATACGGCTAATGGCAAAATATGAAGTAATCATTATCGGAGGCGGCCCTGCCGGGCTTACTGCTGGCCTCTATACCTCGCGGGCAGGTCTCAAGAGTTTGTTAATCGAACGTGGCATATGTGGAGGCCAAATAGTGAATGCCGCACTGGTTGAGAACTACCCCGGTTTTCCCCAAGGCGTCTTGGGCTTAGAGCTGGGTTCACTCATGCACCAGCAAGCTACCAAATATGGCCTAGAGGTTGTCACTGCTGAGGTTACAGGCATTGTCCAAGGACAACCCTATGGCATCTCCACCACTGAGGGCGACTTCAAATCTACAGCCATAATCATCGCGGCTGGCTCAGAGTATCGTAAGCTGGGGGTCGCTGGTGAGGAAAAACTCGCAGGCCATGGCGTTTCCTACTGCGCCACCTGTGACGGCTTTCTCTTTCGCGACAGGAAAGTAGCAGTAGTTGGGGGAGGCGATACCGCCATCACAGATGCCTTGGAACTGAGTCGACATGCTAAGAAGGTCTATGTAATACATCGGCGAGACCAGCTAAGAGCAGGAAAAGTATTTCAGCAGAGAGCTTTTGCCCAGCCCAAGTTGGAGTTCATTTGGAGCACTGTGGTAGAGGAAGTGCTGGGAGACAAAGTATTGGAGGAGCTCAAACTACGCAATGTCAAAACAGGGCAGCAGTCTAACCTGAAGGTAGACGGTGTCTTTGTCGCCGTAGGCCTCATGCCCAATAGCCAGCAATTTTTTAATATCCTAGAGCTTGACGATACCGGCTACATCGTCACTGATGAAACGATGGCCACATCGGCGCCCGGCGTCTTCACTGCCGGCGATATACGGAGGAATTCACCACGCCAGGTCTCCACTGCCATTGGAGATGGCGCTACCGCTGCCATGTCCGCTTTTAGGTATGTTCAAGATGTTGGAAATGGAGCTAGAATTACGAGCCCTTGAGGTGTTGCAAAAAACAGGAATTAGGAGAGGTCAAACTGTACTGGATTTTGGCTGCGGCTCTGGAACATATACTATCCCGGCTGCCAAAATAGTTGGTGAGCAGGGAAAAGTATACGCCGTAGATAAAGATAATGAAGCTTTGAATGAGTTGATGCAAAAAGCTAAGTTAGCCGGCTTGAAAAATATAGAAGACATGGAGACATTAGGGAAACCAGAAATCGACTTAGCTGATGAGTCTGTAGATGTGGTTCTCCTTTTTGATGTCTTTCATTCTTACTATTTCCCGCAGGCAAATAATAGAAGGAGGTTACTAGATGAAATTTATAGAATCATGAAACCCTCTGCCTTTGTTTCAGTCTGGCCAAAACATATGGAGTCGGAGACTGAAGATGAGATAAAAAATGCAAACTTTCGTTTGGAGAAGGAACTTTCCGAGATGCTTATTCATGATAACAAGAATCTCGAAAAGGGCAGAATTTTGAATTTCAAGAAAGAGTCACAAAATAAAGACGAACGCTAAAGGAGGCAATATGAGCAAGATAGTGGAAATCACGGATCAAAATTTTGAGGAGGAGGTCCTCGGGTCAGATTTGCCCACAGAGGTAGATTTCTGGGCCCCCTGGTGTGGTCCCTGCAGGATGGTTATACCGATATACGAAAAACTCTCCGAGGAGTATGAAGGCAGATTTAAATTCTGCATGATTAATGTAGATGAAAACCAACGGACGGCAGTGAAATATCAGATTATGAGCATACCCATGCAGAAGTATTTCGCTAATGGCGAGAATGTTGACGAGATCCTGGGCGCAGTTCCGGAGCAGATGATACGGTCAAAAGTTGAGGAAATCCTCGTAAGGTTTCCAAGTGATGAAATGGCCAGGCTTGAAGTGCTTTTAACCTCCTGGGTGGAGCATAACAAAGTGGATAGTGGAAAATTCAGGAAATGGGCGGAGAAAGCCAAGAGTGCAGAAGATGACCCCATTTATAATAGTAAATTACAGGAGGCAGCCCAAGAGATGGAAAAGGCAAATGAGAGGTTATCCCAGTTATCGATCGAATTACAGGAAAGGGGATAAAAAGGACAAAATTGGAGAAAATGAAATAGAGCAGCAACCATGAAAGCCTGTATTACAGCGCTAGAGACGCCCGGTCTAGAGCAGCATTGCAAGTCGCCACCCGGATCGCGAGGCACAAGTTAATGTCTTTAGTAAAAGAGAGGAACTCGGATGTAACGCCTCTCTACGAACGCAAGCCATCCCTTTTTACGAACAGGACAGAAAAATGTTCATAACGCCAGTCCCATCAATAGATTTTAATAAGTGCCACCCAGAGAGATGCGACCACGGCATTTGTGCCTCTGGTCAGGCATGTCCACATAAGGCGTTCTTTCAAGAGAGACCATATGAGTTTCCTATGCATAATGCATCCATGTGTGTAGGCTGTGGCTCTTGTTCGACTGCATGCCCCTTAAAAGCGATACGAATGCTATGAACTGAGCATAGCCAGGAGAAATAACAATGATAGATAAAAAGGATATCAAAGAAAAGATAAGGAAAATCTATGGAGTCTTGCCTAAATTAGATGATCAGCGATGTGGATATAAGAGCTGTGGAGAATTTGCCAGGGCAGTAGCTGAAGGAAAGGCACCATGTTATGGATGTGTTAGTGGTGGACCAGAAGTGGCTACTAAAGTGTGTGAGATTATGGGAGCCAAGGTTCCTCAAGAGGCAATTGCGCAATTTGCCCCTAGTCCTGGGCTTTACCAGCCTGGATTGAGCGGAGGCAGAGGTATGGGAAGAGGTAGGGGCCGAGGTCTAGGTGGAAGTCGAGGCATGGGTCAAGGCCGGGGTATGGGTCGTGGTGGCGGGAGGGGCGGAGGTTTTGGCCAAGGTCGGCATGGAAGATAAAAAGTGGGGAAGGAATAGCTGACCCCTTAATCACCGGAGGTTTACGGAAGAATACTAATGAACGGAGAGAAGTAAATGAAGATATTGATCTGTGGCAAAGGAGGATGTGGAAAAAGCACAATGGTGGCTCTTTTAGCCAAAGAGATAGCGGCAAGAAAAAATACGGTATTGGTGATTGACAACGATGAGTCAAATATTGGTCTTCATAGCCGATTAGGAATGCAAAAACCTGACGATTTCATGAATTACTTTGGAGGTAAGAAACTTCTATTTGAAAAAACTAAAGAGATGAAAAATAAGTGGAGATTAGATGACTTACCCGGAGATTATTTAGCCCAGAAAGGGAATATCCAACTCTTATCAATGGGCAAAATCTACGAATTCGGTGAAGGATGCGCCTGTCCAATTAATGCCCTTTCCTCAAAGTTTCTGGAAGTCCTCGATTTGAGGGACGGAGAATTTCTGATTGCAGACACCGACGCTGGAATAGAGCACTTTGGAAGAGGAGTAGAGAAAGGAGTGGATATACTTCTTGTTATTGTCGATCCTTCTCGGGAATCAATCCTTCTAGCGAAGAAGATATCTGAACTGGGCCAGCAAGTTGATAAGCCCGTCTACTACATACTGAACCGGGTTGCTGCCCAAGAAACGAGAGACTTCCTCTTGAATTCCATAGATAGAGAGAGGGTGATAGCTATTATTCCGGAAAATAAAGAGATATTTATATCTGGTTTAGCTGGTAATGAATTTAATATGGATGTTGAGGGTATCAAGGAAGTTGCCGATATGCTGGAATCTAAGAAAAAGGCAAGAGTCAAGGCATAGAAGAATGTATCTAGACGATGGTTATTGAGCGGGAGGTCGAGATGGATGCTACTAGCCAGGATCCTAGAGAAATGACTGATGAGGAAGTAATGAACTGGATGCAAGAATTAGTTAAAAAGTTAGCGGAAGAGAAAGGCTCTACAGGAGATGCATGTTCTCTCGAAGCCATAAAAAATCCCGTTCGTAGACGCATTTTAAATGTTTTAGAGGAAAGAGCTTTGGCAATAAATGAAATCTCTGAAAGAGTAGAGGTTACGGGACCTGCATTGAGATTCCATCTTAATTTCCTTAAAAGTTCATATTTTATACGCATAGAAGGTAATAAGGTTGATCTAACACCGGGAGGTGTTTCTGTTGTAAGAAGCAACAAGCGGACTTGAGGTATCCAAGAATGGAAATAGAGCTTTTTCTTTATGATTCACCTGCCTTCAAGAATTTTCTGAAAGATAATCCTCATGAAGCAGGAGAGGTAAAATTCCTGGAATCAATTGCCAAGGAAGGAATGCACGTCATCGATATTGGGGCCAATATGGGCATTACTACTGTAGCTATAGCAAAAAGAATACGAAGGGGAGGTAAGCTCTACTCGTTTGAACCGGTGCCTGAGTATTTTAACATCCTGAAGGACAATGTATCTTCTAATGGATTAGAAAATGTGAAGGTTTATGAACTAGCAGTGATCGATCAGGTAGGGAGAGTTTATTTTTATCAAAAAGAGCTTTCCAGTGGGATCGTTTTTGAAGAAGGAGCTAAAAAGTTTGAAGTTCCCACTACTACCATAGACAGATTTTTAAGTGAGGAGAAGATAGGAAGAATAGATTTGATTCATATGGACTGTGAAGGCAGCGAGCTCCTGGTCCTTAGGGGAGCGGAAGAAACCTTGTCGAAAAACAAAGTCAAGATATTTTGCGAGATCCACCACGATTTCCTGAAGCAGTTAGGTCAATCCATTGAAGATCTTGTCGAATATCTTCAAGGACTGGAATTTCAAGTGCAAAGTGTTTGTTTGGATGACTTGAAGGTGGGGAATAATTTTGAAAAGTGCGAATATGTTTATGCTCACAAGCTGAATAAAAGGAGGAACTATGCCTACCTATGATTATAAATGCAGAGAATGTGGAAAGGTGTTCGAAGTTTTTCGTCGTTTCTCAGAGCTGGATGAACAAGTGAACTGCCCCAATTGTGGCAGCGGAAAAACAGAGAGGGTTTTCTCTATCCCATATATTGAAGGCAAAACTGTAGCAGGCTCTGGCTATGGAAAACTGAATTCCCCCCAATCAATCCAGAACTAGCCAGAGGCATGGGTAGAGTATTGGGCAGAGGCTCAGGTAGAGGGCCAAGAGATGGAAGAGGGATGGGAAGAGGATGGAGGAGAAGCTAGCCAAGTTCTAATTAAAATAAAAAATCGCTCGGAAACCCGAAACGAGGGAGGAATTATTATGGAAATTTCTGAATGGAAAGCAGAGACTGAAAAAGAAAGAGAGGTAAAGGATAGATTCTTCAGGAGTAGATATCCAGGCTCCCCAATTCCTTTTGAAGACAGAGCTAAATTTAAAGGACTTGATTATTTCCCCCCTGATCCCGCTTATAGATTTGAACTCGAGCTTCATGAGCATAAAGAAAAGAGGGTAGTAAGGATGGCTTACACCAAAGGTCAGGAGCAAGATTTCCTTCGATGGGGTGAGTTTCGGTTCAAGGTCGGCGACAAAGAGCAAGCAATTCAGGCTTACAAAAGCGACCCCGCCGAGGAGAGGCTGTTTATTCTCTTCCGAGACGCAACTTCTGGCCAGGAAACATATGGTGGGGGGCGGTATCTCGATCTTGAGCCTGATAGGCATCGGACTGCCGAGGGGAAATGGATTCTTGACTTTAATAAAGCATACAATCCCTGGTGCGTGTATAGCAAAGATTACACTTGCCCGTTGGTGCCCTCGGAGAACCGGCTTGAAATACCGATATATGCGGGTGAGAAAAATTACCCTTTAAAGGAGCAATAATAGAAGGCGATCACACCCAAGTCGAGGCAAGATGTCTTATCAAGATTCATCCTACTGCGGGCAGCACAAGAACTGGAAGAATTATGATAAGGTTATCTCAATTATTAGTTTAATCACAGAGAGGCAGGCAAAGAGCCGCTTAGAAGAAACAAAAGAGGAAGTATGAAAGTCTGTATTATCGGTGCCGGGGATGCAGGGGCAATAGCGGCGCTCCAGATTCGTCGCTTAGATAGCAAGGCCGAGATTGACGTTTTTAGCAAAAGGGCAGAGCTGGGATGCCCGCCCTGCGAAATGCCTCTGGTCTTAAGCGGAACCGTTGCCCACTGGGAAGAATTGGTTCGTGGCCTACGTACTAAAGCATTTTATGAAAAAAGAGGCATTAATATCCATCTAAATACCGAGGTTACTGATATTCTCAGGCAGGAAAAGTACCTCGTCGCTAATGGAAAAAGGTATGACTATGATAAAGCGGTTTTAGCCATGGGCGCTAGCTCGACCATCCCTCCCTTTTCTGGATTGGATGGCAGAAACGAGTTTTCCCTAAGCACAGATATAGCGGACGGCAGAACCTTAGGGGATGCCATCCTAAAGTATACTAGCGCGGCTATCATCGGGGGAGGGTTTATTGCACTTGAGATAGCTGCGGCTCTAAAAGCAAGGGAATATAGGAAGGTTTACATGCTGGTCAGGCGGGATATCATGCGTGCCCATTTGGACGTAGATATAGCCGAGAAGTTAAAGCAGATTCTCGTGGAAAGGGGTGTAGAATTAATTTTACCTGCCAGGATTGAGAGAATAAGCAGCAAAAACGGGAAGAGGTGTGTGATTCTTTCCAGCCGAGAGCTAGAGATAGATTTTATCTTCTTTGGCACTGGGGCAGAACCCAACGTAAAGTTAGCTCAAAAGGTGGGGCTCGAGATAGGAGAGACAGGAGGTATAGTTGTAAACCAACAGCTCCAAACAAGCGATCCTGATATTTATGCCGCTGGGGATTGTATGGAGAATTGGGACATGATTATAGGCTCCAAGCGGCGTCATCAATTAGCTACCAATGCGGTTCGAACTGGATATATGGCAGGAAG
>Ga0307429_1001107_pt1 | contig 13420 bp, 10 predicted proteins | sample SalMarWE160230MG_FD_202151 | JGI IMG/M metagenome (GOLD analysis project Ga0307429, IMG submission 202151) | Salt marsh sediment microbial communities from the Plum Island Ecosystem LTER, Massachusetts, United States - WE1603-230 | ecosystem: Environmental > Aquatic > Marine > Intertidal zone >...
CATTATCACTAGATTAGAAGGATCAACTTGCCATTTCCCACTGCCTGCTGCTGGTGATTGCCTAAAACCCTTGATATCGATTATCTTAATTGTCGGACCGGGCCGGGTAAGGCTGGGCCTAAACTCTTTTAAAAGCTTTCCCTGCTTAAACAGAGTACGGTAGAACCCTACATTATAAGGGTATCTCTTTGGATCGCTAAAATAACGTCCATATCTGTCATCGCTTACCAATAAAAAATCAAATCCTCTTTCAACGTAATACCGTAAATCTTTATCGCTAAGGGTGAACTTTTCCGTTACTTGAAATAAATTTCGGTCTAAATGCAGACCGATACAGCCCTCTTGTCCGATTTTACTTCCTTGGGGTAAATTCTTCTCAACCCACTCCTTAGCATAAGTCCGGGTATCTTTTTGGGTAAGTAGATAATCCTGGTGAATAGCTCGGACTGCGGAAGGAGATACAATAAGCAAAACGCTGATAGCCAAAATTAGATTTGTGTGTCTACCCAGCCTCCTCCTGTTCAAAACATAGCCAGCAGTTTTGACGATAAACACGCCCGCAAGAATAGATGAGAAGGAAAAGATTGGCATTGTCCAATGAAGCCTCCTTCCAAAAATTCCCGCTATGGATAGGAAATATACTAAGAGGAATACTAACAATATATATGCCTTTCTCTTTTTTTTCCAAATTATATAGATTGCCCCGCAAATTGCGGCCAGATTGACCAAAACCCCCACACCTTCCGGGTGTAATAAATAATTTTCAAGATACCATCCATAGTTTTGGAAAAAGGGAAGACGCTCAGTTCCCAGAAGTACCTCGGTTACCTCCCAATGGATATTATCATAAGCGGTGGATAGATCTAAAAGGAAAAAAGGTGTTGCCATAAAAAAACAGCACATGCTAACTACTAACGCTAAAATAATTTTACTGTTTAGTAGCGAATTTCTGAGGAAAGTCCTAAAAGTTTGCACAAATCTGCCTTGCAGCAAGCTTATGATAACCAGAGAAATTCCTGAAATGATTACTACTCTCGGGGTTATTTTGAACAAGGACAAAAATCGTTGAGTTGAATCTAGCGGAAAATAACCGGGAATAATTTTGGGAATGAAGGCATAGGAGAATCTCATGCCAAAGATAATTAACCACATTCCCAGGATAAAAAGCTCCCAACCCTCCAGTAAAGGTGCACTTGCTCCATGGTCCGTGGTGTCTCTAAATAAAGTTTGCCCCTTCCTCATTATTCTGGCAACTACTATCATCAATATTACCAGTGCAGCAGAATATTTGGTTGCGGTGGCTAACCCTGCAAAGATTGCAGCTACTATATAGGTAAACACCCAGCCCTCCAATAAGGGTGCACTTGCTCCATGGTCCGTGGTGTCTCTAAATAGAGTTTGCCCCTTCCTCATTATTCTGGCAACTACTATCATCAATATTACCAGTGCAGCAGAATATTTGGTTGCGGTGGCTAACCCTGCAAAGATCCCTGCCATTATATAACTATGAAGGTTATTTTCCTCCAAGATATGAATGCAGTAAAGAAAAGAAAGCAAAATGAAAAAGGTAGCCATGATGTCGGTACGGATAATTTTTGAGGCCCCCACATGCATAGGAATCACAGCAAAAAGAAACGCCGCAATCAATCCTACATTTTTACCGAATATTTTCTTACCAATCTTATAGGTAATCAAGGTAGACAGAGTTCCAAAAAAAACCATTAAACCCCGGCCAATCAGGTAAAAGTAAGTAGGATTAACCCTGAGGTAGTTGGTAAAACTTTGTATATCGTTAAAAAATCCAAAGCTCTTGGCAATAATAAAATATAGTGCATACAAAGCTGCCAACAAATACATAAGAATAGAAGCTGGATTTCCAAACCAATGAGGATTCCAATCTCCGGTTTGCAGGAAACAAACAGCACGATTTATGTACACGTGAGCATCGGCTTCATAGATGTACGGAAGACCAAAACTCATCCCATAAGCTCTGAGAAAAAAGGCAAACTCAAGAATAATTATAAGAAGCCAATTCTTTTCAAGTTTCCTTAGCATCACAGTATCTCGCACCTCTACATTTGCATTATATAACTGTGAACTTGCAAAAAAATTGTCTGATCAATCGATCTTAGGTAGGCAAGAAGGTTGAGATGCAACGCCTGTCACAGGGGAAGAATTGGACGTGATAACGTGAAAGACTTGCCGGGGATTCTTTGGATTATCGGCTTATCAAAAATATATCAACTGATATGGCTGAGGTAAGATATTTAGAGTGTCAATCCTTTCTCCTCCAATTCTCTTCTCGATTTTTCAAATTGATCTCTCGCCTCTTCGCCTCGTACCCAACCAATGAACTCAGAAATACCCTTTTCGAATTTCACTTTGGGCTGGAAACCAAGTTGATCCCGAATTTTAGAAATATCAGCATAGCAGTGCCTGATATCCCCTTCTCTATATTTTCTCACTATATTCATATCCACCGATGAGCTAAGGCTTTTGATAAGAGCCTCGGCGATATTCAAAACTGTTAAAGGCCGACCTGTGCCCACATTAAAAACCTCGTAATCTGCATCATTGCTCTCCATAGCTAGAAGGTTGGCCTGAACGATGTCACTGACATGGGTAAAATCCCGGGACTGTAAACCGTCTTCAAAGATACAGGGTGAGTGGTTATTCAAGATACGGGAAGAAAATATGGCTGCTACCCCGGTATAAGGATTGGACAATGCTTGCCTGGGGCCATAAACATTGAAGTATCTCAAGGCCACGGTGGGAATACGGTAGGCTCTTCCGATGGTTAAGCACATCTCCTCTTGGTCCCTCTTGGAAATGGAATAAACAGAAGTGGGATGCAGTGGTTTCTCTTCATCCGTAGGTAAACTCTGTACTTCCTGGTTACAGGAAGGACACCTCATTTCCCACTCTCCTTCTTTGAGTTGTGATAACGACCTCAATTTGGGATAAACTACTCCGCAGTTTACACAGCTATATTTTCCCTCACCATACACCGACATTGAAGAAGCGATAATTAGCTTTTCCACCCTGTGGTTTTCATTGGCCAGAATATCAAGTAAGTTCGACGTGCCCAAAATGTTAACCTCGGTATACTTATTGATTTCATACATAGACTGCCCCACTCCCACTGCAGCAGCCTGATGAAAAACGATTTCTCTACTCTTCAAAGCTTTTTTTAATTCGTCCCGGTTTCGGATATCTCTCTTAATAAATTCACATTCTTTATTTAAATATTCGGGTGTTTTCTGGCCGTCTCCGTGTACCTGAGGTTCCAAGTTATCGAAAACCATGACTTCATAGCCTAGCTCAATTAATTTATCGACGAGGTAGGAACCAATAAATCCCGCTCCTCCCGTCACCAATATCTTTTTTTTCATCTTCCTTATCATCCTATAGATTAATTAATCTCTCAGGGCTTTCTGATTACCATGAATTTTCCAGTATCTCTTCCTTCCGGGTTATTGGCTACAAAAAGGTAAATTCCAGTAACCACAGGCTTTCCTTCTTCATTTTTACCATCCCAGTAAATTTTATATTCTCCGCTAATCTCATGTAAACTTTTGACTAGTTCTCCGCTCACAGTGTAGATTTTAATCGTAGCATGAGGAACCCCGGAACCCCAGAAGGTAAGCCGAGAATACCCGGGATTAAAGGGATTAGGATACACTTTAACGCAAGTAGGAGTAACACTTACACTTACGGTTTTTGTCCCCCCATTGGAGGTTACCGTCACAGTCCCGCTGTACTCCTTCCATCGCTCTGCATCCATGATACCTGTGTCCACAGTAACTGAGATGGTATTATCATTCTCTGTAAGGCTCGTTGGATCCACCGTTATCCAGTCTCTATCATCGCTAATTGTTCCGCTCAACTTTCCCGTACCAGTGTTATAGGCACGAAAGGTCATGGTCTTGGTTTGAGGCACTTTCACTTCACCGAAAGCCAAGGAAGCAGGATCAACTTCCAAAACAGGTATTTCTTCACTAATATCCGGACCATCAACCACATTAATAGGATCTCCGGTGGCCTGGCTCCCCTGAACATCCTCAGCTTCAAAACGGTAGCCATAATCAGTTCCCAGAATCAGTTCAGTTTTGGTGCAAGTGTAAAGTTTACCGTCGCTGTAAGTGATATCCCCGGAATCGACCTCATCCATAGTAAAGGGACTGCCCGAGATTTCCGAACCTCCCTTAAGGATGTGAACCTTGGGAAAACCTGAAGCAGGAGGATCATTATCCTCATCACTATATTTCACCCGATAGGTAAAATTAGTACTGGATGTCCCTATTTCTGGATCAAGTCCATCAGAGGTATAGTTTGGCTCGCCAGTCCAGGAAAGATTGGGCGGTGCACCGGGAATAAACTCCAGCATTAGCCGACCATACCCATAGATATCATCTTTACCCGGTGTCCCCATATCAACAGCCCAATTCTCCAGAGTCAACTGAAGTTGATCAGCGGTATAGGCAGGATATCTTGAAAGAAGCAGGGAGGCAGCTCCGGCCACATGAGGAGCAGCATAGGATGTACCATAACCTTTGCCAATACTCCCATTAACATAGCGACTCACTCCATCGGGGCCGCTTATGTCAGGCTTAACCCTTCCGTCATTGGTAGGGCCCTGAGAACTGTAGCTTTCCTGAGGTCCCGTCTCCCAATTGGCCTGATCGATAGCACCGGCACTCATGACACCAGTAGCATCTGCCGGAGGCCAAAGACTGTGAGCAGGAGTATGATATTGCAAGTCACAGTTAAAAGTAAAGAGTTTCAGCTCCTCGTTCCCGGTAGCACTGAACTTATGAATCATTATGTTATAGGTACCGTAGTACGAAGGTGTATAGACGACTTTCTCAGTAGGTGGCTGAGTCCCGGTTTGGGCATTGGTGGAGGAGGCAACCAGGTTAAAATCAGAGTCATATAAATAAAGATCGTAGTCTTGCTTCGTAGTGGGCCAGGCATCCCAGGTTAGGAAAATGGTAACGTCGTCTCCAAAAACCTGAATAGGATTAGTTTCGTCTCCGGAGGCGAATTCATGCCAATCATCGCTATCAACATCAGTAAAAAAATCCTGATAATGCTCTCTTGCTGCATTTCCCGCTGCGTTGACCCAGAGAATGTTACGAGATTGAGCATCATTAGCAATGTCACAGACCAGGCCGGTTCCATCAGTAAAGTTGGTATTAGGCCAACCCCAGGAATGGTTGATTATATCCTCTCCTTCCGTAATGCAGTAATTCTTAGCGTTTTCCAGGTCGACTTCATCGGCTATCTTGATGAAATAAAGCTGGGTCCGGGGAGCCATATCATACACGATCTCCGCAATCTTGGTCCCATGATTCGAACCTGTGGTTAGGCCAGTCCCTGTAAAATCTTTGGTGATAACATTAGAAGGCAGTTCTCCAGCATTCTGAACCATCTCCAATTCATTAAATCCTAAATCTATGACCGCTACCTTAGTATTTTGACCTTCGTATCCTGCGCTGTGGTAGTCAACCGCGTTGGTGAGAGCTACTCCTTCGCTGATTACCGAAGCGGGCAGAGGAGTAAGAGGCAAGCGAATGTAAGAGACACCAGCTACATTCTCGGCAATCTCAACCAGCCTTGATATTGGAATCTTTGCTCTGATCAGATGCCGAGAAGCCGCCTCTACCGTAGCTCCGTATAAACTCAAACTTCCTTCATCGATGGCTGAGGCATCCCTTCCTGCTGGGGGAACTAAGATAATGGTAACTTGATCATCCTGGAAGGGGATTTTTCTTTGATAGGCAAATTCCCGAGCCACCCCCCGACCCTGGGAATATTTTTCCGCTAACATCACCAGGACGCTTTCCATTTTAGGATGATACTTCTTTCCCTTTGTTAACCCACTGAAATCCTTGGCCAGGAGGGGTCCTCCAGTCCAAACAATGAACCAGAGGCCAACCATCATCAAAGTCTTTGCAGACTGCACCTTTTTCCTCATAGCTAATTTCCACCCCGCTCTTTCCTTTTTCCCGAGGCCTCATCTCACTTCTTCTCTTTTCCTCACCCTCACCGTCTGTAAGTATTCAAAAAAGAAGGCCAGGATTATTGCCGCTACCAAACCTACTACCCCTCCGATAATTGCATTCAATTTTTTCCTGGGTCTAACAGGTATCTCAGGCTTTATTGGCTTATCTCTCACTTTTGTATTCTCCGATATCGCCCTCATATGTTCTAGATATACTATCTTATTTTTTAAGTGCTGGATAGATAGCTCCACATCTTTGAGCTCTCTATGAAAATCAGCTATTCTTTCCTCCTGATCTCGTAAAGTAGATCGTAAAAAAAGCACTTCCAGAGGACTTATATTTTTCAAGCTTAGTTGAGAAAGTTCCTTTTTTGTTTCAGCAATTGCTTTTTCAACGACTTTTATTTGCTCACGAATCACCTTCTGATACTCGTTTTGAAGGTTAATCTCGTCTTGAGAATTATTTATCTCCTCATCAAGGCTTTTTATTGAGACCTGATATTCTTGGATGTGCTGCTCTATGAGTGAGTCTGACAAGGTATTCAGAATGTCCACTGTTAACTGGGGATTCCGACCTTCAAAGGTTATTTTAATGAGGCGGGCCTGCAATCTTGAACCTATATACTTACCAAGAATTGGTTCCACATCCAGCCTGGCCCTTATTCCCCCTAAGGTAGTCCGTAGATTAAATTTTTCCCTAATCTTGCTTAGCATCTCATCGCTTTCGAGAACCTCGCTAACTGACTCAATATCTTCAATTGGCTCAATCTGCTGCCGATCTGTTCCCCTATACCTGGGAACTCTTCCTACTTCAACCATAACTGAAGATTGATATATTTTGGGCAGAACAAAACTTACCACACCGGAAGTAATCGCACAAACTACTGTTATCAGAATTATGAGTAGTTTCCACTTCCAGATCACGCCCAGATAATCGATTAACTCGGTATTTTCCTGCACCATTACCGACCTCCTTTCCTCAGATTCCGCTGACTCTTTCTCTCACTTGTAAGTTGATAAATCACTTGTTTTAAGATAGCTTCGTTAAAGCCGTTGTCTATATCTCGCCTTCGACTTGCCTACCCCTCTTTTAACCTCCAATCATAGGGTATCTTATTTTCATAAGGGTCCAGCCGGTACTCGTCGGGATGTTTATGATCATAAGGCTGGGTGGGGACGTTTATCACAATAGCTTCTTCCTGACCTATGCACTTAAAGCCGTGATAGACCATTTTGGGTATCTGGATGAGTTTAAAACTGTGTTCCCCCAGGAAAAACTCGTTTACCTCGCCATTAGTCAGCGAATCCTTCCGTCCATCGTAGAGGACAACCTTCATCATTCCCTTTATTACGGCCATATTATCAGTCTGGAGTTTGTGATAATGCCAGGCCTTTACCACCCCTGGATAAGCAGTGGTCATATATACCTGACCAAATTCTTCAAAAAGCTCATCATCAGCTCTTAATATCTCCATCACCCGACCTCTTTCATCGGGAATGGGCATAAGCTCTTTTATTCTAACTCCTTCAATCATAAGCCTTTCCTTTCTTGTAGATATTCTGTCAGGGCTCTACTTCGAAAGATACACCAAAAGTCTACCACCCACATCCCGCTGATTCCGGTAATAAGAATTTTCATATGGTTTCCCGCTCAATATATTGCTTTCTATAGTATTCTCGATAGTCCCTGTCTTTTTCTTTTATCTTTCGCCACCAATCCTTATTGTTCATATACCAGTCAACAGTCCTTTCCATGGCTTCTTCGAAGTGATAGCTCGTCTTCCAGCCCAGCTTTTTTATTTTGGTAGAGTTAAGCGCATACCGCCGATCATGGCCTGGCCTATCTTGAACTAACTTGATCAAGTCTTCGGGCTTGCCCAGCAGTTTCAAAATCATCCTCGTTATCCCAATATTGGCTCGTTCATTATCTGCGCCAATATTATATATCTCACCCGGCCTGCCTTTATGAAGCACCAGGTCAATAGCAAAACAATTATCAATAACATATAGCCAATCCCTGACATTCATCCCATCTCCATATAAGGGAAGATGGGTATCATCGATAGCATTGGTGATAAATAAAGGAATTAGTTTTTCCGGATGCTGATAGGGACCAAAATTATTGCTACTGCGGGTAATTATCACTGGGAGATCATAGGTCACATAATAGGACTTTACTAAAAGATCGGCAGCCGCCTTGCTTGCTGCATAGGGACTGGACGGATTTAAAGGATCTGTCTCCTTAAATAAGCCCTTCTCAATGCTTCCGTATGCCTCATCGCTACTAATTTGAATGAGCCTGCTTATTTTATACTTCCGAGCTGCCTCGAGAAGAACATAGGTACCATAGACATCGGTGGTAACGAAGCTACCCGCTTCCAGTATGGAACGGTCCACATGGCTTTGGGCGGCAAAGTTCACTACTACATCCGCACCGGGCATTATCCGCTCTACTAATTGAGAATCGCAGATATCTCCCTGAATGAAAAGCAAACCCTCGTCAGAGCATATTTGGTGGACAGATTCAGTCTTATTGAGGATGATCCTCTCAACGGAGCGGTGAGGATAGGAAGTTTCATAATCCTCTCTTAAAAATAAGTTATCCCCATGAAGAAATTCTTTTAAATTATCAAGATTCCCGGCGTAGGTGAGCTTGTCAAGAACGACAATCTTATAGCCAGGATATTTTTTGAGTATATATCTTACAAAATTACTCCCGATAAAGCCAGCTCCACCTGTAACAAGTAGTTTCAATTACTACCCTCTTTTCGCACCTCGTTGGTTAATCTCAGCGTATAGATTTTTTCTATCTGCTAGTTTTACAGTTCACCTAGTTCTTTCTTTTCGATATACTATATACGATTTTTGATTCACTATTAACTATTCACCGTTCACGGTTCACTAAATTGTCCCCACTTCACTACTGTCGCCCAGCATAAATCGGTAAGCCTGGGGCTTGGCGGTTGACTTACTGATAACTACATTTTTACCGATGAGGCTGTCTTCTATGCGTGATTTCAAGCCAGTAATTTTACATTCCTCCATAACAATACTGTGTTCTATCTCGGATTCTTCAATTAAAGTATTATAATAGATAGAGGTGAAAGGACCAATGTAGGACTTTATTAACCTACATCCTCTCGCGATTATAGCTGGCCCTCGGATTACACTCTTAATTACCCGGGTTCCAGAATCTATCTTTACCCTTCCATAAATCCTGGAATCTTCACTCACTTCTCCTTTTATCTCTGTTTTAACATCGTCCAGCATTATCCTGTTAGCCTCCAGTAAATCCTCACGTTTGCCGGTATCTTTCCACCAGCCGTTAATGATATGAGAATGAACTAGATAACCATGCTCAATTAGGTACTGTATAGCATCGGTAATTTCCAGTTCGTTCCTCCAGGATGGCTTGATATTGTCTACCGCCTCAAACACATGGTGATCAAACATATACACGCCTACTAAAGCCAGGTCACTCTTTGGTTCTTTAGGCTTTTCCACTAACCTCACCACTTTATCACCTTTAAGTTCTGCTACCCCAAATTGCCGGGGATTATCCACGTGAGCGAGAAGAATTTGAGAATTAGGTCTTTTTTCTCGGAATTCCTTTACTAAAGAGTTTATTCCCTGTTTTACTATGTTATCTCCCAGGTACATCACAAAGGGCTCATCCTGCAAAAAATCGCTCGATACCTTTACCGCATGAGCTAAACCTAAGGGAGATGGCTGACGAATGTAGGTAACCTTAATCCCCCACTTTTCCCCTTTTCCCACTGCTCCCTTTATCTCCTCATGGGTATCTCCGGTGACAACTCCTACATCACTAATACCTGCTTCTTTAATCGCCTCAATTCCATAAAAAAGTATGGGTTTGTTGGCCACAGGAATGAGTTGTTTGGCTGCCGTATGGGTAATGGGCCGAAGACGAGTACCTGCTCCTCCACTTAAGATCAAAGCCTTCATTCTAAATCCTTTGCCTCATCTATCAGCATGACCGGGATACCATCCCTGATGGGATAGTATTTTTTGCACTTGCTGCAAATAATTTTATTACCCTCAAGTTTAACCCCACTCTTACAGATAGGACAGGCCAGGATTTCGAGTAACTCCTTATCAAGCATTGAAATTTCCCCCCGTTTCTAAACCTTCACTTAACGTGAGGTTGGCTAGGTCTCTTTTTCAAACCAGGCTAAAGTTTTCTTTAATCCTTCTTTTAACTCAACTTTTGGCTGCCATTTCAAATATTTCTTCGCTCTGGATATATCCGGTCGCCTTACCCTGGGATCATTCTCTGGCAGAGGTTTATAGATTATCTTGCTCTGGCTGCGGGTGATTTCAAGCACAAATCTAGCAAAATTCAGGATACTCATCTCATCAGGACTGCCCAGGTTCACCGGCTCATTTATCTCTGAGACCATCAGCTTATATATCCCCTCTACCAGATCAGAAACGTAACAAAAGCTCCTTGTCTGAGAGCCATCTCCAAAGACGGTCAGAGGCTCCCCCTTTAGGGCCTGATTAATAAAGGTAGGAACAACCCTTCCGTCATCTTTTCTCATCCTGGGTCCATACGAATTAAATATGCGGGCGATCTTTGTATCAATCTTATGATAGCGATGATAGGCCATAGTCAAAGCTTCAGCAAACCTCTTGGCTTCATCGTACATTCCTCTCGGACCCAGGGAATTGACATTTCCCCAGTAGTCCTCTTTTTGAGGACTGACCTGAGGATCCCCATAAACTTCAGAAGTTGAGGCAAGCAAAAATTTTGCCTTTTTCTCTCTGGCCAAGCCCAGCGCTTTATGCGTTCCTAAAGATCCCACCTTCAAAGTTTGAATAGGATACTTTTGATAATCAACAGGGCTGGCTGGAGAAGCAAAATGAAGAATATAGTCTATTTTTCCCTTGAGATAAAGATATTCGGTCACATCCTGCTTGATGAACCGGAAATGCTCATTTCCAGCTAGATGAGCGATATTGACGACCTTTCCAGTAATAAGATTATCCAGAGCTATCACCTGATGACCGTTAGCCAGCAAATAGTCACATAAATGTGAACCAAGAAAACCTGCTCCCCCGGTTATTAAAACTCTCATCTATCACCTTCCGAAACCTCAGAACTGAGAATTAAGCACTAAGAATTAAGACAAAAAATAAACACTAAGACTTTTCACTTTTATTCCTTAAGGTAACTATAATTTTGTTCAACTCCTCCCCCACCTGTTCTATTTCTATGCTTAACTCTTCGTACTTATCTTGAGTAATATATTTCAAATCTTTAGTGGTTATCCAATGACTTTTACTTTCCTCCAGAGAACCTCTGGCATTATAATAAAAATTTAACTTATTAAGATAATGATACCTTCCAAAAGCTTCAGCAATATTAGCTTCCACTGAAATGACTGCTCGTCTTATCTGGGAAGTCAAAGTATACATCTCTTCTTTAGGAAATCTCGTTGATATTTCATATATTTTAAGAACTAAGCCGTGAGCTCTTTACCAAACAGGCGTATCCTCAAAACTTTTATATCTTCTTTTCACCTTAATTCTTAGTTCTTAGTTCTAATATTTTATCTTCTCCCTATACTTTTATACACAAAACCCAGCTTTTTCATCTTGACTGGATCGAAGATATTTCTCCCATCGACGATGATGGGATTTGCCAGTAGACCCTTTATTTTTGTCAGGTCAAGATCTCGAAATTCACCCCATTCAGTAACAATGACTAAGGCATTGCTTCCCTCGGCCACCAGATAGGGATTTTTACCGTACTCTACATCCTTTAAAATCATTTTAGCCTTGTCCATGGCTACTGGGTCATAGACTTTTACTTTTGCTTTCTCCTTTTGCAATAGATTTATCACTTCAATTGAGGGGGCAAATCTCATATCATCGGTGTCTGGCTTAAAGGCAAGACCAAGAATACCAATAGTTTTATCTTTTAACACCCATAAAGCCTCCTCTATTTTCTCCACCAGTCTTCTTGGTCTATCTTTGTTTACTCTCTCTACCTCTTTAAGAAAAGCGAAATCATAATTAAACTTTCCCGCTATCTGGATAAACGCCTGCAGATCCTTGGGAAAACAGAAACCTCCAAAACCTACTCCAGCTTTAAGAAAGGCCGGGCCAATGCGAGGGTCATACCCCATTCCCTGAGCTACCTTCTCTACGTCAGCTCCTACCCTTTCGCAGATATCAGCCACTGCATTTATGAAGGATATCTTGGCAGCCAGAAAAGAATTAGAGGCATGCTTTATTAGTTCTGCACTTTGAAGGTCAGTTATAAGCAGGGGAATGTGATTGACCAGGGAAGATTTTAAAGAAGAGTCAAAACTACGTTTGATAATAGGGGAGTAAAGTTCCTTTAAGATGTTGGCTGCTCTTTCATTCTCTACCCCGATGACAATTCTATCCGGATTAAGAAAATCATGTATAGCGCTTCCCTCCCGCAAAAACTCAGGGTTTGAGGCAATGTCAAAATCCTGATGAGAATCATGCAGGTTAAAGAGACGCTTTATCCACTGTCCGGTTTGTACTGGAACAGTACTCTTTTCCACCACCAACTTATAATCCTTCATATTTCGGGCGATCTGACTACAGACTTTCTCCACCGAAGATAGATCTGCCTCTCCATTTTCCTTAGGAGGTGTTCCCACCGCAATGAAGATCACGCTGGATTTCGATACACCTTCTTCAATCAAGGTGGAAAAGAAAAGCCGCCCCTCATCAACGTTTTTCTTAACTAGTTCCTCGAGGTGAGGCTCGTAGATAGGCATCTTTCCTTTTTTCAGAGTATCTATTTTTTTCTCATCGTTATCCACACAGATTACCTGATTGCCTATCTCTGCAAAACATGCTCCTGTAACCAATCCTACATGCCCAGTACCAATGATAGAAATGTTCATAGAGACCCTCTCAAGAACATCTCGGGACTCTTCCTCAAAATTAAGGTTTATTCCGGTGCCATTCGATGAATCTTCTAATACCCTCTTCTATTCCTATCCTGGGGTTATAACTCAATACCTTCCTCGATTTAGTGAGATCAGCAAAAGTGATGGGAAGATCGCCTGGCTGGTCAGGAAGATGTCCTATTCTGGCTTTCTTTCCCAGACCTGACTCAATTAATGCCACGAGTTCTCTCAACTCGATTGGTTGTGAGCTGCCTAGATTGAATACCTCATAGTCGAATTTTTTGTGCAGTACTCTCATAATTCCATCAATAATGTCCGAAATATAGGTATAATCCCTCTTTGAATGCCCATTACCAAAAATAGTTATTTCCCCGTCTTCATCGATCAGCCTGGTAAATTTATGTATGGCCATCTCCGGTCTCTGTCTGGGCCCATAAACAGTGAATAGTCTCAAGCAGGTAGTGGGAATACCGTAGAGGTGATGATAGGTATGACAAATTAG
>Ga0307429_1001113_pt1 | contig 13366 bp, 12 predicted proteins | sample SalMarWE160230MG_FD_202151 | JGI IMG/M metagenome (GOLD analysis project Ga0307429, IMG submission 202151) | Salt marsh sediment microbial communities from the Plum Island Ecosystem LTER, Massachusetts, United States - WE1603-230 | ecosystem: Environmental > Aquatic > Marine > Intertidal zone >...
TATCCTTGATAAAGCATAATAAAGAACTCGAGAAGTATGTTGGTATGGACAAGTTGCCTATGCCTGCTCCTCTTAAAGAAAATGCAACGGCTGAGGAAATTGAGGCGCATAATAAGCTTATGGGACCTATTTATCAGCGGTTAGGCAGACCTGAGTCAGCGGATAAATACGAAATCAAGGCGGAATATCCGGAAGAAGCGCCTCTATCCGATGAGGCTGTCGGGAAGCTCAAGGAAGTTGCTTTCAAAGAGGGCGTTTCCCAAAAGGGATTGAATTCCCTTGTTGTTGCCTATGGGGAATACTTAAAAGGCGAGGTTGAAAGAGCAAATGCGGACAAGATACAGAGAGCCGAGTCTGCCGTTACTGCTATCAAGCAGAAATGGGGCAATGCATTTGAACCTAATACTGCTGTGGCTCATAAGGCTTATATCGGTCTTGTTAATACAGACAATTTAAGGAAGTTATTCGGTGGCGATAAGTTAGGGAACGACCCTGAAATGCTGGAGTTCTTCTACAATCTTGGCACTAAACTTGGGGAAGGCGCTCTGGGTGGTAGCGGTATTCCTTTGACAATGACACCGGAAGCGGCAAAGACGAAGGTTCAAGAATTGAGAATTCAGCAAAGCAAAGCAAAGGTTGGTTCACCGGAATATAAGATGTTACAGGATCAGATTAACGAGGCTTACAAGATTGCTAATCCTGGTTTGCCTGCTCCTGAATAAGTGCTGGCTGGGCAGATAAAGCGCAAGCTCCTGTCTTAAAGGCGAAAGAAGTGTGGGGAACTCCGTATAGAGAGTCCACAAACAGTGAAGATGTGCAGACCCCTGTTATAGGGACAATCTGAAAGTAAAAGATTGTTAATTTTTTAACCTATAAAGGAGAGGTACTAACATGGAAACGCTATACGGAAAGATGTTCGAGGACACGATTAAAACCGCTGCCCAACAGATGGAATCTAAGTTCCGCGATAAGGTGGAGGTTGAATCGGGTTTGAAAGGCAAAAGCAAGTCGTTTGGTTGGCTCAATGCTTCTGCTGCAAGAGAGAAAACTGTCCGTCATTCTGATGTAATCAGAGACGACCCTGGTGAAAATCGGGTTACTGCTTACATGAGATATTTCTACAAGGATATCTCGATTGACACAGTCGACAAGCTCAAAACTTTAGGTGATTTGAATTCACCTTCGGTCAAAACTGTTTCGGGTGCGTTACGCAGACAGCTTGACGATTTGATAATCGTTGCTGCGACAGCGACCAAATACACCGGCGAAAATGGCACGGTTGAATCTGCTTGGGATACCGACCAAGACGTCGATACAGTTGCGACTTATGTCAGCACGCTCGACCAGTGGTTAGCTGCGCTGGAGCTTTTGGATAATGGTAACAACGACGAGGAAGAAGAGAAGTTTGTAATGATATCCCCGAGAGTTAGAACTGCGCTATTGAATGTAGCCAAACTGACTTCTGCGGATTATCAAACATTACAGGCGCTTGTTCCCGGTAAGTTTACCGAGCCAATCTTAGGTTTCAAATGGGGAGTTTCAAACAGGCTGCCTTTTATAACTGGGACTACAAGAGGATGTTTGGCTTGGATTAAATCGGGTATCGGACTTGGTCTGTGGGAAGATATCAAGACCAGAGTTAGAGAAAATCCCGATAAACATTTCGAGTGGGAAGTGTATGCGAATTTGAGTGCTGCTGCTACTCGTATTGAGGATTGCAAAGTCGTTCGCATTAAATGCGACGAGAGTTTGGCTGTTACTGCCCAATAGGAGGACTGGGCTTGTAATGTTTCAGAAGTATTTACTTTAACTTAGTTAACAAAGGAGGTTTATTATGGGAGTTTCAATATTGAAGACCGACAATTACGATGTCTATGTGGATAATGTTCCTGCCACAGACTCCGCAATTTATGCCGGTCAGTGGGGTGGAAAAGTCAGAGTTCAGATTGGTGGGGTTGATGTCAGTGAGATAGAGGCTGGAAGCACTATCTTTATTGCCAAAATCCCCGAAAAATCTACTCTGTTGTGGGGTAAGATTTTCATCGAGGCAAACGGAGCTAATGTAACGATGGCAGTTGGCGATGGCACTACGGCAGATAAGTATCTTGCCGCAGCCAACGCTTCTGCTGCTGGTATATTGGCGTTCCCGCTCTTGATAGGGACTGCTAATCTGCGGGTTACGGTTGATACTGATATCGTAATCACCACAGCAGGCGCAACTATTGCCGCTTCAAAAGCTATCAAGACACAGATTGCCTATCTGTTGGAATAGGCAGAAACTTGGGGCGGGGAGACCTAAAATCTCTCCGCTCCGCTAAAGGTATATTATGAACGCTATCAAAAAGACGCTGTTTACTTTAAGGGTTGATAACTACTCACCCGAAATCTGTGATATCACCTATCCGTTCTTAAAGCATTATGCCAAGAAGATAGGCGCTGATTTCTACGAGATTACAGAGCGCAAGTTCCCTAATATGCCTGTTATGTACGAGAAGTTACAAATCTATGAGCTGGCTAAGGAAATGAAGAACGACTGGAATATCTATCTTGACGCTGATGCTATTGTTCATCCAAACGCTTTAGATTATACGGCTTATCTTAAAAAGGACACCATTGCTCATTACGGGCTGGATTTTGGCAATATGCGGTTTGCTTACGACCATAACTTCTTGCGGGACGGCAGGAATATCGGAAGCGCGGGCTGGTGTGTTATGGCAAGCGACTGGTGCGTAGATTTGTGGACTCCGCTTGATATACCCTTAGCTGAGGCATTGAAAGCCATTACACCCACAAATTTAGAGGAAGCAAGGGGTATAAAGCCATCCCATTTATTTGACGAGTATGTTATTTCCCGCAACATAGCCAAATTCGGGTTAAAGGTCAAAACGATTAAGGGTATCATGGAAGAGGTAATGCCGGGCGGTAATTGTTTCTGGCATAACTATACTATTCCCACAGAGCAGAAGGTTGAGGAATTGAAGAAAATCGTTATGAGTATGAAAAAATGAGACAAAGAGAAATAGTCAGGTGGTATTGTAAGGGGTATAAAAAGGGAGAATCGGAAAGAAAGAAATTAAGAGGCACTCTTAAAAATGTGGTTCATCAACTTATGAAGGAAAAGCCAAAATCTTTAGGGTTTCTTCTTTATCAATTAGGCGTAATTCAAGGAAAATTAGGGGAAGATAAAATATTTACAATATGATATACATAAAAACTTTAGAGCAGGCGAATATAGCACAGCCGATATTTGGTTCTTCGGCTGGGGATGATGTGCGGGTTACTCTGCAACGGCTATCCGATAATTTCTATTACAATTTCAATACTTACGAATTTCAGGCGGATTCTACCTACGGGACAATGTCTATTCAGGGCGTTTCGTTCTGGACGGCACAATTTACTCCGCCAAAGGACGATGTCTATTTCGTCAGTATTGAAGATATGGATTTGGTTTTCCTTTCGCGGGGCCAGTTCGATAGCGATTACGAGTGTATAGTTAAATACGAATATCCCACAACCCAATTCTTTCAGATTTACCATTCCGTTGCGGGTGGCGTATTAGACACCGGTTGGATACCTGTTTCCAAGATTGCTATCTGTAACTTGGCCCTGCGGATGTTAAAGTTAGAAACTATTGAAGTGTGGGGCGAGGACAATGCCTCTGGCAGGGAATTGACTGCTGTCTATGATTATCTGTTAAGAGAATTACTAACTGAGCATCCTTGGAACTTTGCGACTAAGCGTGTGGCATTAGAGTTGTTAGACGAAACTCCTGCTTATGAATATACTTATGTCTATGAGTTGCCTGAAGACTGCCTGCGGGTATTGGAAACTGAAGATGATACCGAGTATCAGGTTGAGAATAACAAACTCTTATCGGATGAGGCGACTCTTAACATCCGGTATATTGCATTTGAAACCGACCCAGAGAAATATACTCATAATTTTGTTTCAGTGTTTGCTCTGCGGTTGGCGATTGAAATGGCATATCCGTTGACCGGCAATCCTGCGCTTAAAACGGCATTGGAAAAGGATTATAAGGTTAAATTTGAGCGGGCGAAATCTATTGACGGTCAAGAGGGAACTCCGAGAAGAATTGAAGGTTCTACTTGGCAAGAGGAGAGAGTATAAATGGCTACGACTAAAGTTGGAATTTGTAATCTTGCATTGCGGAAATTGAAATTACAAACTCTTGAGAATTTTGATACCGACGATAACGAGATTGCACGGACGATGCGGGATATTTACGATTATGTATTAAAGGAAGTTTTAACCGAACATCCGTGGAATTTCGCTATTAAGCGGACACAGCTCACGGCTCTGGGCGGATTGATTACTACTTGGGCTGATGAGGGTTCAGATGTCTGGAGTTCCCCACTTACAACCGAACCCAAGAGGGTTAAGTTTGACGGGGTGTTGGGGCAGAAGGTTGCCTCTGCTGTTCTCTGTGTTGCAGAGAACGACTGGTATTGGGCGGCTGATGTGCTGTATGTCTATTCTACTGCCGACCCTGATACTGCCTATGTCAACCCCGGAATAGAAGCGATAATCCCTCTATACGGATTTGCCTATGCTTGCACGCTTCCTGCCGATTGTCTGCGTGTTACAAAAACAGAGAACGACGAGAAATATCAGGTAGAGAACGGCTTGCTGTTATGCGATTCCGCAACCATTAACATTTCTTATATTTATGACTGTAGCGATGTTACGCTATTCAGCCAGAACTTTATCGGGGTGTTTGCCTTGCGATTGGCTTATGAATTGGCGTATTCAGACACAGGCAGTATTGAGATGAGGCAGATATTGGCAGATGACGATGAGCGGAAATTGAGCAAATCAAAGGCAGTTGACGGGCAGGAGAGTCCTGTTCAAAAAGACGAAGAAGATGGCAGTTGGATAGATGCGAGGGGATGATATGAAAAGAATAATACCATTTTTAATTATATTTCTGATAGCGACTTCGGTGTTTTGCGAATGGGAAACTCACGACAAGGTTCTGCTGGGAACTTATCTGTTGGGCGAAACGATTGATGTATTGCAGACACACGAGGGATTGCATAATGATAATTTCTCGGAAGGTAATCCCTTCATTAAAGACGATACAGACCTGCTTATATCTGCTGTTTTAACGACTTCAATAATCATCTGGGCTTCTAACCATTTTGAAGGGAACAGAACGGCTATTTTAACGGGTTGTAATGCTGTTAAATGGGGATTTGTATTAACTAACCATTCGGCAGGAATAAGGATAAATTTCTGATGGCTAAATTTAACTTGATACAGACCAATTTCGCAAGCGGTATCTTCTCACCTGTGCTTGACGGCAGGGTGGATTTGGCACGCTATTATAACAGTGCAAAGATTTTAAGGAATTGGACTGTGCTGTCGCAGGGCGGTATTCAGCGGACTCCGGGGACTAATTTTATTGCTAAAGCTAAATATCCTGATGAGCAGGAGTTTGGAGCAAACCAATTAACAAATCCCGATTTTAATTGGACGCTGGCGGGCGGGGCTTCTTATGGGACGAATGGGGTTGATTTTAAGATTACGGGATTATTAGATACAGTAGCCCAAAGCGAATCTTTGGGAACGATAGAACTTAAAGGCAGTAATTCTATTGTTTCTGGTAATTATGTTTATATTGCTTTACTTGGAGGTGTTATCACGAGTTATGTTAAAAAACTAAACATAAGCGACTTATCTGTTGCCGCTACCAGTGGTGGGTTTAACGGGCGAATTTATAGTATTTTCGTTTTAGGCAATTATGTGTATATAGGAACTGACTATGGCTATGTCTATAAATTGAATATAGGCGACCTGTCAACAGAAGAAACCAGTGCTGATTTAGGGGCTCGCATTCGTGCTATTTATGCAGAAGGTAGTTATGTATATACAGGAAAAGACGGTGGGAATGTTTATAAATTAAACATTGCAGACCTTTCTACAGATACAAGCAGAGATATAGGAACAACCGTCTATAGTCTTTTTGTTGATGGAAGTTACTTATATGCTGGCAATAGTTCGGGATATGTCTATAAATTAAATATAAGCGATTTATCTGCTGCTAATCAAAGTTCTGATTTAGGCGGTGATATATACGGGCTTTTTGTTTCTGGTTCTTATGTGTATGCGGGAAGCAATAATGACAAAGTTTATAAACTAAATGTTGCAGACTTATCTACTTCAACTATCAGTGCTGATTTGGGAAGAGATAATATTTGTATTTTTGTTTCAGGGGATTATCTCTATGTAGGAAATGCTGATGATAAAGTTCACAAATTAGCGATAAGTGATTTATCAGAAGAAACTACAAGCGCCAATTTGGAGTTTGATATACGCGCAGTGTCGGTTTTATCTGATTATGTTTACGCCTTAACTGCTGCTTATGTGTATAAACTCAACAAAGACGAAATTACAACCGCCTCTCTCTCTCAACTCATCGTTGACATGGACGCTCCTCTTGTTTTGGGTAGCAAATACCGATTGGGTTTCACTCTCTCGGATTATGTAAAGGGTAGTGTAAAGATATATTGTGGTGGGGTTCTCTTGGGAACTGTATCGTCAAACAAGGCGTGGGCTTTTGATTTTACAGTTGTTGATGAAGAAGACCCTCTGCTCTTTTACTCTGATGAGGCAAGCGAATTTACAATAGGTAGTGTTTCATTAAGAGAGATTACATCGTCAGAACTCGGCACAGTCCGTCTAATCCCGTTCCAATTCTCTGTTATTCAGGGTTACGATATGGAATTCGGGAATGAATATATCAGGTTTATTTACAAAGACGCAGGGCAGATTATTTGGGATATAGACGATGTTGCGGCGTGGGCTACTACTACCGAATATGTGGTGGGTGATTTTGTTAAAACAGGCGACCCGCTTGTGATATATCGTTGCAAAATAGGGCATACTTCAGATGTCTTTGCAGATGACCTTGCCGCTGGTAAATGGTTCGCTACCGATGTTTATGAAATACCGAGTCCGTATTTGGAAGAGGATTTGGGAAAACTACAATTCGCTCAAGAAGCAGACAAGATGTGGATTACTCATCCCAAATACAAGACAATGGAATTATCAAGAACAGGGCATACTGCTTGGACTTTGACAAAATACGAGCCGAATGAAGACCCGTTCAGTCCTGAATGGGCGACTTCCATTGAATATGTAATCGGGGACTGTGTTGAACACGTTGAAGATTCAGGTGATTTTTATATCTGTCTTGAAGCGCATACTGCGGGAGTGTTTGCGACTGATTTGGCGGCGGATAAATGGGCTGTTAGTTTGGCGAATTATCCGTCAGGCGTAACAATCGGGCAGGGCAGGATATGGTTCGGTGGAACTTATGCTAAACCACAGACGCTTTGGGGCTCTGTCGGCGGCTCTTATAACGATATGGACAAGGGTGGCGGCGATGTGGCAGACGACGCTATAGAGTTTGCTTTGGGTTCCAACGATGTAAATATCATCCATTGGCTATCATTCGGGAAATCGCTTATCGCAGGAACTTCAGGTGGTGTATTTAATATATCAGGTGGCAGCAACGAAGCAATTACTCCGCTTACTCCGCCTCTTGTAAATTACGAAACGGGATTTGGTGTATTTTATGTCAAGCCACAAAAGATTGGTTCTTATCTCTACTACTTGCAGGACGATGAATATACTGTCAGGGAGTTCAAATATTCCCTTGCAGATGACGGATTTAGCGCAATAGATATGTCGGTCTTGGCTCAACTTATGGTTATGCCGGGAATTAAATGGATGGCATTTCAGCAATCACCTATTGGAATTCTTTGGTGTGGGTTAAATGACGGAAAGGTAGGCGGATTTACAAGGAAGATTGAACATGAAGTATCGGGCTGGTGGACATTTGAGACAGACGGCGATGTTGAAAGTGGATGTTCTCTTGGCGCTGGGGATAGCGAAGTCGTTCTGGCTATCAAGCGCAGGATTAACAATCAGGATGTCCGATATATTGAGCGGGTTGCTCCGTTCTATTTTGACGATGTGGAAGATGCTATCAATACTCATTCCACTTTGTCGCTGAACGACCCGAAAACAATACAGCTTATCGAAGAAGATGGCGACAATCTGGTTTTTACTTCTACTGCTCACGGGTTTGAGGTGGACGATACTCTTATCTTTAATCAAATCGAGGGGATGACCGAACTCAATCGTCAAAAGTATGTGGTTACAGCTATCACTGACAACACTTTCACGGTGGCGAAAGAAGAAGGCGAGACATATAGCGAGTATGAAGAAGGCGGACTTGCCCGAAAGTGCGTATCGAGCATAGTTGCAGGATTAGACCATTTAGAAGGCATGGAAGTCGATATTGTTACAGACGGCGCAGTCCATCCTCGTCAGACAGTTGTTGATGGCGCTATTACCCTCGATTATTTGGCTGGGTTGATACACATAGGGCTTCCCTACGAGTCATACGGGCAACTCAATAGGGTGGAAGTGGGCGGCGGCGGTCAAATGACCTCACAGGGGCTAATTAAGCGGGTTATCTCGGCTACTACGAGGTTCTATCAGTCAGGGATTACGGGTATCAGGTTAGGCGGTACAGAAACGCAGGATTTCGTTTCACCTATACCCACAACACAGCCGGAAGGATTGGCGGTTGAACTCTTTACAGGGGATAAAACTATTCCTCATCCGGGGCATTTTGAAACGGATGGTTATGTGGTTATCAGGCAGACACTTCCGTTGCCTGCGTATATAAATTGTGTAGTCAGGAAGGTAGAAATTAACGAGGGATAAATGGAAATAGTGCCTTACGATAAAAAGTATTGTGATAGATTTTCTTACAACGGGATAGAACGGGACTATGTATCTGTCGAGGAAGCGCGGGCAAAGATTGAATTTAACGCTTCTTTAGGGGAATGCTACTTAGGACTGATAGACGATAATCCTGTTATGTTCTGCGGTGTTATCCTACTTCATTCAGGCGTATTGCAGGCGTGGTTATATCTTAATACAGAAGCGAGTAAAAACAGCCACTTGTCAGATTTGCTTACATTCGGGAAATATCTGTTATGGGATAAAAGATTCCGCAGGGTTCAGACGCTTTGTATTTCGGGCAATAAGAAGGCAGAAACATTGTTAAAACATTTCGGATTTGAGTTTGAGGGCATATTAAGAAAGTTTATCAAAAATGCGGACATGAGCATGTATGCTCTGTTGCCGAATGAGGTTAAAAATGGGAAATAAAGAAGGCATTACTATAATAACATCCGCTTATAAGTCGGGTGAGTTCTTTAAGGAATATATCGAGTCCATTCAGGGGCAGACATATTTCAAAGACCACGACAACTATGAAATACTTTACGGCATTGATAACTGTAACGAAACAGCCGAACAGGTTTTGAGAATTGCCCAAAATTATAAAAATATACGCATATTTTTCTTCCCGGAGCATGTCGGCACTTACACGATAAGAAATACGCTTGTTGACTATGCTCAATACGATTATCTGGTTTTCTTTGATTCCGATGATATTATGAAGCCTAATTTTATCAGCGAAACTATAAAAGTAAGGACAAAGGACAATATTATCAGATACTATTTTGAAAACTTCTATCAGGGCGGCCAAGAACTTAATCCTGCTTCCTATAGGTTCGCTTCTCATGGGGTTCATGCCTGTTATAAGGATTTACTCTTTGAATATGGCGGGTATATGGATTGGTTCAATTCTGCGGATACAGAGTTAAAAAACAGAATGGCAAAGTATGGGATTCCATTGGTTGTGATAGAAGAAGATTTATTTTTAAGGCGCAGGCATAAAAACTCGCTTTGCACTATGCTACAAGATTGGAAGCAAAGGGACAAGCGAATACAGAGCGTTAAAGAAAACCCGAAACAAATAGAGAGATTAACGGGTAAATGCAGGGAAATTGCGCTGGACATTCCACCATACGCTTTTTATATTATTAAAAAAGATTATTTGAATATAACTTGGTTCATAGACCGAAGATGTAATCTGCAATGCTCTTATTGTAAAACGCACACCACAGAGCAGGATAGTTTCTTTGCTGATTATTCACCGGAAGAAATAAACGAAATGTTTAGGACGATACACGACAGAACGGAAAAGAAGTTAAATATACAGATTACAGGTGGCGAGCCGTTCATGTTCCCGAAATTTATTGAGATAGTATCGCTATTGTCGGAATATTCAAAGCTCACCATTCAAACGAATTTGACTCTTTCAAATGTTCCCGAAATCTCAAAGGTTAAAAATCCAAAGAATATAATTCAGATTGAAGGCACATACCACGAACAGGCGATTGGGACAGATAAGGCGATGTTCGAGACTCTTGTCAGGAATGTAAACACATTGACCGATAACGGGTTCTATGTGGTTCTCAATTATTTGGCATTTCCTAAAGATTGGGGAAATTTATCAGATAAAATAAAAGGATTAAAAACTCTAATGCCGAAAGCTGTTATCACGGCTTTACCTATCAGGACGGCAGACTATCCACGGGCTTATACACAGGAGCAAAGGGATTGCTTATATTCTGCAATTAAATCGCAAAAGCAGGCGAGAATAGACTCGGCAGAAAACAATAAGATATTTAAGGGCGTAGATTGTGGCGCTGGGGAATCGTTTTTAGTAATCTCAAATAAAGGCGAAATATATCCTTGTACTTCGGCTATGCACTCCGAAAAAATGTATATGGCCAATATAACAAAATTAGATGGTTTCTTTTTGAAGAGAATAGGCAAATGCCCGTTTGAGACCTGCGCGTGTGTATATCAAGGTCTTTATCATAGTACTAAAAACAAAAAAGTTTCTTATAACAGATATTTCGAGGAGGAATTATGGCACAGTTAGCGTTACCTTTATTGATTATGTCAACCGTTATGACTGTTGCCGGCGGTATTCAGCAAGGTCAGGCAATCCAACAGGCAACAGATTACAATGCAAAAATGGCGAAGATGAAAGCGGATATGATGAAGATATCCGGCGATTCAGAAGTCATGAAGTTGTCGCGCCAAAAGCGACTTATGGCTGGTTCTCAAGCAATGGGTTTCCTTGCTTCCGGTGTGAAATTAGAAGGTTCGCCTCTACTCACTATGGAATCCACAAAGGCGCAGTATGACCTTGATATAGCGACTGCCCGATATAACACTTCTGCTGGGATAGTATCTATTCTTAAAGACAGAGAGCAGGGGATCATCGAGGGCGGGCAGAAGAGAGTCGGGCAGAAAATAAAAACAATCGGTTCATTACTTGCCGGGACTTATCAAATTGGCAGTCAGATGGGAGCATTTACTCCGCCGAAACAAGTTACAGCCACAGCATTGGAACCATAGGAGATAATATGAAAATACCTACATACGATAGCGGGCTATCCCCGACAGTTGTAACTCCATCACCTAAAAGCGGGGCAAGTCCTGTTGGTGAAGCATTACAGAGTGTCGGCAGTATTTTGGGGAATGTGTCGGAAGATTTAATGCAGGCAGAGAGATTAAGACAGGCAAGTGCCAAAGAACTTGAATACGAAAGAGGATATAATGAGATATTAGAAGAAGCAGAAAAAAGACCTCTTGATGATGAATATGTCCCTTATTTTACCGACAAAATAAAAACTCTAACTCAAAATTCGCAAACTAAAAATCCACAGGCAAATGAATTATTACAGCGTGTTATAGGTCTTAAAAATTTGGATTTAGAGCATAAGGTTCGTGGATTTTATGCTAAAAAGGTAGAGGGAGAAAGTATAGCCCAACTGAACGATAAAATAGCATTACTTGAACCAAGATATTATGGAGTCAATACGGGTGATAAAAAAGAAGATGCGTATGACAGGGAAGATATATTAAATGAACTGGGGTTTGCGATAAACAACCGATTTGAAACTGGAATTTTCACTAAACCAGAAGCACAAAAACTATTCAATGACACAATCAAAAATTGGAAGGGCGAGGGACAGTTCAATTACGACTTGGGACAAGCCCAGTCCGTTGAGGATTTGGAAGCGATTGGCAAACTTGTTAAGAAAGATTATTACGGGAAAGACCCGAAGACAAAAAATTCTTTTTCAAATGCTGTAAAGACAGGAATAAATAGACTTGATGACGCGATAGAAGAACAAAAAGAAACCGATAGGATAACTGCTTTGATACAAGCGGGAACTGATTTAGTCAATGGCGATTTTACTTTCAAAAAATTGAAAGATTTGAAAGGTATTATAAAACCAGAGGATGAGGCATTATTGGCTATTTCACCGCCAGAAGAAGCAAAAGTAACTATACGGGCGCAGGCACTTACAGATTTAATCCAAAAGTATATTGAAGATGATAGCCCTGAAATGGCAAGTAATCTATTAACAGGTGCTATTAAACAATACGGAGAAGGTAAACTTACTCCTGTTGAATTGGGGATTATACTTGATAATACAAAGACATTTATAGATAAAAGGAAAAACCCGCCAAAAGGATTTTGGAAAACTATTATAAATTGGAATAAAAACCTTTATTTATATAAAAAAGAAAAAACAGAAGCAGTAGCAGAGGCGGTTATAAATACTTTTAATAGGGCATTGCAACTATTTAAGGAAGGTAAACCCGAACAAGAAGCCGCACATCAAGCGATTGAAGAAAGCAAGGCGTTAATCAATCCCAATATGACAAAATACAAAATAGGCGATGTTATCGTCAGGGGTGGCAAGTCTTTTGTAGTTACAGGTTATAGAGAAACAGATGGCGAACCTATATTTGATGAGAGATAAACAATGAATGGCACTACACAAAAACTAAAAGGGGTTACTTTAGACCAGATAGATAATTTCTCTACTATCCCCGAACAAATAAAAGAACCTACCAAATTAAAGGGAGTTACATTAGATACCATAGAAGAAGATGCTTCATTTATGGATTTATGGAAACAAGAAGAAATAAAGATTATTGAAAAAATACCGGCACTTAAATATCCCACTAAATACGGCAAAGAATTTCAAAAAGGCATAATCGGGTCTTTGGCAAGATTACCTCAAGCAGGTGGCGCTTTATTGCAAGAAATGGGCGAAACTATGGGTATTAAACCGCATCCAATGGTATCTAAGACACTTGATATTTTAACTATGACTCCTCAAGGTATGCCATTCAAGGGTATGGTAGAAGCTGGGAAACTTAAAAATATAGTAGCAGAAAAGACACAAGTTGACGAATTTATTACTAAAAAGGCAAAGAGTTTAATAGCCGCTAATCAGAGATTTGTGAAATTGAAGGGATTAGAAGCCGACCCCGATGATAAGATAGCCCAATTTATATATAACTTAGGGTCGGGTGTAACTTCGTTAGCGGGTGCTATGGGTCTTACAGTTTTAACTAAAAACCCTTCTGCGGCGGCAATAGCTTTTGG
>Ga0307429_1001116_pt1 | contig 13352 bp, 8 predicted proteins | sample SalMarWE160230MG_FD_202151 | JGI IMG/M metagenome (GOLD analysis project Ga0307429, IMG submission 202151) | Salt marsh sediment microbial communities from the Plum Island Ecosystem LTER, Massachusetts, United States - WE1603-230 | ecosystem: Environmental > Aquatic > Marine > Intertidal zone >...
GCAAATCCACCAAACGAGATCTTCTTTTTTCAAAGAACGATTGATATATTTTTTCTCAATCTTTGTTATTTATTTTTTCATATTCTTTCATATTATTTTTGACAGTACCGCTGCGTAAGTGTTGAGAGGAACATAATCTTTAATGTATTCAACAACCGGATCTTTCCAGCCATCTAATTCTTTTAAATCTTCTATATTAAATCTTGGATTGATTGCAAGATTCGCAAATTTTTTCGAATCAATAATTTCTCTTAAGTCTGAATCTAAAATATAGGCTTTTATGAATTGCCTTATAATACGGATGAATTCATTTTTAGGATGATATATAGAAATAAATTTATTTACCTCTTCTTCCAGAAGTTCATCTTTAGTTTTAAACTTCTTTATCTTCCCGAATATTTTTTCTAAGATTTCCTGCAAACTCAATCTGCGGTCAAGTTTTATTGATTTCCTTAATTTATCGAGATTGAAATAATCTTCCGGTTTATTGAATATTGTTTTCTTTATATGTTCTTCGGCCTCGTGGAGTTTACCTTCATCCATTTTTTGTTTTATATATTCATTAGTTTTAATTGTTTCTTCAAATCTTTCAAAGAGCTTTCTATCAATTTTCATTCCCTCGAGACCGATTGCCGTTTCTTTACACTTAAATAACGGGTCAAGAATAAAGCTTTCATATTCTTTTGGTATCGGAAGAGGAGGACCATCGCCACCGTTTTTACCGGTTTCCGGAGGTAATTCGATTACTTCATCATAATTAAATTTCTCTTCAAAATATTCACAAACTGCAAAAAAATCAAAAAGTTTAAAACTTTTCTTTGGTTTGGTATATTTTTCTATACTGCCTAATTCATTTTTCTCTTTATGTACGAAATTATATTTACGTGTTCCCCTGCCTTTCATTTGAACAAAGTAGGAAGGTGAAAAAATGGGTCTCATCAAACATAAATTTAAAATATCTTCACAATCATATCCTGTGGTCATCATCCCAACGGTAACACACACCCTTGTTTTACTGGATTTATAGCTTTCTTTAAAAAGGGTATGGCCGTTAAGATTATTATTGGCAAAATTGATGGTCATTTGCTGCGCATCAGTAACATTTGAGGTAATCTGAACAGCAAAATCAGAGTTATATTTACCCGGGTAAAATTTATGGGCAAATTTATTTAAAATTTGCGTTACTTTAGAAGCATGCTTTTGACTAACGCAAAAAACAATGCTCTTCCCAATTTCTCCGGTTAAAGGATCTTTTAACGCATTTTCAAAGAAAGTTTTACATAAAGTGATATTTGTTTTTTCCGAGTAAAATTTTCTCTCAAAATCTTTTTGGAAGTAAGTCTTTTCCTCTTCTTCTCCTTCTTCATTTTCTACAAGAATAGAATAACCTTTTTCTGATAAAAGTTCTGTAGTTATATCTGTTCTGGCATCTAATACAATAGGATTTACCAGATAACCATCTCTTACACCTTCTAATAGAGTATACCTGAATGTTGGATTAGTCGATTTGCATCCAAACGTTTCATAGGTATCCAGCAGTTGGCGTCTTTCTAATTTACGGGGATCCTTTTCTGCTAATTTTTCTTTATCAATCTTTTTTAAATAATCTTTGGGTGTTGCAGTAAGTCCTAATTTATATCCGGTAAAATATTCAAATACTGCACGGCTGTTACCATTTATAGATCGGTGCGCTTCATCTGATATTACCAAATCGAAATCTGTAGGAGAAAATAAATCTTTATATTTATTATTAAAAAGGAGAGATTGAACTGTGGTAACTACAATTTCTGCTCTCATCCAATCGTCTCTATTTTCTTTGTAAATTACACTTTTATAATCATTTTTTAAGTATCTTACAAAATTTTTTTGTGCCTGATCTTCTAATTCCAATCTATCTACAAGAAAAAGGATTCTTTTAGCATTCCCGGTTCTCAAAAAAAGTTTGATTACGCATGCGGCTATTAATGTTTTTCCTGTACCAGTTGCCATTTCGAATAAAAATCTGTTTTTACTTTCTTTTACTGCATCTTGCAAAGATGTTATGGCTCTTATTTGATAATCTCGTAAAAATTTAAGCTTATTCTCCTCAATAAAAGCACTTCTCGTTTGTTCGTATATCCAGCTGGGATCACTTTTATAATCAGGTTTCTGAGAAATAGCAATATAGTCAGATTCAATATGCTCATTAATTAAATTACGGGGATTTGGTTTAAAAGAATTTTTAAATTTTATAGAACTGCTTGTGGGAAATGTGGTAATAATGTGTGGATTGCCTAATTCAATATCCCAAAAATAATGGAGGTTGCCATTTGAGAGGAGTATAAATCGAACATTAAGAGCTCTGGCATATTTTCGAGCTTGTTCTTTTCCGTCTAACGGATCTTTGCCTTCCTTTTTTGCTTCTAAAACGACCAGGGGAAATCCAAATTCATCTAATAGCAAAAAATCAACAAAGCCATTTTTGGTCTTTTCGAAATCTTCTCCAAGTTCATTTAATTTTTGTTCCGTAATTTTTACAGTAGTTTCAAGGCGTATACTTGCTTTTCCTTCAGGGGTATCAAAAAATCTCCATCCAGCTTCTTCGAGAAGTTTGTTAATCCTTATGCGCGCTTTTGCTTCTTTTGGCATATTGTTTAATTCCTTTTAAACTATTTTTTAAGTGGGTAGTTGTTTAGAATTTCTGTTTCAATATACATATAATATTATAATACAACGAAAGTTGTAAAAAATCCTTCTTTTTAAAAGAAATATGTTATATAAAATATAGATTTCCACCTGTGCGGGAATGACGGAATATAAGAAAGGGCGTATGGCGATACGCCCCTACTCAAGGAAAAGGAAATATAAAGAAGTATTTTTATAATTATATCATAGTGATGTGACTACTGTATGGCAATAATTAGGAAAATAAATTGAAAATAACTTGCATTATCTTTCAATAAATTAGCCATTTCCAAAGAGGGATAAATTTGATGCCATTTTCTTCTTTCTGCAAGTCCTCGGTTAACAAAATTAAATTTTTTACATTCTGAAATTCTTGCTTAAATTCTAAAAGAGATTTTATTTCTCTATTGGGGAATGTATTAGAAAAGCAAACATTAATCGCTGAAAGATGGCTATTCTCCTTCACTGTAAAATCTACCTCTCCTTTATTCTTCCAATAAAATATCTCCTTTTGCTCTCCTCTCATCTGCAAAGTGAGCCCCACTAAATTTTCGGCTAATTTCCCTCTATCTTGAGAAAATTTGAAAGCCACAACATTTCGCAGTCCATTATCCAAACAGATTATTTTTTTGGGATTTACCCTTTGAACCTTTAAGGAATAAGAAAATATAGGTAACAAAGAAAAATACCGGGTTTCTTCAACACAAGATAAATAGAAGGAAAGTTTTTGTCTGGAAAGAGGCATTCTTTGCCTGGTAACCTTAAAATAAGAATTAACTGAAAAATAAGAGGAAATATTAGTAAAGAGTGATTTTAACAGGTCTTTTAATAGATAGGTATTTTCTATGGAAAATCTATATATAGTTGTATTTTTGAAAAGCCAACTATTGCTTAATAATTGTCTTCATATAGAGTCAACTAGTAAAGCATGGGGCACTGGATTCCCACTTTCGTGGGAATGACAGAGAGAGGAGAGGGAATGACAGAGGGATTAAAACTAACAATATTTACTTACAAATGGGGAAAATGTGTAAAACCTGTGGGAAAATACCTTCTTAAAATCCTTATATAATAAGGCTTTCCGCCCACATCCAAAATAAGCCATTTTAAGCTATGTTATGCGCACATTTTAAAAACATGATAAAACACCTTAGGCAACCCCAAGAAACACAGCTATGGCAATATTCGTTGAAAGCCTTATATTGTAAGGGTTTCAGACTGCCAAAAATGGGTTTTTAGCCATTTTTTGCCTTATTTTCTCCCTATTTTGGAGCCACTATTAACATTCTATATAACAAAAAAACGCGGAAACCCTTATATTTCCTGCGTTTTAGAACCTTGCTATTTCCCCCTATAAAAACTGATAATCCTCTACTTCTACACAAAAAATGGGGACAGGCTTTACTTTTTATTTGGCACTAAATGAGGGAAGATAAAAAGAAGACTGTCCCTATTTTTTACTAAAAGCCTTGAAAAAAAGGTTTTAGGGGGGGTAAATATGTAAAAATAAGGACATATGCCTCCTGATATCCCCCTGACATTTTATTCTTCTTTTTCTTCCCATTTTAAAGATCTACTGACTGCTTTCTTCCAGCCCTTATATAATTTTTCCTTTGTTTTTTCATCCATATCAGGGGAAAATTCTCTATCTGCTTTCCATTTTTGAGCAATCTCCTCTTTGTCTTTCCAATAACCAACCGCTAAACCAGAAAGATATGCGGCTCCCAAAGCAGTAATCTCTGCAATTTGAGGTCTTATCACCGGGACTCCCAGGATATCGGATTGGAATTGCATCAAGAAGTTGTCTCTAACTGCTCCGCCATCCACTTTTAATTTTTTTAAATTAATCCCTGAATCTTTTTGAATAACTTCCAGGACATCACGGCTTTGATAAGCTATTGCTTCTTCTGCTGCTCTTAGGATATGTTCTTTCTTTGTCCCCCGGGTCAGTCCTACGATGATACCCCGGGCATACATATCCCAGTAGGGGGCACCAAGACCTACAAAAGCAGGGACTAAATAAACCCCGTGAGTATTTTTAACTTTTAGGGCATATTTTTCTATTTCAGCTGAACTTTTTATCAGTCTGATTTCGTCTCTTAACCATTGGACTACCGCTCCACCGATGAAGATACTCCCTTCTAATGCATATTCTACTTTACCATTAACCCCCCAGGCAATAGTAGTCAAAAGACCATTTTTAGAAGGAACAATCTTTTCTCCGGTATTCATCAAGATAAAACATCCGGTTCCATAGGTATTTTTAGCCATACCCGGCTCATAACAGGCCTGGCCAAAAAGGGCTGCCTGCTGGTCTCCGGCATCACCGGATATAGGAATTTCCCTACCAAATATCTCTTTATCTGTGCTGGCATAAATATAACTTGAGGGCAGAACTTTAGGGAGAATTTCTCGGGGAATATCCAGTTCGGTTAGTATCTCCTCATCCCAATCGAGATTATGAATATTAAATAACATTGTGCGGGAGGCGTTGGTATAATCGGTTACGTGAGTCTTGCCTTTAGTCAAATTCCAGATAAGCCAGCTGTCCACTGTACCAAAAAGGAGTTCTTTTTTTTCGGCTCTTTTCCTAACCCCACTTACATTATCTAAAATCCATTTAACCTTGGTGCCGGAAAAATAGGCATCGACCACCAGCCCGGTTTTTTTTTGGATAATCTCCGCCAACCCTTTCTTTTTAAGCTGGTCACATATAGGAGCAGTCCTTCGGCATTGCCATACAATAGCATTATAAACCGGCTTACCGGTTTTTTTATCCCAGATTATAGTAGTCTCCCTCTGATTAGTTATACCGATAGCAGCTATATCAACCGCTTCCAAGTCAGCCTTATCTAAGGCAGTTTTTGCCACTTCTATCTGAGAGGACCAAATTTCTGTAGGGTTATGTTCTACCCAGCCCGGCTTAGGATAGATTTGTTTAAATTCCTTACTGGCGGTACTAACTATAGTTCCACTGTGATTGAAGATTATCGCCCGAGAACCGGTAGTCCCCTGATCTAGAGCCATGATATATTTTGCCAATTGCAGCACCTCCAACAATTTCCTCATTATTTGTTTCATTTGAAATATAATAACATTTTTTAAATTAAATAGTAAAGAAAAATCTTTTAAAATTACAAAACATCCAGGCGAAATACCTTCTCGTTCTTATGCTATAAATTTTTTTATCCTTTATCACGTTAACTCCAAAACTTTGGCTCCCTCAGCGGGTGGAGTTACATATATATCCAGGTTGATACCGGTAATTTTTTTATATCCCTGCTTAATCGTTTTTTCAAAGGCATCGATATATTCTCCTCTTAATAAGTTTACAGTACAACCTCCAAAGCCGGCACCTGTCATCCTGGCCCCCAAGACTCCTTCCTGTTTTAAAGCTAAATCAACGAGGAGGTCCAATTCAGCACAACTTACTTCATAATCATCCTTAAGGCTTTGATGGGATTCTATCATTAATTGACCAAATGCTGAAAAATTTTCCTCTCTTAAAGCTTTTACCCCAGATTGAACCCGATAATTTTCTGAAATTACATGCCTGGCTCTACGGGCAGCAACTTCCGTTAATTGTGCTTGATATTTTTTATATTCATCTATGGTAATATCTCTTAAAGCTCGTATCTCGCGGTTTAATTTATGCTTAAAAAATTCGGCAGCTATTTTACATTCTTCTCTTCTTTTATTATACTCAGAACCAATCAACCCCCTTTGAATCTTAGAATTACAAATTACCACCTGATAATTGTGGTCTTTAAAAGGGATTAATTCATAATCATTAGATCTACAATCAATAAGAAGAGCATAATTTTTTTGGCCCAAACAGGAAACATATTGGTCCATAATGCCACAGGCTACACCTACAAAATTATTCTCCGCTCTCCGACAGAGAAGAGCCATTTCTACCGGTTTAATTTCCAATAAATTTAATTTTGCTATAGTTAATGCAGTAACTACTTCTAAAGCAGCGGAAGAACTCAATCCTGCTCCTTTAGGAATATTACTGATAAAGATAAGATTTACTCCTTGTAAAGGATACCCTGCCTTTTGTATTTCATCCATTACGCCCATCAAATAATTCGCCCAGGTATCTTTTTTAGAAGGAGATAAACTATCTAAAGAAAATTTTACTTCGGTTTTATAACCGAGATCAAAAACTTGAATCAGTCGATCGTTTCTTAATTGACCCAGCATAATTATCTTTTTTCCAATAGCTATCGGGAGAACAAATCCTTCATTATAGTCAGTATGTTCACCAATTAGATTAACTCTCCCGGGGGCAGAAAAAGCTCCCTTAACCAAACCAGTATCAATAAATTTTTCGTTAAATATCTTCCAGAGTTTATTCAAATCTTGCACTGAAATCTCCTCTTCATCTTACTTTATATCCAATTATGTTTATAATTAACTTCCAGTCAATTTTATTTTAATTCGGAAATCTTTAATAGCAAACTACTCCATCAGGCGGTGTATTTCTTAGTTCTTGAGCTTTTTCTTCAGGTAAAGAATTATTAATAAAAACACCCATCCCTATCTCACTTCCAGCTAAATATTTAAGTTTGTCTTTTGTACGATAAGGGGGATAAAATTCAATATGAAAATGGGAATATTCTCTACCTGTCCCATTAGTTGGTTGTTGATGAATAGCCATGATATAAGGGAGGGTAAAACCAAAAAGATTATCAAATTTCATTAATATTGTTTTTAAAATTGCCGCTAAATCAATTTCTTCTTTTTCGGAAAAATCATTAAAAGAAGAAAGGTGTTTATTAGCATAGATATGCACCTCATAAGTGTAAGAAGCAGAAAAAGGCACCAGTGCGGTAAAAGAATCATTACTAATAATAATTCGTCTGCCGTCTTTTTTTTCTTCTTCTAAATTTTTACAGAAGAGGCATTTCCCTTCTTTTTCTAAATATTCTTTGCTGGAATTCAACTCCTGTTCGATAATTGGTGGAATAAAAGGATAGGCATATATCTGGCCATGAGGATGATGAAGAGTCACTCCTACTTCTTCTCCTTTATTTTCAAAGATGAAGACATAATTGATATAATCTTTATCCCCTAATTCCCGATATCGGTCTCTCCATACCTTTACCAGCTTAATATGACGGCTTAAGGGTTTATCTGACATAATCCCATTATGGTCAGAAGTAAATAGAACTACTTCACAAATTCCCTGAGCTTTACCATGTTTAAAAAATTTAGGATCTTTTTCGGTTACTTTTGGTGAGTCTTGTTGCAAAGAAGGAAATTTATTTTCAAAAACTACTAAATCATAATCTTCCGCCGGTACTTCTGTAGCTAAACCACCCTTTTTGGTAGGACAGAGAGGACAATAATCTTTCGGAGGTTTATAAGTCCTGTTCTGTCGATGAGTGGCTACTATTATCCATTGTTTCAGGATGGGATTCCATCTCAGCTCTAACATCCGTGCTCTCCTTTTCTTCCTCAGTATCAGTAAATGTATAATAGATCAAATAACGACCATCTTCTTTTTTAATTCTTTTCTTATGTATTTTCATAAAAATTTCCTTCCTTATATCAATTCCATATTATTTTTCACAAATTATTTTTAGTTTTGATATTTTGCAAGTGCTATCTAAATAATATTATTTATTTTACTTGTGAGAAAATACTGTGTTTAATACAATATTTTATTATGCGTCCTTATCGTATGAATCTACAAATTATCTTTTATTTTAATATTTGTAAAAAATACCGTAAAAGTGATTTAGTATACTTTTTTTTCCTTTTTGCCTTTCATTTTTTTTCATCTTTCATTTATACTTCAAATATATTTAATCATACAATAAAGGAAACTCCGTTATCCGTAAATTTGTACAGCCATATGGAATTAATGTTAATTCTTCTAATTTTTCATGAGATTTAATCGGGCTCTGAGGAATAGATCCAGCACAATTGCCTTCCAATTTCCAATTAGGTAGAATTCTCCCTTTCACCATTAACTCAACCGGAGCTTCCTCTGGTGAAAAGGGCATATTATTTAACGATTTTAAATTGGCCTGAATTGAGTTAACGGGATTATCAGTATCAAGTTTTAAACCATAATTCCATAGAGTAGTTGGATATACCTCCCAATCCCCATGAGGTGGAGTTCCACCAATTAATTTCCAAGCTTCACCTATCTTTAATGAATATACTAAAGGACCACGATAAATAGCAACAGAACCCATATATCTACGCTCTGTTCTAATCTCCATAGGCAATCTGATTTCCACAACATCTCCAGAATGCCATTTCCGTTTGACTTTATAAAAAGATCCTGATTCTGGTGATTTTATCTTACCATTAGGTAATTTAACTCTTGCATGTTTTGCCCAGCTTGGTATTCTAAAGCTAATGGGAAATAATACAGACTCCACTCCTTCAATTTTGAATATAATTTTATCATCAAAAGGGTAATTGGTTTCTTCAATAATCGTTATTTCCTTGCAGTCACTAACAGTTGTAGTTAATATACAAGGAGAATATGCTATTGCTGCCAGTCCATTATCATCTGTAGCCATCCAAAGATTCTTTACATATTTGGGCCAACCTTGATGCATATTGGCAGTACAACAACCAAAATTAGGCTCTAAACCAAATATATTTGCGTCTGGATCATTGGTCCAATCACGTTCAGCTATATTACATATAACTTGATTTACCTGTTGATCATACTGATGTGCCCACATATCTGGTTTAAATGTAGCAGGAAGAGCATTAAATGTTATCATTTCTAGACGATCGGCAAATTTAGGATCACCAAGAATTGAAATTAAAACTTCTAGCGAGAACATATATTCTACAATGGCACAGAGTTCTGTTCCTTGCGAAGGGCTTTTCCCCGCCAGATATTCATCACCTGTAAAAACACCAGTAACCTGACCGTGAAATTTATCTAAATTTTCTAGAGCCCTATATACAGCCTCTCTATCGTAATTTTCCCCTGATTGTCTATACCAGACTGCTGGAGTTTTAATCCCCATTGCATTATTAACAACATGAGTTTCTAGCTTTATTTCAAGATTTTTTTTGGTATATTTAAAATCATAAAAGTGCTTCTGCCAATTATATCCTTGTTTTGATACTTTTTCTGCCAATTCAAGCAACCAACCTTCTCTTTTTAGTTCATATAACCAATGGATATTCAAGACCAATTCAGCCCAACGGTACTTTCCCCATAAAAATAATGGATTTTCATCTAAATGATTTTTTAAATAATTAAAAAAATTAGTCATAACCTCAAGTACTCGTCTATCACTAGATACTTCATAATATTGAGTTAATACCTTTAACACAACAAAATTTGGCCAAGGATCATATTGCTGATACCTCTCTTGTTCTGCTTTTGCCGGTCCTATCCAACCTTCTTTGTCCTGGTTGTTTAAAAAAGCATCAATCCAGATCTTTGCCTTATTTTTTAAATTGTTGTCATCAAGAAGGTAAGCTAATGGCACAAGACCATCAGCATAATAAGGTCCACGTTCCCATCCTTCCTTATCACCACCAAGCCATTTATTATTTGGTCCTAAATCTTCCCAAAATTCATCTATATGACCAGTTAACCCGTCTGCCTGTATATTCAATTGTTTTTTTAACCAACCTAAAGGTTTAATTGAACCAAGCGGCAAAGGACTGAAAATATTTGGTTTGAGTGAATTTAAATATTTTTTACTACTTTCCATATTTAATTACCTCCTTTTTTTACCATTAGCAAAAAATCTCTTTTCTCACTTTATTCTGGAATTTATTATAACTTTAGGTTATATATTTATTCTCGCTGAGTATTAAAATAATTCGATTTATTAAAACTAGAAAATTATTCCATCCTTATTTATAACTATAATATCTATGCGCTTTTGACTTTTTATTAAATTGATTGTTTCATAATACAAAAGATTCTTAAAAAATTTTCTTCTTTTTTTAATTAAACTTATTAGATATTTTTTATCTTTAAACCCGGTTTAAATACTTCTAAAAACGTTTAAATGATTTTAAATCAATTTCCTTTTTTCTAGCATTTACAAAATTATATCTAAATTCAAAAAACAACCTATAATTATAAACATTTATAAATCCAAAATATTTTTTATCAATAAACACGAGACATAAAACTATTTAAATCACTCTCTCTATTCCTATCAAAATATTAATTGTCCCTTCAGTTTAGTAATACATTAATATTTATAGATCTTACTCTCTAAATATTGTATATTTTAATTTAACATAGAACTATTTTGTTAATAAAAGCTAGAGAATCTACTATATTATTACTCTTTAATTGCTCCAGCTAACATTCCTTTTATAAAATATTTTTGTAGAATTATAAATAAGATAAGTATTGGAAGCATTGTAATAATAGAACCAGCGTTTATCATGCCCCAATTCATATAGAATCTTGTGGTTGCAAAATTCATAAGACCAACTTGCAATGTCATTGCAGATTTCGATGAAGTAAAGATCAAAGCGATTATAAAATCATTCCAAGATTGCATAAAAACGTAAATAATAGTTGTAACAATTCCCGGCCAAGCTAAAGGTAAAAAAATCTGTATCATAACTTTTAATTCTGAAGCTCCATCAATTAGTGCGCTTTCTCTTATGGAATTTGGGATACTATCAAAACTATTTCGCATCATAAAAACCCCAAAAGGCATAAAAAATGTAGTGTATATTAAAATTAATGCAAGATGGGTATCTAAAAGTTTCATTTGGTGTATTAATGTATATAATGGGATAAGTAAAGCTTGGAAGGGAACCATTATGATTGAAAGAACTGCTAAAAATAGAATATTTATCCCCGGAAATTTTAGCTTTGAAAAAGCATAACCAGCAGGAATACTAATTAGACAAACTACAAATATTGTAAGGCTTGATACTATTAGAGAATTTTTTGCAAAAAATAGAAAAACTCCCTCCCCAGCTGTAAAAAGATCCCTATAACTTTCTATAGAAATATGTGCAGGGAAAAAGCTCGGAGGGTATTTCAAAATTTCATTATATGGTTTTAATGAACTAATTAAAGCCCAATAAAACGGGGCTAAAAATAATAACGTTAGTAGTATATTAGTTATATAAAACTCTAAATGTCTATCCTTTCTCATTCATTAAACCTTCCTGCCCAAAATTGTAAAACACTTATAAATAAAAGTAAAATAAGAAAAACAACTGAAATTGCTGCTGCATAATTTAATTTATAATATTCAAATCCTATTTTTTGAAGGTACATAATGATGGTTTCTGTACTTCTCGCCGGCCCACCACCTGTCATGATATAAAAGTGATCGAAGGCTTTGAATGAACCAGCGACAGAAATTATTAAAGCAAAAGTAAGAGATGGGCGCAAAAGCGGCAAAGTAATAAATTTAAATTTTTGCCACTGGTTCGCTCCATCAATTGAAGCTGCTTCATATAAAATTTGCTGTATTCCCTGTAACCCTGCGAGTATTATCAACATACTAAATCCAATAGTTTTCCATCCAACCATAATTGAAACTGAAAAACGTGCCAACCATGTACTTCCAAAAAATAATATTGGGTTATTAATTATATGCAAGCTTCGTAATAGATAATTTAATATGCCATAAATATCACTATAAATCCAATTCCATATATAGCTTGCAACAACAAACGAAATCGTAACGGGAAGAAAATAAATGGCTCGAAAGAACTTTACATTTTTGGTCTTTCTATTTAACAATACTGCGAGAAAAATAGCAGGTATAAATATAATAGGAGTTACAATAATTGCATAGATTAGAGTATTTCCCATTGCTCGCCAAAATCCGGCATCCTCAAGAAGAATTTTATAATTATCTAAACTAACAAATACACTTTCTCCAAGTATAGCCCCCTTAAAAAAGGACATATAAACTACTTTTATAAATGGTATAAAGAAGAAGATAGTCGCAAACAATATTACTGGTAATAAAAAAATAAAGCTTTGAAGACATCTATTTTCTATTTTAATGTTCATTAAATTATTTTTAAACAAGGGCCTCTCCAATAAATGAAATCTATCAAAAAGTAAGCGATCTAATATTGACTTATTTTTAGTCAATATTAGATCGCTTTTTTAATTATTTAATCACTTTTAATCACTTTTTCCATTTTTTCAGCTGCTTCTCTTACCGCATCTTCAACACTCATTTGATCTAAAAGAGCTTTTTCCATACAATATTGCATTGGATCATATAGCTCATTATATTTTGTGGAATATGGTGCTCTTGCTACAGGTAAAAACTTTGCAAACTCCTTATACTGAGGGCGAATCTTAAAATATTTATTATCGTATAAACTGGGACGAATTGGAAGAACTCCTTGTTTTGCCCAAACTTCTATTAAGTTTTCTTCGGATGTATAGAAGTTAATAAATTCCCAAGCTTCTTTCGGATATTTTGATTGCGTTGTTATACCTATAAGATTACCTCCAGAAAAAGAAGAAAATTGACCAGATTCTGATTTTGGTATAAATGTGATACCATAATCTAAGTCAGGTGCATCCTTTTCTAAACTCAAAATATTGAAATTCCCACCGAGAAACATTGCCAATTTCCCTGCAACAAATGCATTATATCTATCACCAGAATTCCAATTTATTGAAGACTTAGGGGCTATTTTATGTTTATACACTAAATCTTTTAAAAATTGTATCGCTTCTATATTTTGAG
>Ga0307429_1001120_pt1 | contig 13310 bp, 8 predicted proteins | sample SalMarWE160230MG_FD_202151 | JGI IMG/M metagenome (GOLD analysis project Ga0307429, IMG submission 202151) | Salt marsh sediment microbial communities from the Plum Island Ecosystem LTER, Massachusetts, United States - WE1603-230 | ecosystem: Environmental > Aquatic > Marine > Intertidal zone >...
GGAAATTTATTATAGGATGCATATTATGTCTTTCAATAATTTTTTTAATAAATGGCTTAGTTTTAGCAGCGGAGTTCAACTTCGCCTATGCCCCCCTCGAAGATGAAGAAGTCGTCTCAGTAAGTTTACGCGGTTCTTTTAATAGTTGGGGAGAGTGGCCTATGGAAAAACAACCTGATGGAATCTGGAGTATCACTGTAGATTTAGAATCAGGAGAGTATCAGTATAAATTTTATATTAATGGAAAATGGCCTCAAGATATGTCGACTGCTCATGCCGGAGGTCCGATAGACCCGAACGCCGTAGGGTATATTAATGATGGATTTGGTGGTCAGAATGCGATATGTAGAATTAAAGAAGAGGTCACAGAAGGAGTAGTTCTCGTGCATAATCCTGATGACCCGGCTTATTTATGCATTGCTGATGAGCGTTTAGTGATAAGATTAAAAACCTCACCTCATAAGGTTGCGAAAGTGTTTTTGGTTACCAATGAAGGTAAATGGCCTATGGAAAGACAACTACAATGGGAATACGGTGAAGTCTTTCGCCTTTCTTTGGAATTACCAGATTCCCTGAAGTACCATTTTTTAGGATATACTATTGATGGTACTGAATTTTCTCTGCCCGAAGATCCTTCCCAATCTTTCTTTTTTGATGGCATTGACCATTTTCCTCAACTTAAATGGGTAAGTCAAGGGATAATCTACCAAATTTTCCCTGAGCGTTTTTATAACGGAAATCCTGAAAATGATTCACTGGCTCTGAAGAGTGACGAATTCCACTTCAATAAACAATGGGCTCAGAATAAGCTATGGGCTAAAGAAGGTCCTTCTTTAGCAAATTGGGATGACCCTATTTCTACTCAACATTGTTGTCATCAATATTTTGGCGGAGACCTGGCTGGGATTATTGAGAAACTTGATTACTTAAAAGACCTGGGAGTAACAATGTTATATCTAAATCCTATTTTTGATTCTGGCAGTGCCCATGGATATGATACTCATGACTATCTGAAAGTGAGTCCCAAATTTGGTATCGAGGAAGATTTACAGGAACTCTTAAACGAAGCACATAGGCGGGGAATGCGGGTAATTTTAGATTTTGTTCCCAACCATACCGGTTTGGGTTTTTGGGCCTTTCAGGATGTGGTAAAGAAGGGAAAGGATAGTCCCTATTGGGATTGGTATTTTATTCATCAATGGCCCTTTACTCCAGGTGACCCAACTGCTTATGAGGCCTGGTGGGGAGTAGGGAGTTTACCAAAATTAAATACCGGTAACCCAGAGGTGAAGGAATACCTTTTTAAAGTAGCAAACCACTGGTTAAACTTTGGAGCAGATGGCTGGCGGGTGGATGTACCTAATGAATTAGTTAAAGCTAAAGAATTTTTCAATGAAATGCGCCAATTGGCCAAGATGGAAAAGGAAGATACTTATCTTATTGCTGAGATCTGGCAACTCGATTCATCCTGGGTGCAAGGTGATCAGTTCGATTCTTTGATGAATTATGCTTTAGGGCGGGATATCTTGCTTAATTTTGCCAAAGGGAGTATTGACGGAGAAGGCACTCTTGCCAATTTGAGCCGTTATTTTGCTGTCTATGGAGAGAATGTTACTGCTATGGGCTTTAACTTAGTGAGTTCTCATGATACAGGGCGTATCCTTACTGATTTAGGGGGCGGTAATTTTGGTGATTCGCCTAATCCTGAAGCAGTAGAGAGATTAAAACTACTTTCCACTCTGTTTTATACTCTGCCAGGGGCGCCGGTAATCTTCCAGGGTGATGAGCGGGGAATTTTAGGTGAAAAGGAATTCTATGATGCCCAACGTTATCCGATTCAATGGGATACCGCAGATGAAAGTCTTATATCTCATTATAAAAAACTAGCTCAACTACGCCAAGAAATGCCCGCCCTTACCAGTAGTGTAATTCGCGTTTATTATGGAACAGATAACTTGCTTTCCTTCTTTAAAGGCGAGGAAGGCAGCGGTGAGGTGATAGTTGTAGCTAATAACGGAACTGAAACAGTAAAATTTGAATTGCCTTCCGGAAATTGGCGGTCGGTGACAGAGGGAGAAATATTACAGGGCACCATACACATACCTTCACTCCAGGTGAGAATTTTTGAATGTTTATAATTCATATTTATTGGCAAAATAGATAATTGATAAAATATCAACAAGGCAAACACATAGAAGAAAAATAGAGATTTTGAAAGAAAGAAGGGGGTGATAAAAAGAAAGTTAAAGGAATAATTAATTAGGTGTTTCATTAAATATTTTTAAATTTTAAGGAGGAAAGTAAAATGAAAAAATTTTTAACAGTTTTGTTAGTGTTAGTAATGTTGGTGGGTATAGTTAGTATTGCCAGCGCTGAAGTGAATCTGATCCTTTGGACTAAAGAAGGTGAAGAAGCCTTAGATTGGAATAAATCCTTAGTAGAAGAATTTATGAAAGCTAATCCAAACATTACAATTGAGTTAGTTAAAAAGACTGATGTAGAAGTTTTGAGGGAAGACTTTCTAACTGCCAGTCTGGCTGGTGCTGCTCCGGATATTTTGTGGACCGTAAGTGACCATGCCGGTCCCTTTGTAGCTGCAGATATTGTTGAAGCAGTCGATAATCTATTTGACTTAAATATATATGTAGACTCAGCTATGGATGCTGTTAAGCTAGAAGGAAAATATTGGGGTATTCCCATTTCCAACGGTAACCAGTTAATGCTTCTTTACAATAAGAAACTTATCGCAGAGGCACCCAAAGATACAGATGAGTTGTTTGCCGTAGGTAAAAAGCTGACCACCGGAGGGAACTATGCCCTGGTATGGAATCAGACCGAACCTTTCTGGTTAGTACCCTGGTTGGGAGGTTTTAAGGGAAAAGTTTTTGCCGAAGACGGAGTTACTCCTACCCTCAACACTCCAGAGATGATTGCAACTCTAAAATTCTTACATGACATGAAGTTTGATGCCAAGATTGTGCCTCTAGAATGTGATTATGATGGAGCTGATACCCTCTTTAAAGAAGGAAAAGCTGCTATGATTATTAACGGTGACTGGTCAATAAGTGGTTATGTTAGTGCATTAGGTGATGATTTAGGAGTAGCCCGCATTCCTAAAGTTTCTGCTACCGGCGAGTGGCCTAAACCTTATACCAGCGGAGTATACTTTATGTTCGTGAAAGGTATTTCCGGAGACAAACTGAAAGCAGCTCAGGATTTCATTGCCTTTGTATCTTCTAAAGAAAAACAGATAGAGATGGTCAAATTGTTGAATCGTTTACCGGCTGTAAAGGAAGCTTTAGAAGATCCACTGATTACTGAAGATCCTATTCTTAAAGGTTCTGCTGACCAGATGGTAGTTGGTACACCGATGCCTACAGTATTAGAGATGCGTTGTAATTGGGATTCTATGAAACCTGAAATGTTAGCAGTATTAGCTGATACCAAGTCTCCTGAAGATGCTGTTAAATTAATGCAGTCAAGCGCTGAATCATGTATAAAGAGTTTAGAATAGATTCAAGTAAAGCAAAGACGAGGGACGATTTTTTCGTCCCTCGTAATCTTTTTACTAAGTGAAATAGTCTTGATAAGGTAAGGGAGGATAGAATGGAAGCTTTAACCGCCGAAGTTGTTGTAAATACTTTAAAAGAGTTGGGGAGTATGGTGCTTTATATAATTTTGGGCGCTGTAATTCTTGAGATCCTGGTTTACCTGGTGTTAGGTAAAATCTTTAAGAGTAAATATACCCTGCCATATATGTTAATGATAGCAGCAATCTTTGGCATATCTATGTTGGTTATTTATCCTATCGGTTATGAAGTGCGATTAGCTTTTACCAATATGAGCTTGCGACATTTTCGGACTTATACTTTAAGCTGGGCTCAGGGATTGAAAAATTTTGGATTAATCTTTTCCGAACCGGTATTAAAACAGATTAGATTTTTCCCCTTGCTTTTTCGTACTCTCCTATGGACAGCTGTCAATGTGGTTTTTCACCTGGCCGGAGGCCTGGGATTAGCTTTACTACTCAATCGCCAAATGCGGGGACGGGGCATCTATCGTACTCTATTGGTTTTCCCCTGGGCGGTTCCCCAGATTATTGCCGTATTAGCCTGGAAGGGTGAATTTCACTATGAATATGGTTTTGTCAATGTAATGTTAAAGAGTATAGGTATGCAGCCAATTCAATGGATGGTCAGTCCCTTCTGGAATTTTGCTGCAGCCTGTATTACCAACATCTGGTTGGGTATCCCTTTTATGATGGTTATTATCCTGGGGGGATTACAAAGCGTTCCTTTAGAGTTCTATGATGCTGCTGAGATTGATGGTGCTTCCCGGTGGCAGCAGTTTCGTAATATTACCTTACCCTTGCTAAAACCTGTACTTACCCCGGCAATTGTTTTAGGCATCATCTGGACTTTTAATAATTTTAATGTTCCATATATGATTAATGCTAATGAACTGGAAACTACCGATATTTTAGTTACCGCTTTATTTAGAGCAGCTTTTGAATACCATCGTTACGGTTTTTCTGCAGCCTTTGCTATGGTAATTTTTATTGTCCTTTTTATCATAGCTTCAGTTTATATTCGAACGACCCATGGATTGAAAGGAGCATATGAATAAATATGAAAAATAAAACTAAACAAAGTAATATTTCTCGGTTTTTTATATCACCAAGCCGTGGTGATAGTCCATTTAAGAGGATGGTGATTCACCTAACTTTAATAGTTGCTTGTGTTATTGCGGTCTACCCTGTATTGCGTATTATCAGTGTATCGCTTCGTCCTGGTGACCGTTTACTTTCTACCTCTCTGGCTATTATCCCGAAGGATGCTTCGCTTTTCAGTTATTATAGAATTATTTTTGAAAAACCCTTTTTGTTGTGGCTTTGGAATAGCCTGGCTATAACTATAACTACAGCTCTTATCGGCCTTATTTTGGCTTCTACCTCGGCTTATGCCTTTTCCCGCTGGAAATTTCCCGGCCGGGGTCCTGGTCTATTTTTCTTACTTACTACGCAGATGATTCCGGCGGCTATGTTAGTTGTACCCATCTATATTCTGGCAGTAAAGTTTCAACTTATTAATTCCTATCGAGGATTAGCCCTGGCTTACTCGGTTAGTTCAGTGCCTTTTAGTATCTGGATCTTGAAAGGATATTATGACACTATCCCCCGGGAGTTAGAGGAGGCAGCCAAGATAGATGGTGCCTCTCAAATGGGTACATTCTTTCGTATCATCCTGCCCCTTTCTACCCCGGCTTTAGCTATCGTCTTTTTATTTAATTTTATGATGGCCTGGAATGATTGGATTATGGCGCGAATTATGTTACAGAGAGAGAATATGTTCACCTGGCCCTTAGGGATCTGGACTTTAGCTGGGCAATTCAGAGTAGAATGGGGTGCTTTTACTGCTGCCTCTATTTTAGTGGCCATCCCGGTTATGGCTCTCTTTCTTTATTCCTCAAAATGGCTTATTTCCGGTCTGACCCTGGGGTCAGTGAAGGGATAATATTTTCCTGGTTGTATAAGGAGAAATAATAAATGAAAAAACAGTTACCTAAAGTCGCCTATTTTTGCATGGAATACGGATTAGACAACAACTTCAAAATATATTCAGGAGGGTTGGGAATTTTAGCAGGTGATTATTTAAAAGGTGCAAAAGACAATAATCTACCGGTAGTTGGAATAGGGATAAAGTGGAAGCAGGGATATGTTGAGCAACGAATAGATAAAGAAGGCAACGTATACGACTGTTTCCGAGATTATGATTATAATTTTTTAGAAGATACGGGAATAAAAGTAAAAGTAAAGATTAGGCAAAATGATGTCTACTGTAAAGTTTGGAGGGTTGATTGTTTTGGAAATGCGGATTTGTATTTATTAGATGCCGATATAGAAGAAAATAGTGATCGCTGGATTACCGGACGATTATATGACGGAAGCGCGGAAGAGAGAATAGCCCAAGAAATGGTGTTGGGCATTGGTGGCGTTAGAGTTTTAAGAGCTCTTAATATTCCCGTAGATATGTATCATTTTAATGAAGGTCATGCAGTTTTAGCCGGATTAGAGCTGATGAATGAAAAAATAAACGCGGGCATGTCATTTGATAAAGCCTGGGAATCAACCCGTAAAGAAGTAGTTTTTACTACCCATACTCCGGTCAAAGCAGGAAATGAAAAGCATAATATAGAGACACTTATGTATATGGGAGCGAATTTAGGTTTTTCATTAGAACAAATGAGTCGTATTGGTGGAATACCATTTAATATGACCGTGGCAGCGCTAAGACTATCCAGAAAATCAAATGCTGTATCTGAACTGCATACAGAAACAGCAAACAAAATGTGGGCAAAAACAAAGAACAGATCAAAAATAATTGGAATAACCAATGCAATCCATATGGGAACATGGGTAGACAAAAGGATGAGAAAAAAGTTTTTAAACTTAGATGAGATATGGAATAACCATATGGAAATAAAAAAAGAGCTAATCAATTTTGTTAAAAAACGATCTGGAGTTAAGTTAAATCTTAATGCATTATTAATTGGATTTTCCAGAAGGGCTACTTCTTATAAAAGAAGTGATCTGATATTTAAAGATGAAAAACTACTAGAAAAATATTTAGAAGAAGGGAAAGTTCAAATTATTTTCTCGGGCAAGGCACATCCGGCAGATACAACGGGTAAAAGAATCGTATTAAACTTAGTCGAAATGTCAAGAAAATATCCTAATAGCGTAGTTTTTATGGAGAATTATGATATGGAGATCGGACAAATGCTTACCAGGGGCTGTGATGTTTGGTTGAATAATCCCAGAAGATTGAACGAAGCAAGTGGTACCTCCGGCATGAAAGCAGCGATGAATGGAGTGTTAAACTGTTCGATTTTAGACGGATGGTGGCCAGAAGCCTGTAAGGATGGCATTAACGGTTGGTCGATTGGTGATGAGAATATACCCGAATCAGTTGAAGAGCAAGATGAAAGAGATGCAAAAGCTCTTTACGATACATTACTGGAAAGAGTGGTTCCCACATATTATAACCATCATCAAAAATGGTTGGAAATGATGAAAGAAAGTATAGAGTCGACCAAGAGATTTTTTTCTGTAGATAGAATGATAAATGATTATTATGAATTATTGTATAAAAAATGAGAAATTTCTTAACGACTAAGAAAGATGGTAAACCAAAATGCAATTTAATAGAGCAAGTGGAGTGCTTTTACACCTTACCTCATTACCTTCTGAGTATGGAATTGGTGACTTTGGCAAAGAAGCATATAATTTTATAGATTTTTTAAAAAGAGCAAATCAAAAACTGTGGCAAATATTGCCGCTTAATCCGCCTGCATCTGGAGGGTCTCCTTATAATTGTTTTTCTGCTTTTGCAGGAAATACCTTGCTGATTAGTATAGACAAACTAATCGAAGAGGGCTTATTAAAAGTAGAAGAAGTAACGAATGTCCCAAACTTTGCAGAAACCAAAGTTGAATTTTCCAGGGTAATTAAATTTAAAAATGAACTGTTTTTAAAAGCATTTAATCGATTTGACAAATTAGCAGAAGGCGATGATTACGCGCAGTTTAAAGAAGAAAATGAATATTGGCTGCCAGATTTTTGCCTTTATATGGCCCTCAAGGAACACTTCGATAATAAAGTGTGGAACCGCTGGGATGTAGATATTGTCTTTAGAGAAATACAGGCTATAGAAAAATATCAAAACAAATTAACAGATGAAATACGCTATCAAGAGTTCCTGCAATATATTTTTTCAAAACAATGGAGCGAATTAAAAAATTATGCGAATTACAACGGTATAAAAATTATTGGGGACCTGCCAATTTTTGTAGCACATGATAGTAGTGATGTATGGGTACATCCTGAGTTATTCGATTTAGATGATGAAGGCAATTCCCTAAAAGTGGCAGGAGTTCCACCGGACTATTTTAGCAAAACAGGACAACTTTGGGGTAACCCTCACTATAATTGGAAACGTATGCAGGAAAATAATTTTCTGTGGTGGAGAAAACGTTTTAAAAAACTGCTTGAACAGGTAGATATTACCAGAATAGACCATTTTAGGGGATTTGAAGCATACTGGGAGGTAGATGCATCAGAAAAGACAGCTGTAAAAGGCAAATGGGTAAAAGCCCCCGGATACGAACTATTTTCCACAGTAAAAGAGTACTTGGAGGATCTGCCAATTATAGTTGAAGACTTAGGGTTTATAACTCCGGAAGTTAATAAGATGAAGAAAAAATTTGGCTTTCCGGGAATGGAGATTTTACAATTTTCATTTGATAAAAAAACTCCTATAGAACCAAGACCAATTGGTAATGAAAAACACTGCATTTTATACACCGGAACACATGATAATGATACATTACTGGGATGGTACAGAGGGTTAGGACAATCAAAAAATATGAGAGTATTAAAAATATTAGAAAAATCCTATGGCATAACCAATAGGATGAGTGGAGAAAAGGTTTGCTGGTCACTAATTGAAGCAGTTTATAAGTCAAAGGCAAATTTTGTAATAGTTCCGCTTCAAGATATTTTATGCCTTGGCAATGAAGCGAGGATGAATTTCCCGGGAACAGTTAGCGGCAATTGGCTATGGCGATACAAAAAGGGTGATATTACGAAAGGAATGGAAAAGAAACTATCCATTCTAACCAGAAAATACCAGCGTCAAAATTACTAAACTAAAGAGCTTTAATAAGTACTTCTGTTTATATGTCACCCCTAAATCTACCTCTTCCTTCTTTTATTGTGAAATTTGTATTTTTAAAAATATTTGACGAGAACACATTTTTATGTTAAAAATAAGTGTATTTACGTATTTTTTACAAATCTAACCTTACAATAAGAATAACCAATTTTTCTATCATAATTTACACAATAAAAAGTTAATCTGTTAAAAAATATTTTAATATTGTATCGAATAAAATATTAAAAACAAATATCCATATAATATTTATAATGTAAAAATAAATTAAAATAAGGAGAAGAAAAATGTATAAAAAATTATTCATTCCCGGACCTACTCATGTTACTGAAGATGTCCTGAAAAAGATGGCTACTCCTATGATTGGTCACCGGACCAAAGAGGCTTCCAATTTGCAGAGAGGTATTAGCGATAAATTACGAAAATTAATGTATACTGACGCAGAAATCTTGCTTTCTACTTCTTCCGGTAGCGGCCTGATGGAAGGAGCTGTTCGTTCCTGTACTCAAAAAAGAGCCGCAGTATTTTCCTGTGGTAATTTTGGCAATCGTTGGTTTAAGATGGCTGAGGATAATAATGTGCCTGCCGATAAGTTTGAAGTAGAGTGGGGTACCCCTAATCTTCCGGAACAAGTAGATCAAGTTTTAGCTACCGGTAAATATGACCTTATCACTGTAACCCACAATGAGACCTCAACCGGTATAATGAATCCAGTAGGAGAGATTGCTGAGGTGATGAAAAAATATCCTGAAGTAATATTCTGCATAGATGCAGTAAGTTCTTTAGTTGGAGCCAAGATAGAAGTGGATAAGTTAGGCATCGATATTTGCATAACTTCCAGTCAAAAATGTTTGGGTTTACCTCCCGGACTGTCTCTCTGTTCTATATCGGAAAAAGCCCTGGAGGCAGCTAAAAAAGTTAAATTTAGAGGAACTTACTTTGATCTCTTACAAATCTATGAGTATATTCAAAAGAAAGATTATCAATACCCTTCTACTCCTTCTCTGTCTCATATGTTTGCCCTTGATTATCAATTAGATAAGATATTAAAAGAAGGGTTAGATAACCGTTTTGACCGTCATACCCAGATGGCAGATTATGTCAGGGCCTGGGCAAAAGATAAATTTGCTCTCTTTGCTCAGGAAGAATTTGCCTCTAATACCGTAACCTGTGTAAAGAATAGCAGAGAAATTAGTGTAGGTGATTTAAACAAAGCTTTAGGCGAAAGGGGTTTTATGATTTCTAATGGCTATGGAAAACTAAAAGAGAAGACCTTTAGAATAGCCCACATGGCTGAGCTTACCCTTGCCGATATTAAAGAGCTTCTTTCTAATATTGATGAGATTTTAGGATTATAAGGGGTGATGAAGATGTTAAAAATATTAGTAACTGATGGAATGGATAAAGGCGCTGTTCAGACCTTAAAAGATATGGGGCATGAAGTAATAGAACAGTTCTTTGAACCCGAAGAGTTAAAAGAACAGGTGAAGAATTTTAATGTAATGATAGTGCGTTCGGCTACCAAAGTAAGAAAAGAGATTATCGATTCTGCCCTGCAAACAGGAAATTTAAAGCTGATTATTCGAGGTGGAGTAGGAGTGGACAATATAGATGTAACTTATGCCGAATCGAAAGAGATAAAAGTAAGAAATACTCCCAAAGCAAGCAGTTCAGCTGTGGCAGAATTAGCCTTAGGGCATATGTTTTCTCTAGCTCGGTTTATTGGAATTGCCAATGTTACTATGAGAGAGGATAAATGGAATAAAAAAAAGTATAAAGGGATAGAGCTTTCTGATAAAACCTTAGGGCTTATAGGATTTGGTAGAATTGGTCGGAAATTAGCCAAAAAAGCTAAGGCGTTAGAGATGAAGGTTGTCTACAATGATATCTTAGGACCAGCCAAAGATTGTCCTGAATATTCTTTTGTTTCTCTGGATGAACTTCTGGCTGATTCTGATTTCATCTCCCTACACATACCGGGGAACAAAGATAAATCTCCCGTGATTGGTAAACCAGAATTTACTAAAATGAAAGATGGAGCATTTCTTATTAATTGTGCCCGGGGGAGTGTGGTAGATGATCAAGCTTTGCTGGAAGCCCTAAATTCCGGCAAACTTTCCGGAGCGGGAATTGATGTCTTTTCCGAAGAGCCTCCCCAGAATTTGGAGCTAATAAATCATCCAAGAGTTTCAGTAACTCCCCATATCGGAGCATCTACCAGGGAAGCCCAAAAAAGGATTGGGGTTGAGGTTGTTTCTATTATTAAAGAAAATATTTAGATTAAAAGGGGAATTTAAAAATGCCAGTGATCAAACCATTCAAAGCTTTCAGGCCTCAACCAGAGTTAGTGACCAAAGTAGCATCACCGCCTTATGATGTTTTAAATAGTGAAGAAGCCCGTCAATTAGTAAAAGACAATCCTTATTCCTTCCTTCACGTTAATAAAGCAGAGATAGATTTAGACTCTTCCGTAGATAATTATGACCAAAGGGTGTACAAAAAAGCCAGCGAAAATCTTAATAAGTTGATTAAGGAAAGAGTGTATTTACAGGATGAGCAGGAGAAGATCTATATCTATAGACAGATAATGAAAGGAAGGGCTCAAACTGGATTGGTGGTCTGTGTTTCTATCGATGATTATCTTAATGGGAAAATTAAGAAACACGAAAATACCCGAGAAGATAAAGAGAAAGACCGCATAAACCATATTGATTTTACTGATGCTAATACTGGACCCGTTTTTCTTACTTACAAAGCAAAAGATGAAATAAATCAAGTTGTAAGCAGGTGGACTAAAGAAAAAGAACCAGTATATGACTTTACCTCAGAAGATGAAATTACCCATACCTGCTGGGTAATTAATGATAAGTCAATAATTCAGCAATTAATAGAATCCTTTGCCAAGATTAATTATCTTTATATTGCCGATGGTCACCATCGGGCAGCAGCAGCGACTAAAGTAGGGTTGAAGAGAAGAGGGGAGTTTAAAGATTATACTGGGAAGGAAGAATTTAATTACTTTCTCTCGGTTCTTTTTCCTGATAATCAGCTTTATATTATGGATTACAATCGGGTAGTAGCTGATTTATTCGGGAATACCGAGGAGGAATTTTTTAAAAAAGTTTCCGAGAAATTTGAGATTGAAGAATATAAAGGAGAAGATTCATATAGACCCGAAGCAAAACATACTTTTGGAATGTATCTGCATAATTCCTGGTATAAACTAACTATAAAACCAGGAACTTTTGATGAAGATGATGTAGTAGACAGTCTTGATGTATCGGTACTGCAAAATAATTTGCTCACCCCTATCTTAGAGATAAAAGACCCCCGAACAGATAAAAGAATAGAATTTATAGGTGGAATTAGAGGTTTGGAGCAATTAGAAAAAAGAGTAAAGACAGGGATGAAGGTAGCCTTTTCGTTGTATCCCACTTCTATAGAAGAATTGATGAAAGTAGCTGACTCCAAAAGACTAATGCCTCCCAAATCGACCTGGTTTGAACCAAAACTGCGCAGTGGTATCTTTATTCATAAACTATAATTAGTATATCGTATATCGTGAAAAAGAAAATAGCGGATAGCGTTTAGCGTAGAGCGTATACATTTGGTTATATAGTTAGTTGGTTACCTGGTTTAGGAAAGAGAAGAAAAAAGACAAATTAGTAGATAGTAAAAAAAGTAGGGGCGTATTGCATACGCCCCTCAACAGTAAAAAGGAAAACGTTTTATTTTAAAAAATATGAATATTAAAGAAGAAATAAAAGAACAATTAAATAAAAGAACTCTATTACTCGATGGAGCAATGGGTACTATGCTCCAAGCATATGGTCTTAAATCAGGGGAGTGCTCTGAAGAGTGGAATATATCTCATCCTCAAGTAGTGCAAAAAATTCATCAAGAATATATAAAAGCTGGAGCGGATGTAATACTGACTAATACTTTTGGCGCTAATAGAATTAAATTAAGTAGTTTTAACAAACAAAATGATGTTATAGAGATAAATAAGTTAGCAGTTAAAATTGCCAAAGAAGCTATAAAAAGTGTAAGAGAGTCGGGAAGGAAAGTGTTATTGGCAGCATCTGTGGGTCCAACTGGTAAGATATTAGAACCTTATGGTCCTCTCTCCCTAAAAGAAGTTTATGAAAACTATAAAGAACAGGCAGTTATCTTGGAGAAAGCAAGCGTAGATTTAATAATTTTAGAAACTTTTTATGATCTTGAGGAGATTAAAGCTGCCTTAAAGGCCACAAAAGAAAATACTAATTTAATGGTGATTGCTTCGATGACTTTTGATAAAAATTTAAAGACTATTTACGGAGTTGACCCAAAAAGGGCAGTGATAGCACTTGAAAATGAAGGGGCAGATAGTGTAGGAGCTAATTGTGGGACCGGTCCGGAAGTTTTATTTAAAGTCTTGAAAATAATGAAGAAGGTAAGTAAGACTTATTTGATGGTTGAGCCTAATGCAGGGATACCTGAACTGGTTAAAGGTAAAGTAATATATCCTGCATCACCAAAAATAATGGCTGATTATGCTGAAAAATTTGTTAAATTAGGATTAAACTTAATTGGTGGTTG
>Ga0307429_1001123_pt1 | contig 13270 bp, 14 predicted proteins | sample SalMarWE160230MG_FD_202151 | JGI IMG/M metagenome (GOLD analysis project Ga0307429, IMG submission 202151) | Salt marsh sediment microbial communities from the Plum Island Ecosystem LTER, Massachusetts, United States - WE1603-230 | ecosystem: Environmental > Aquatic > Marine > Intertidal zone >...
GCCTATCATATAAAGGGAGAGAGTGATGGGCATTTTCTTGTATAAATTTCTGCCTTGCAGCTCTGTGAGCTTTCTCCTTCCAGTTACATAAATTACTGCTCCAGCGCCCATAAAAAGCAGGGCCTTATACAAAATGTGGCAAAATGCATGAGCAGTTGATCCATTCATAGACATCTCAGTTCCCAATCCCACTCCAGCTACCATATATCCAACCTGGCTGATGATATGGTATGCAAGGAGTCTTCGGATATCGTTTTCCAGCACCGCATAGGCTACTCCATATACCGCCATAATAGCCCCAAGCCAAACAAGGATCTCAACCCCTGGGAAGGTCCTCAAAAGCACATACACAGCGCTTTTGGTAGTAAATGCGGTCAAGAAAACACTGCCAGTGACAGTTGCCTCTGGGTAGGCATCAGAAAGCCAGGCATGAAAAGGGGGAACAGCGGCATTGATGATAAAACCAAGCAGTATGAGTTGGGAGGCAAGCCCCCCATATTCGATAAAACCGAATTGTGTGGATCCTGTATTTGACACATGTATGATGATGCCGGCCAAAAGAGCGCAACCACCAAATATGTGAACCATGATATATCTGAATCCTGCGTCAAGGGAAGCTTTATCTCTTTGATACCAAATCAGGAAAACAGAGGATACTGCCATGATTTCCCAAAAAACGTACAGGGTAAAAATATCGCCTGCAAATACAACCCCCAGGGCACTCCCTATATAAAGAAAGGCTGCCGTATGCTGCCCGACTTCCCTTACATGTAATGCGTAAACCATACCCACAAAGGCAACAATGACAAATACATATCCGAAACACATACTGAGCTTATCGACCCTGCCAAGGATAAGATCATATCCCAGAAAGTTATAGACCCAATAGGCACCTTTCGGCATATACAGGAGATCTATGAAGGCTACCAAAGGAATGAGGAGTTGAAATATTTGTCTTAGCCTTCTTTCACGGAGAAGAGGAAGGAGGATGGCACCAAGAATAAATATAAAGGCCGGGGGTACTATATCAATCATAGTAATCCTCATCCTTCTGGATCCCATGATGACCCAGCGCCTTTGCTCCCAGCACAATCACAATACATCCTAAGAATCCAAATATTGCATCAAAGGCAGGGATCTTCTCCCACCAAAAATGCACATGTTCATGTGGAATAAATAGTCCAACCAATATACTCACGCCAATACTAATAAAGAATATATATTTTAATTTCCTTGCCATTTACATCCCTCCAAGTATCCTCCCGGCTGCCATAGATGCTAAATTAAAGAAATTGAAAAAGGCATTCGGAAATATTCCCAATATAAGTGAAATAATTGCCGTTATCATCAGTGGAACAACCATCCTCATAGGGGCCTCATCAAAATGTGGGTTTACAGGTTCTTTGGGACTCTTAAAAAACGCATTAAATATTATAGGAAAAAAGTATGCTACGTCCAACAGGGCGCTTATAAGCAAAACAAAAAGGAAAACTACCTGTTTGGCTTCAAGCGTGCCTATTGCGAGATACCATTTGCTAATGAATCCACAAACAGGAGGTGTCCCTGCAACCCCCATTGCGGCAATGGCAAAGGCACCAAACGTTAATGGCATCTGTCTGCCAAGGCCATCGAGTTCACTTATATTTTCTTTATGCGTCTTTACATAAATAGCCCCGGCAACAAAAAACAGGGTAATCTTCATAAATCCATGACTGCCAATATGAAATATGGCCCCTGTTATAGAGCTTGGGCTTAATAAGGCAGCCCCCATGACTATTATGGCAAGGTTATTTATAGTAGAAAAGGCAAGTCTTCTTTTCAGGTTATCCTGTGCAAGGGCGTACAGCCCGGAAACAATAACGGTGAATGCAGCAAAATAGGCCAATATAAGCCACAGACCAAGCTCGTGGAGAAGCACTGGTCCAAAAACGTAGAGGATAATCCTTAAACACCCAAATACTCCTGCCTTAACAACGGCCACAGCATGGAGGAGGGCGCTTACAGGGGTTGGGGCCACCATTGCTGTGGGCAGCCATTCATGCATTGGCATAAGGGCAGCCTTGACACCAAAACCTAATATAAGGGTAACAAATAAGAAGGTAAGTGTAACTGACGAACCCTTGCCTAAAAGAAAACCGCCGGCCTTAAAATCAAGAGACCCGGTAAGGTTATAGATAAAGATTGTGGCAAACAAAATGACTACCCCGGCTGTAAGGGTATAAACAAGATATTTCCTCCCGCCAATTATTGCCTCTTCAGTCTCCTTATGGATAACGAGAGGATAGGTTGCCACTGTAAGAATTTCATAAAAAATAAAAAGAGTCAGGAGGTTACCTGCAAAGGCAATACCCATGGTCGCAGAAAGACAGATGGCAAAATTGAAAAAGTATCTGCTCTGGGCATGTTCATTGAGTCCCCTAACATACCCTATGGAATATACTGAGGTAAGAATCCACAAGGCAGAGGCAAGCACTCCGAAGAACATGCCAAATTGATCTACCCTGAACTGAAGAGATACCCCTGGAGCAAGGGCAATAATAGTATATTTAAGTATTTTCCCATCTAAAACAAAGGGTACCATGGAAATAACAATAGAAAACTTAAGAAGGGAAGCGAGAATAGTCCAAAATTCCCGTAGGTTTCTATGTTTTTCCCCTGTAAATATGATAAGGAGCGCTGCTATGAGGGTCACGAGAACAGCCAAAAGCGGCCTTATCGAAACTATCGTCTCCATTAAAACTTAGCTCCACTCTGCTCCGTCCCGCAGTATTGCGGGAGAAAGATAGCCTGCCCTGGCGCGACTTTTCTGGAGCATTTTGCTGCCGCTGTAATACTTCGGGAGTATAATCTATAAAACTCAGTTATTGCATGCCAGGTCTGGGCCAGAGAATAATCGAATAATGATAAGAAAAAAGATAACAACCTTAAAAAAACTTTTAATCTCAAAAGATTGTAGAATTTCCAATACATTGTATTATCCTTCACTACACGTAACTTCTCAATAAGCTCGGGTTTTGTAGGGGCTTGATTTATCAAGCCCGATATTGAAGGGTTCGATAAATCAAACCCCTACACTTTAAAATATGTTGCCAAAATTGCTTTCCTGTAAAATTTACCCCAACTTATTGAGGATTTAGTGGTAAATCCTTAAAAACCTGCGGGAATAGCAAACTGAATTATAGTAGAAATAATCTTCCCGCTCAAGACTCCCAATGATAGTATCCCAGCCCCTGTAATTAGTATTGGCACAAGCATAGTTAAAGGAGCTTCTTCAATGCTTACAACCATGTCGTGATTTTCAACGATATCCCCGTCGTGTGGCTCGAGGTAAACATTTTCTATGACCCTGAAAAAGAGTATGGCATTTAAAAGGCTGCTTACCAGCAACACAGCCACAAATACCCATCCATGTGCGTTGATTGCGCCAAGTAGAAGATACCATTTGCTAAAAAAACCACAGGTGGGTGGAATGCCTATCACTGACAGGGCTGCGACTACAAATACTGCCATAGTAAACGGCATTTTTTTATGCAGATATCTAAGTTGAGAAATCCTTCTCCCTCCATATCTGTAGATGATAGCCCCCACAACCATGAAAAGGGCGAGCATCATAAAGGCGTCATTAAGTATATGGAGTATAGCGCCTGTAAGTCCGTTTCTGTTTCCAAGCCCTATCCCCAATGCTAAATATCCGACCTCACTGACAAGGATATAGGTAAGCATTCTCTTTAAATCTGTCTGGGCTAATGCCATTGCTGCACCAAAAATTATTGCTGCCGCAGCTATCCAGGAGAGGATAGTGGTAGCAGGGAGTATTTCGATAGAGAAATAGGGCTTAAATACCGTATAAGTAACTCTGATTAGCACATATGCTCCTACCTTTGTCATCAAAGGAGCAAGCAGTGCACTTACTGAAGATGGGGCATGTGTATATGCATCTGGAAGCCATACATGGAGGGGAAATAATGCCATCTTTAGAGCCAGTCCCACCATAAAGAAGCTAAAACCAACAAGTATCACCTTGGAACCATAAAGATTTGGCAAAAGTTTTGCCAGATCACCCATGTTAAGCGAGCCAGTCGCAGCATAAAGATAACCTACGCCGAGTAAATAGAAGCAGGCTCCAATTGTCCCAAAGATCAGATAATTAAAACTGGCAATTGGTGCGCCATCTTCTCCCATGGTAATAAGGGCGTATCCTGAAAGGGATGCAATCTCTAAAAATACATAGAGATTAAACATATCCCCAGTTACGACTATTCCCAAAAAACCAGTCACCTGTAAAAGAAAAATGCAATAGAAATAAACAACCTTATCAGGCAGCTCTTTCTCAATGCTTTTCTTTGAATAGATTGCCACCATAATGGCAACAAAGGAAATAACAGGCAGAACAAAGGCATTCAGATAATCAACAACATACTCTATCCCCCACGGGGGACTCCAGTTTCCAAGATGATAATGGATAGTCCCAGTGGTAATAACTATATTTAATGTCTGAAGTGTTGCAAGGAAAGATAAGGAGAGCGCAATTAATACGATTGGATAGCAAAGGCCTTTCTTCCACAACCCAAAAATAAGGGCAACAAAGGTAAACATAAGCGGGATAACAACAATAAGAACAGGGGCCTGTAGCATCATTTGTTGAACCTTAAGATCTCGTCTTCCTCTAATGTATGGTATTTTCTGTAAATAACGATCAATATTGCCAGGGCCACTCCCAGGGTGCTGACCATAACAACAATAGCCGTAAGCATAAGTACATGTGGAAGTGGGTTTATGTAAGAGGCAACCTGCATTGCATGTTCCTCGTGCCCATGTGCATGCTCAATAATGGGCAAGGTCCCACCTTTTTTTGATGCAGTAGAGATAAAAAAAAGGATAATCGCCGTTTGAAAGATATTCATACCGATTACCTTCTTGATCAGATTTTTTTTACCAACCATGGCATAAAAGCCAATCATCATCAGGGTAATATAAATCCAGTAATTGTATTTACTAACTATTAGATCAAACATGATTCGGGTTTGTCGGGTTTATTGAGTTTGTTGGGTTTTTTATGTTTAAATACCCCAATCCCTCAATCCGTTTATGTTTTTTACCTTTAACTTTAGGCAGTTAAATCGTAACAAGGCATAAATGCTTAGAATCACAACTGACAAATAACTAATGCCCAATGCAATTCTCTTACTTTCTTTGTTTTCTTCTTCTTCGTAGTATGAGAATACAAGAAATCCCTGCTGTGAAGATAACAGTAGTCTCTCCAAGGGTGTCGTAACCTCTGTAGTCTGCCAGAACAGATGTAACCATATTCGGTGTAGCCGTCTCCTCCATAGTCTTCTCTATATACCTGGGTGAAACATGAAGGCTTGCTGGAGAATTGGGATCCCCCCAGTCGGGCATGTCCACGGTACCATAAATAAGTATTATCCCTGTTATAATCACAGTAATAAGGGCTAAGACCCTCAATCCTTACTCCTCCTTTTTGTCTTACTCACCGCAGCTATAAACAGCACCGTTCCAATTCCGGCGCTAACAGATGCCTCGGTAAAGGCTACATCAACTGCACCCATTTCTGACCATAAAAGGCACATAAAGAAACTATATGCCCCAAGGATTATAACAGCGCTTAGCAAATCCTTTACAGAAATAGCGGCAATGGCACATATCAAAACAAAGACCAAAATCATAATATCAAAGGTTGGTATCATTTTTTTCCCCATTTTTTTTAGTCCATGGCTCTAAACCACACCTCATGGCTGCCCTGGAAATGGCATGAGTGGAGGTAGGCTGGGCAAGAAACATGAATACTGCAATAAACATTATCTTTAAACTTGTAAGGGAAAATCCCTCATAGATGCTCAGGCCAATAAGGGATAAAAGCACGGCAAGGGTATCGCCTTTTCCTGTTGCATGGAGACGGCAGAAAAAATCAGGAAAGCGTAAAAGCCCAACAGTTGCTGCTAAAAAGAAAAAGAAACCCGCAAGAAGAAATGGAATAGAAGTTAAATGGAAAACAGACATCAGATTTCTCCCCCATTCTCTAAGTATTTGGCTGCGGCGATTGTGCCAATAAAATTAAGCAGGGCATAGACCATACTAATATCTACAAACATCTCCACCCTATGATAGATAAAGCCCATAATTAAAAGAATAACAAGGGTTTTGGTGCCTATAGCAGAGATAGCCGCTATCCTGTTTAGTACACCCGGGCCAAATACACCCCTGTATAGACACAGAAATACAAGGGTAAACAGACCCATTCCAAGATATAAGAAAAAGTTACTCATCATTTTCCTCTAAACCCTCCTCATCCTCAGGAAGCACTCCTCCTGTGGATATATCAAAGAAGATGGACAACATGACTGCCATTACAGTAATTCCAACGCCAATCTCAACCCCGAGGATGCCAAGAGATCGTGCCTGGGCAGGTATTACCTTTAAGATAGTAGACAGCCTTCCATAATCCAGGTAGTTGCCTCCCATAATGAGACAGAGCAATCCAATTCCCGAATAGATTAATAAACCAAAGGAACTAAAAAGGCCAGCCCTGAGCTCAGACATCCTTTTTTTTGCATCTTCAACGCCATGGGTTATAAGATACAAAATAAAACTGGCGCCCAGGATAACGCCACCTTGAAAGCCCCCTCCTGGACTGTGATGACCGTGCATAATAACATAGAGGGCATAAATCTGAATAAATGGCATAAATACCCTTGCCACTGTTCTTATAATAATATCATCTGTAACTCTTGTCATACTCGCAATTCGTTATTTGTTATTAGTTATTTGTTACTGGCTTGTGTTTCTCATTTCTCGTTGCTTGTTAGTTCCTTAACAAACGATTAACGGATAACCTTTAACGAGTAACTAAAAATCGATCACTTCAGTGCTCCAAATATCCGGGAAACATCTAAAACATCCTGAATATATACGTGGTCTGCCTCCATAAGGACATGGGCAATCTTATCTTCCATTTCCCCTGTATTCAGATCATAGGCAACCTTTCTATCCAGGGCATGTACAAAAAACTCCTCTTCCCTGATATCTATGGTAATGGTCCCTGGAGTGAGGGTAATGGAATTGGCTAAAGCAACCCATGCGATGTCACTCTCCAATTTTGTCTTAAACCGTATTATCTGAGGATCTATCGGCATCTTTGGGGATAATGCCAGATAGGCCACATGCAGGTTTGCCGAAAAGATCTGGCCCAGGAACCAGGGGCCAGCCTGAAAGAACCTTCGGGCCCTCGTCCTGAAGTCTCCAAGCCTGATGTTAAAAAATAGAAGATCCTGAGATAGGTAGGCGACGAGCACAGAACAGATAACACCAAGGGTAAGATGAAAGGAGTCAAAGAATCCTGAGAGTAAGATCCAGAAGGCAAAAAGAATAAAAAAGGTAAGAATAAAATTTCGTAGCGCTAATCGTCGTGATTTCTTAGCACTCAACAGGAGATCCCTGGCTTCTCGTTTCTCTGTGAGGGATTTTGTTTCACTGGTGAACTTTGCAGACGTGTATAATAATTCCCTGGCCTCTTCTCTGGCCTTTTCGCTATTTTTCCCCTTCTCAAGAATCTCAAAGGCCTTATAAACTGCCTGCACCAATACCGTAACTTCCATATCTAATCCTTTTTAACTATTCAGCCACAAAGACACTAAGACCCAAAGACAAAATAAAAAAAAGGCTATTATAAACAATAATTCTATAATCTTGGTGCCTTGGTGCCCCTGGCCCAGACCTGGCATGCAATGCTTACCTATATTATATGATATAAATAGATATTATATAAGTTGCAATATATGCTAAGGCACTCGCGCCAGGGCAGGCTTGGTGGCAAGTTACCTGAGCAGTTACATCCTTTGTAACTTAAGGGATAATCAAAACAGGCACAGAAGACTCCTCTGCTACCCGATAGCAGGCACTCCCTGAGATAACTTCCTTAAAGATGCCCTTTGAGCCATATCCCATTGCAATAAGAGTGGCATTATAGTCTTTTGCCGCCAATAAAATCTCTTCCGGTGTCTTGCCAGCATAAATATGAGATTCAGCATCTATCTTTTCCTCCAAGCAGATCGTCCTGATTTCTTCAACCCTGTCCCTCAGTTGCCTGATATCCTTGACAGTCGGTTTTTTACTCAACACATATACTGTATCCATCAGTCCTATGAGTGCCTTCACACCTATAACGTAAAGCAATGCCCTTTGAGTTGAATCAGACCAGTTGATAGCAAGAATTACACTATCAAACAGGCCTTTTGTGGAAAAACTCCCCCCCTCATCATTTTCATGAATAAGCAGGAGGGGTAGACGAGTATTTTTTATCAGATTTGTCGCTAACGAGGCTTTGAAAGTCTTTTTCTTTTTTCTATCGAGATGAGTTACAATAAAGGATGCATTCTCTTTATTGGCTGAATCTAAAATTCTTGGAATAAGGGGTCCTGATCCCCTGTCTCTCTTGAGGTTTATTCCATGCTCAGATAACTTCTCCTTTAATCCCTGTGGAAGGGTCTCGGAGAAAAGGATAATTTCCTCAAGTCCAATCTTCTTTATATCCAGCAATCCTTCAAGGAAATCATAGGTTGGCTCTTTTAGATATGAGATATAGAGTATTTTCTTTATTTTTACGGCCACTACTATTTAACCTCAGTTGGTACAATCAAGACAGGTAATTCCGACTTATCTGCGAGAGAATGGGCCGCACTGCCTGACCATTTTTCCTTCCAGATACTCCTCCTTTTCGCTCCAAGAACAATCATAGTGGTTCTGTGCTCAGAGGCTGCCTTTTGAATCTGCTCCTCAACTTTACCAATGTAAAGATGTGGCCGTGCATCAAATCTTTCGTTAACGAGAATATCACATACTTCATCCAATCTCTTCTTATTATTCCTTTCTAATTTATGCGCCTCCATTTTTGATAATTTACCAACATCCTTTTCGCTGACTACATGAATGATATCCACCCTCTTCACCGCACCTCTTAAAGCAAGGACATAGTCAAGAACCTTTTCAGAAGACACTGACCAATCAAGCCCTAAAAGGAGTCTCTCAAATGGGTTCTCACCCACCTTTCCGGACTGTGACAGATAATTATATATTAAAACCGGCTTAACGGCTCTCCTTAGGAGGTCCGATGTTTCTGAACCGGCATATAGTTCCTCAAATTTAGCCCTTTTGCGCCGAGCAGTGATAATGAGATCCACTTTTTCAATTTCAGTAACAGAGAGGATCTTAGGCACGATATTGCCAATGGCTATATGGGCCACAACTTCCATCCCCTCCTCAAACAGAGTTTCCGCCCAATCAATAAACCGAATATCAGCTATCTCTTTTAGCTTCCGTTCTTCCTGCTTTAGGTATCCGGTACCCCTCCTCATAGCTACCTTATCCCTGGATATTACATGGAGAAACACCACATTATTCATCCCTACCTTTCTAAGTGCCATCAATGATTGTAAGGCATCTAACCATAACTCCTCAAATTCGGACACAAAAAGTATCTTTGAAATTTTCATAATATCTCCCAATTCCTCTTAATTTAGATCAGCCTAAAATGTTCTTCAATGTCTCAGCCAGATCTTCCGGCTCTACTGGTTTTTCAAGATATGCCTGAGGTTCAGGTACAGTTTCATCACCAAACTCAGTCAAGGCCGCCTGGGATCTAACAAATGTCCTTTTAGAGACCCCGGAGAGCATAACAATCGGGATGTCTTTAAAAGATGGGTCAAGCTTTAACTCATGATACATTTTAATACCACTCTCTCTTGGCATCAATATATCCAGGATAATTAGATCTGGCCTCTCCTTTTTTACCTTCTCCATCCCCTCTGCACCATCTATTGCCATGATTGGTATATAACCATTTTCCTCCAGAACAGTTGTAACAAATGTTCTTATATCGGCATCATCCTCAACATTGAGTACCTTTTTTGCCATATTGAATCCTCCCTTTACAAAAGTTTCTTGGGTTTCTTGAGTTTGCTGTGTTAGTTGGGTTTAGAACATGTATAGCAATCAGCAGTGAATATAAAATTTGTTACTACCTACTGCTTATTCCCTGTCTCTTTTTTTATTTTCGCTTGATATGGCAAGTAGATAGTGAATGTGGTTCCATTTCCTACTTTAGATGCCACATTAATTTCCCCCCCATTCTCCCTAATTATTTTTTCTGTTACCAATAACCCTAATCCAGTCCCTCTCTCTCCTTTGGTACTAAAAAGAGAGGAAAAAATTTTTTCCTTTGCCTCTTCATCCATGCCCATTCCGTTATCGGCCACCTCAAATTTGATCATATGATTTTTCTCAATCGCTGAAGTTACCTTAACCTGCCAGTGTTTTTTTGATGTGGAATCAAATATGCAAGCATCAATGGCATTGGAAACGAGGTTCAATAGAGATCTATGGATAGCCTTCGGATCTATGAATACCTCGCCTAATAAAGGATCAAGATCCGTTCTTATTTCAATATTATTCTCCCCCGCCCTTGATTCCATAAGGGCACGAACATCTGCCACTATCTGATTAGGAAAGCAACTCTCAGGTTCGGGTTTTCGATCTTTTGAATAGGCAAGCAAATCAAGAACGAGGTCCGATATCCTTCCTACATTCCTCTCGATCATTGTCCAGCCGTTTTTTATCTTATCTGTATCACTCTTGTCAAGCGCAACATTTAATACGTAGGTGCCACCTTTAAGTCCATTTAAAATATTCTTGATATAATGTGCAAGACCTGCCACAGTCTGCCCTGTGGCCGCCAATCTCTCGGATGTAATCAATTCTTCCTGCAACCTCTTTATCTCTCTTAAATCCTGAAAGAAACCAACACAACCTGCTACCTCATCTTCTGTGTAGAGAATAGATCCTGAAAATCTTGTGGGAACAGCCTCTCCATTCTTGCCGAGAATATCAATCTCCTTCCATTTTGATAGGTCGATATAATCTTTCTTTTCTAATCCAGACCTAAATTCTGAAGCTATTTCCTGCGGATAAAGCCTGTCAATATTCATCTTTCGTATTATTTCAGAACGAGCGTATCCAAATATCTCTTCTGCGCCTTTATTATAGATGATAATATCACCCTTCTCATCTGTAGCAATAACGGCGTCATTTGAAGATGTAATCAGTTTATTCTGAAACTCAGCTCTCCTTTTTACCTCCTCTGTGGCAATTCTCACCATTCGCTCAAGGTCATCGGTATATGCCTTTAGCTTCTGCTTTATTGCTATCCTTTGTTCTGCTCTCTTTAAGGCAATTGAAAGCGCCTCATCCTTTATGGGCTTGTTAAGGAAATCTGAGGCATCAATTTTAAGGGCCTCTATAGCTAAGTCCATGTCCCCATGGCCTGTTATCATTATTACCTCTGCATCGGGGTTTAGTTCCTTGATTCTCTTCAAGGTCTCGATCCCGTCTATACCTGGCATCTTTATGTCTGTTAAGATTATAGACGGTGATTCCTTTTTAAATATCTCAATGCCCTCTTCACCTCCTGCTGCTGCTGATACATCATATCCATCGCTTGCAAGAGAAAGGGTTAAGACTTTTCTTATCCCCTCTTCATCGTCTATGATTAAAAGCTTGGACATCTTTTCTTGTGTTTATTGTGTTTATTGTGTTTATTGTGTTTAAAATCCTTTAATCCCCTGATTCACATTTGAAAATTCATAATACCTATATTCAAACGTCTATTGCTGTTGAGTTTTACAGTTTTAACTCAACAAACCCTAAAAACTCAAAAAACTCAACTAACTCCATTATTCTACAGCGGGAAATTTCAATGTGAAGGTAGTGCCTTTATCTACCTCGCTTTCTATCTCTATTGTTCCACCATAGTCACTAATAATTCTGTAACTGATACTCATCCCTAATCCGGTACCCTGGCCTACTTCTCTGGTGGTAAAAAAAGGCTCAAATATCTTATCCATTATCTCTTTTGGAATCCCTTTACCAGTATCAGATACTGTTACCACAACTTTCTTATCAGACTGAAATGATTTTATTGTAAGCAATTTCTTCCATTTCTTGTCTCCCCATCTCAACCCCTTATCATCTATGGCATACATGGCATTGGTCACTAAATTGATAAAGACCTGCTCCAGCCGGTTATGATCTGCCATAATATAAGGCAGATGTGGGTCAAGATCGAGCTCTACACTTATCTGGTGGACTCTTAGTTGCTGGCCCAGAACCTTGAATACGTCTTGAATAGGTTCGTTTATATTTAACTCGGTCCTGGTAAGGTCAGATTGCCTGGCAAATTCTCTCATATGCTTAATTACTTTTGAGGCCCTGTCCACATGGCTACCTATTTCTTTAGCCATGACACTCAACTCATCTTTGGAAATCTCCTCGCCCTTTTTGATCTTCTTCAAAAAGAAATCACTTGCAACCTGAATCACATTCAAGGGTTGTGTTAATTCATGTGCCATCCCTGAGGCCAGAGTTCCCAGAGTAGCGAGCTTGCTGGCCTGTACCAACTGTGCCTCCTTTTCTACATTCTCATTAATATCAGTTGTAGTTGCTATCAGATTTTCTTTACCTAAATGCACTGCATGACATGCCACAATATTCACATAAAATGGATCTCCTTCTTTTCTGATGTGTCTCCTCCTGGGATAAAAAGCACATTGATTGTTAGTGAGTTTTTTTAGTCCCTCTTCAAGTTCTTTATCCTCTTCAAATAACAGATCAAAAAATGACTTTTTCAACAATTCTTCTCTTGATTGCTGATAACAATCCAGGGCCGTTGCATTGACATCTATAATGCTAAAGCTATGTCTGTCCATAATAAAAATAGGGTTAGGAGCGCTATCAAAGAGGGTTTTGTATTTCTCCTCCGACCTGCTTAATTCCTCATTAACCTTTTTGAGCTCTGCTGTTCTTTCTTCTACTCGCATTTCAAGCTCATCATGCCCTCTCTGCAATGCCACCTGAGCCTCCTTGCGCTCCGTTGTATCCCAGAGTGTTTCAATTGAGCCTACAGTCTTTCCATCAGACCCTTTTATCGGTGCGGCTGTAAAAAAAAGCCATCTGCCTTCCTCCCCTATGTGTGGGAAAAAATCCTCTGCCTCATAAGCGCCCTCAATAAGGGCCGAACTACTCCACTTGTGACCATAATATTTCTTTATTTCTTTTTCCTTCATTTCATCGACGATAACATCGGCCATGATCGGCCTTTCTTCTTCCCTGAAAGGCAACCATTGTTTATTTGTCCCAACTATCTCATCAGACTTATAGCCAGTTAACTTCTCGCAGGCAATGTTCCAGTGTGTTACAATAT
>Ga0307429_1001126_pt1 | contig 13251 bp, 12 predicted proteins | sample SalMarWE160230MG_FD_202151 | JGI IMG/M metagenome (GOLD analysis project Ga0307429, IMG submission 202151) | Salt marsh sediment microbial communities from the Plum Island Ecosystem LTER, Massachusetts, United States - WE1603-230 | ecosystem: Environmental > Aquatic > Marine > Intertidal zone >...
GACTGATCGCAGAGACTACATCCCAAAAGACTATAAACATAAATCCTGAGGAATCTTCAATTGTCAAAGAGCTATCCAAAAAATTCTGTTAATTATTTCTTGACTCTCTATAGCTGGTCTTTCAAAAGCAGGAATTTCTGCATTTAGCATTTCTATAGGTCTCGATATCTATTAGGAATCGGCACGGCACGTTCCATAACAGGTCGGTTTTGTACTCGCCTACGCTGCGTGTTTTGTTGAGATTCCTCACTTCGCTCTACGGATTCAGACTCCCCTGTCGGTGCTGCTTTGACCCGGTTCAATTCGGTAATCCTGTGGACGACATCCGGATCCGATGCCCTTAGCTCTGCAATCCTGTTCGCAATAAGATCGGGATCGAGGGTCTCTGCGGCCTTTATGTCACGAGCTACCGATTTAAGACCTATTCCTGCCGGGCCGGCCCTCAAATCCATCAGGACACGCTGCTCCAGCTCATCCCAAAGCTCGACCCGCCTAATCTGATCGAACGATACGTTGGAAGAAAGAATCTTATCCGGCCTTATGTCCAGATACAGCGCCCTCGAAGTGAAAAGCTCCCCGGCGTTCTGGCTGTCCGGCGTAAATTCAAAAATCGCCGCAAAGTGATACTCGCCCTCCGGCAGGACATCAACCACGAACTCCGCCGTCTCGGCAACGAAATCCGAGGGAGCCCCCGACCAGAGCACCTCCATCCCGGCGGGAACTTCGCCGACCTGCGGCACTTTCAACGTGAGTTTTCCCGAACCGATGGGAATCTGTGATGATGCAGAGACGAGGATTGTCACCGGGCCGCCCGGATTCGAAGGACTCGCCAAATCAATAGACACGTCGGCAGGGACTGTTATTTTGCTATGCCGTTTTGGCGCTACGTTCCGCGGAAGCTTGTCTTGACCTTGCGAACTAAGATCACCAGACGGCTGGGCGGGGATTGCCCGGCACCGTTTCACTCCGGCGTAAAACAGGAGTATCAACGAAACACTTACAACAGTTACCAATAAAAGAAATACAGACTTGCGACTTATCATGATACGTCCTCCAACTATTTTCCCGGCTTTTCCCATTCGAGACTTTTGGAAAAGCCTTTTCCACTACGCACTTATATTATAATACCAAAACACCGCACGAATTTCAATGCTCCGTGACCCTTTTTCAAGTATTCTGCCGCCCTAAAAAAAGCTGAATTTGTGCCAATGAGCCGAAACTCGAACACATAAAGAGAGCCATCTCAAGAAAAACGCCGATTTTGCCATTTTTTCGAGTATTCTCCATATGCCCATCTACTGTTAAAGTCCATCTGGACGGAGAAATGTTACAAAAAAAATCAGGAAAATAAAAAAACTTTGAGTCGATGAGTGTCAATCGTTAATCGTCAGAACATACGCTATAAACGTATTGATTTGGACTTCTCAACTGCAATTAGAGGCTACTGATAGGTATTCTGAAAAAAAGCCCCTGCTTTTATGCGTATCAAGAGGAAAATCAAGAGCAGGGGCTTAAATGTTCTGCAAGCTTCCGTGTCGACAGCCCTTTGTTCATCCAAGTTTTATAGTCTCCATACTTTCAGCAACGTAGTCCGGACTGATCACTTACATATAGCCGCAGAATATTATTATTATCTGCAATATAGAGACAAAAACCAAATAGGTTATTCCTGAATATAGCCTTCGAAAAACCCATATTTAGACGAGCAAAAGGATATAGCATTCGTACGTATGTGGTATTGCGTGCTGCGTTTTTAGACTTCTGTTTTCAGAATTCTGATCCGTATGGCGTTTTGTGGCGTTCGTTCTGCGATTAATTCTTTCGTACGTCGTACGCAAAGAGCTGCTCGGAATGCCGCACGTAGAGTCGGCCGTCGGAGAATTAAAGGTCCCCGGTACATTTTTCGATGAGTTGTGCTTGATGGAAGGCAGCCCTTCGACTGCGCTCAGGATGAAGAAAATAAGGGAAAAGGGAAAAGGCCTTGCCATTGATTATTTACAATTGATTATTGATTATTGCTTCATGTCCTTCGTGTTCTTCGTGGTGGATCAAACTATGGACAATTGACTATTTAAAAATCGAAAAATAGGGATAGCTATTTATGGCTGGACACTACCCGGAAGAGGGTAACGATTCCTAATAAAAACCCAGGTGTTAACTGGCTGCGGCTGCGGCTTGAGCGGCTTTGCGTGCACGTTCTTTCTTCTTGCGCGGGGCATTGGCGGCACGCGTTTTTTTTTGTTTTGCCCGTCTACCATCGAGTCTGTCTCTGCGTCTTCCCATAAAAATATCCTTGTTACTACTTTTTGCCCAATCTGTTCCGTTATGTCAGGTTTCAGAACATTTCAAGCATTTTCTTTATTATTAAGCTTGTCGATTAAATAAATAGCTCTGTATTTTATGCATAAAGCACAGGCAATGCAATGAACTTTTGCGAAAAATAGGGGACCTGGTAATGGCTAAGCCATAAATTGTCTATTGTCTATTGATTATTGACTATTGTATTTGATTTCTCCGCATTCCGGCCGGCTCCGCGGTAAGTCTGAAAAAATAATTACCATCTAAAACGCTGTTTATGACGCGTTATCTGCGTTTTTTTTTCTTTTTTGAAATTTCTTGCGATTTTTCCAATTTTGTCATCTACATTTACCCCGTGAGATACGCTGTGTTATTAAAAGGACAGCTTTTGTTATCTAACGGGGTGAATCTCGTGAGATACGCTTTAAATAATAGCGTAGCTGATTGAAAAGGAATTGCGGATTGTTGAATAGACTGCTACGTCTGAAAAACAAGGCTTAAATAAAAAGGATAATATCTGAGTAAATCTTGTAAATTTATGCCATAGGTATCCTGTCTAAGAAAGAGTTTTTGGTTTTTAGACACTGATTTACGCTGATAAACACGGTTTAAAGATAAGAATCTGTGTAAATCCGTGTGTTGCCGTGTCTGAAAGGAATCTTTTATTGTTTTTTGACACTGATGAACGCTGGTTAACACGGTCTATGACAGGCCATAAAATACGAAATACGATATACGAGAAGGTCTCAAGGAAATTACGTAGTCACCACAATAGATTTAAATAGATGGACCCTGGTAAAATGAGCAAATGATAACGGGTAAGCTACGACATACGACATACGATATACGCAGTCCGTACGGACTCCCAAGGAGAACGAGATGGCCGTACGCTATAAGTTGAGTTTGGGATGCATATATCGGTTGGAAGTCAATATAGTGTCCACGGAACTCAATAATATTTTCATAATTTGGTGTAATGTATAATTTAATAGGTGACTGTCCCTAGTATTCACGTGACCCTTTTTCAAGTATTCTGCCGCCCTAAAAAAAGCTGAATTTGTGCCGATGAGCCGAAACTCGAACACATAAAGAGGGCCATCTCAAGAAAAACGCCGATTTTGCCGCTTAGGCGAACTTTTCTCCAGGGGCTCATCTACTGTTAAAGTCCATCTGGACGGAGAAATGTTACAAAAAAAATCAGGATAATAAAAAAACTTTGAGTCGATGAGTGTCAATCGTTAATCGTCAGAATATACGCTATAAACGTATTGATTTGGACTTCTCAACTGCAATTAGAGGCTATTGATAGGTATTCTGAAAAAAAGCCCCTGCTTTTGTGCGTATCAAGAGGAAAATCAAGAGCAGGGGCTTAAATGTTCTGCAAGCTTCCGTGTCGACAGCCCTTTGTTCATCCAAGTTTTATAGTCTCCATACTTTCAGCAATGTAGTCCGGACTGATCACTTACATATAGCCGCAGAATATTATTATTATCTGCAATATAGAGACAAAAACCAAATAGGTTATTCCTGAATATAGCCTTCGAAAAACCCATATTTAGACGAGCAAAAGGATATAGCATTCGTTCGTATGTGGTATTGCGTGCTGCGTTTTTAGACTTCTGTTTTCAGAATTCTGAACCGTATGGCGTTTTGTGGCGTTCGTTCTGCGATTAATTCTTTCGTACGTCGTACGCAAAGAGTTGCTCGGAATGCCGCACGTAGAGTCGGCCGTCGGAGAATTAAAGGTCCCCAGTACATTTTTCGATGAGTTGTGCTTGATGGAAGGCAGCCCTTCGACTGCGCTCAGGATGAAGAAAATAAGGGAAAAGGGAAAAGGCCTTGCCATTGATTATTTACAATTGATTATTGATTATTGCTTCATGTCCTTCGTGTTCTTCGTGGTGGATCAAACTATGGACAGCCACGAACAAGTAAAAAGGCCTTGTCATTGATTATTTACTATTGACAATTGACTATTTAAAAATCAAAAACTATGGACAGCTATTTATGGCTGGACACTACCCGGAAGAGGGTAACTATTCCTAATAAAAACCCAGGCGTTAACTGGCTGCTGCTGCGGCTTGAGCGGCTTTGCGTGCACGTTCTTTCTTCTTTCGCGGGGCATTGGCGGCACGCGTTTTTTTTTGTTTTGCCCGTCTACCATCGAGTCTGTCTCTGCGTCTTCCCATAAAAATATCCTTTTACTACTTTTTGCCCAATCTGTTCCGTTATACCAGATTTCAGAACATTTCAAGCATTTTCTTTATTATTAAGCTTGTCGATTAAATAAATAGCTTCATATTCTATGCGTAAAGCACAGCCAATGCAATCAACTTTTGCGAAAAATAGGGGACCTGGTAATGGCTAAGCCATAAATTGTCTATTGTCTATTGATTATTGACTATTGTATTTGATTTCTCTGAATTCCCCGTGCCCTCAGTGGCAAGTCTGGAAAATATCTCACTTCCAAAACGCTGTTTTTTGCGAAATATTGGCGAATTTTTCGTCTTTTTTAAAATTCTTTGCGATTTTTTCGATTTTGTCATCTACATTTTGTGTTCGGCAAACGCTTTAATAAGTAGAAGGGCCGGATAGTCCGTAAAATACAGGAATTAACCGCTGATTAACGCAGATAAACGCTGATTTATGAGTAGCGCGTAGGGTGTGCATGGCACACCACTGTGCTGATTAACACGGCTTAAATAAAAAGGATAATATCTGTATAAATCTTGTAAATTTATGCCATAGGTATCCTGTCTAAGAAAGAGCGTGGCCGTGACGTCTCAAGGAAATTACGTAGTTTCCACAATTGATTTAAATAGATGGACTCTGGTATGATGGGCAAATAATGGCTTTGATAGAATATCAATTATTCGTGAGTTTGGGACACATATATCGGTTGGAAATAAGTATGGTTTCCCTAATAGCACTCATCTTGGACGGGATCAAGTAAATGGCATCGAAATTGAAAGTGTTTGTAGCCCACTCGTTTGAAAAGAACCCGATTTCAGGTGAAAGACTCAGTGATATTGACGTCGTAGATTGGTTCACCAAATTGATGAAGAAAAGGCCACTTTCCTTTCATGTGATAACAGGTTCACGGCCTGCACCAGGTCCAATTGATGAGAAGATTACTGCCGATATCTCAGATTGTAGCTGCGTTATTGGTATTTTTACAAGGCGACACTTTGATGCTGAATCTCAAAAGTGGCTACCGCCACAGTTCGTCCTTTGTGAGTGCGCTTCGGCCATAGGGTTCTACTATAACACGAATAAAGTGATTTGCGGATTCTACGAGGAGGGGATCGACCCGAAAGATCTAGCGCTCATTACGGTAAGTGGTTTGGAACTTGTGCCATTCAAACGGGACAAGCTTGATGATGACAGAAGTCGTTTCATTGAATATTTGAGGAAACTGCCTGATATTGTCACCTCAGGAAGCTACAGGGAAGGGGATGTTGCCCTTTTCAAGCCTCCATACGTTCAACAGCGCTTATACAAAATTTTCACAGTCTATCGCAATGGTAACTTTACTTCTCACAACATAAACACAATGTTGATCACTGATATCGACAGGTTTTCAAGCGAAAATAAATGCCAAATCACTCACGAGATCTGGCACCGGAGAGCAAATATTCCACATTTGGAAGATATGATCACTACTCCCGTAGACTTGCGAAAAGAAAGAGCTTTTCTTCGAGGAATACTGCGCTCATTGAATCAGAAAACAATAAATGCTCCGCTATCGATAACCCTCTCGAAAGAAGAAGGAAAACGCGCGTTCTTCTCGATCAGCTTGCTAGACAAAGAAAAGAATCCTCTGAAGTTGAAGAACCAGGATATTGTTCGGTATCAATATGCTTGGGGATTACCTGGAGCATATCCAACCTCAGACGATGAACTTGAATCACCCGCCGGTGGCCGCGAAATCAACGAAGGAGCTTACTGTCACGCTGAGGTATTTGCAGGTCATGGACTTGTGAAGGATTTGGTCCTTGAGCTGCGCTTTGAACAGGGTCAAGGACCATTTTTCACGAAATCTCCCTTCTTTCAAACAACGTCTAGTTTTGGTGACCTTCCCAAGTGGTCAATGCCCAAGGATCTTCCTGTTGTACAGGAAGAGGACCACGCGATGTGGTTTCAAACCTATCGGCTTGTTGAGCGCAACTTCAACGGCAAGATTCGTGTCATGTGGAGGCCACATGGCACATCGAACTAAAGGAATATTAGGAAAGGTTACCTGTTTGGGGGAATTAACAGTATACGGCAAATTTTCCGGTGAGTTGTGTTTGATAATGACAGGTTTTGATAGAGGACAGCGGCTGGGCTTAATTACTGCGGTGATTTGGGACGCAAACATAGGCTGGAATTGAGTAAGGTGACTCAGAAATTGACGGAATTGAATAATGGAAATAGGACACCTCAACATACCTAAACCTGTGTTAGATAAAGTTTCGTTCGAATATGACATACAAACCCGGCTACATTTACAGTATTCTAAGTTAATCGAAAATACAGACATAGGCAATCAGGTTCTGGAAATACTTGGATCTGATCCGAGAGTTCAAGCTTTAGATGGCAAGATGATTTCTAGTGGCATCAGTGCTGTTAGATTTGAGCTTAAAACTCTCGCTATGTGGTTTTTGTGGGCGGTTAATGAATTTGGAAAAAAGACAGCAGAAGAAAAACTAAATACCTTTCTCGAAGTAGAAAAAGTCCCTGTGGTAAATACGTTGTGGGTGCTTGGTATAGAACTAAATAAGACATTGGAGCTAGAACATGGCTATCGAATTGTATCTATTGAAGAAATGCCAGATTCTCGGGATAAAGAGCAATACCTGAGGCATGATTTTAATGCATTAATGCATATATTACCAAAGCCTAAAGCGGCAATCACTTGTATTTCTAGTGTTAATAAATACAGATGTAGTGATGATCCGATGCAAGAAAGAGAGGGAGACAAAGACTTTTCGGATTCTTCCTGTTATTTATATGAAATCGCACTTTTGCTTAATGCTCTTAATGGTGTTTCCTGTGTTCCCTATTATTCAACTTCATACACTCTACCGGATATGCCAATTGGCATGTTTGGTGGATCAGGGGGAGGCGTATCTGTTTATGATGTTTTTGGATATGGCTCATCTAGTCTTTCAGAAGATGAAAAAGGCAATATAAACGGCCTATTGAGTGCCTATGGCAAATTACCAACTAATGATAAAGTTAGGATAGGTAGAGTTCTATCTCGACTTTCTCAAGCAAAGCGACGCAATCAGATTGAAGATAAGATTCTTGATTTGGGGATCGCTATGGAAATGGCGCTTCTTGAAGACAACAAAAATAATGACCAACTCTCATTATCCTTCCGGCTACGTGGTAGCAAGCTTATTGGAAGGGAAAAAGAAGAACGCAAAAATATTTATCGTCAACTAAAGGACATCTATAATTACAGGAGTCAAGTTGCACATAGCGGCATTCTTTGCGGAAATGACCCTGAGAAAATAAAAGTAGTGAGAGAACGGTTTCAAGAGTATTCCCTTCTCGCGGAAAGGATAATCCGTCACTTAATTTTTAACGGGTCTCCAGATTGGACTGGTTTAATTTTGGATGTCATCGAGTAAACTAGAGTAAATGTATAACTTAATAGTGACTGTCCCTAGATTTTCCAAGCGGGTAATCGTTATAATATGCTTATAGACCCTAATACAACACATACAGTAATAAATTCTGCGAGTCGTTCTATGACGTGGATGACTATTTTTGCAGGTTGCATCGGTGGTATTATAGTTTTTGTCTTTGGTAAATTGTGGAATTTAGTTTCGTGGAAGTTGACAAGGCCAAAACTAAAAGTTGAATTCGACAAAAAGATTAAGGGCTGTATTTCTTATACTACAGCTAATGGGAGGCCAGAGGTTTATTTTAGAATGAAAGTTACAAGTTATGGAAGGTTCGCAACTGCAGCCCATGGTTGCCGTGCATATTTGACAAACACAGAAAAGCGAAATGAAAAAGGTGAAGTTGAATCGACTGCTTACTGTGACAGTATACGGCTGGCTTGGTCCTGCCAAGGGCCACAACCAACAGAGCGATTTCGCCCAATGGATATACCGAGGGAAGTAAACCAATATATAGATGTTGTCTCACTGCCTAAGGATGTCAACCTATTTGACCTACATCTTGAAGTAATGCCTAATCGCTATATCAAAATGTTTCGGCAAACAGGCACATTTCTATTCACCGTTCATGTCCATGCTGAGAACGCAAGCCCAGTGAAATGTAAATTGACTTTTACTTTGAGGCATCCGTGGGATGGCAACATGGATTCAGACGCATTCGAAGCTTAATCCTATTAAAGATTAGGCCTTCTACTGGGAAATCCGGGGACGCCTTACTTATTTCTCCCTTTCACTGGGGGACCTGGTTATTGACTATTTTCTATTTACGATTGTCGATTTATATTGAATAAAAACAGTGTTAATCGGTGTAAACTTGTGCCACCTGTGCCATAGGTATAGGTACCCGTGTCAGAATTCGTATTTCGTTTTAAGGATTGTTGGTTTTCTTCGTGTTTTTCGTGCTCTTCGTGGTTAATCAAATCCGCGTCTATCTGCGGTTAATTGATTCTTTCTCTGCGATCCCGGCGTGCTCTGCGGTTAATTGCTCGACATGCACAATTTTTTACATGCATCGACGAATTCCTTTGCCCTTTCAACTACATTATTGGCTTGCCTGTGAGTTATTTCTACTATTGGTTGATAATCACTTTCCTGTCTGAGATCGAACGCTTCTGTAAAATACTTATGAAATTTTGGCTCGACCTGTCCTGTCTTGATGAACTCTCGACCGAAGGAAGAAATTATACCCTGATGAGAACGTCTTACTATATCTTTAGTAAGCAGAGCCGCCGTAGCGGCATGGAACATTGCATAATAACCTCTCCCTACCGTAGAAAAGTAGCGATCTGCAGATATCAGCAACTCTGCGTCCTTGATACAGTCATCCGCTTTTATAAGGTGCAAACGCACTTCTTCATTCACGCTGCAATTCCTTCTTCTTTAATATTCCTGTGAATAGCAAATCGACCTTTGTTATAATCGTCCTCGCTGATAAATAAGAAGGTCACGAGTGTATCGTATTCCAAACTCACATCGGAGCCGAGCTGGCCGGTGTATTCGATTTCTTCGTAAGCACTTTTTACCTTATCGAGGACAATGGCGATATCGATGTCGCTGTCCGGCGTGAGCTGGTCGCGTGCGGCCGAGCCATACAGGTAAACTCCCCGCAGACGCTCGCCGTATAAGCGTTCGAGGTCCTCGCGTACCTTGCCTGCTATTTCGAGTGCTTGTTGTCTTGTCGCTACCATATCATGATGATACCTTTTTTAGAAACACTGTTCAATAAAAAAGACCCACTTTCCAATTGATTATTGACCTTTGACATTGACTATTTTCTATTGACTATTGACTATTTTAATTGATTATTTTGTTGCGTTTATCCGTGTTTATTCGTGGTAATCTGCAGGAATCTGGAAATATTTGAAAAAAATTTGATTTTTTTTAGAATTTCTATTGACGTCGTACGTATATTGGTTAGAATGATAACAATTCGTGGTCAAGCGGAGGGTTAATATCCTTGCTTGGCCGCTAAGTATTTTGAGAGATATGCAAAGCTCTTTGACAAGTTAACAGTTAAGCCAAACCAGCTATTGTTGGAAATTTATTTCCGACAGTTGCTAAGCAGCGAAAGTGCAGCTCTTTCGGCGGGATACGCCCTGCTGATATGAGCTTAAAAATTGAAGTACCAGAAATTCAGCACTTTCGGTGCGTATGCTTGAAATTGTTGAGCCTTTAACGACGATCCCCCGAGAAATCGGGATTCGACGATACAAATTGAAGGGTTTGATCCTGGCTCAGAACGAACGCTGGCGGCGTGGCTAAGACATGCAAGTCGAACGGACTGGTCAATTTATTGAACAGTTAGTGGCGAAAGGGTTAGTAATGGATAGGTAACATACCCTGTGCTTTGGGATAGCGTCAGTTACTTCGGTAACTTTCCGAAAGGGGCGGTAATACCAGATAATATCATTTGTCGATAGGCAGATGATCAAAGATTTATCGGCATAGGAGTGGCCTGTCTCCTATCAGCTTGTTGGTGAGGTAACGGCTCACCAAGGCAGCGACGGGTAGCGGGACTGAGAGGTTGACCCGCAACATCGGGACTGAGACACTGCCCGGACCTCCACGGAGGGCTGCAGTAACGGATATTGTGCAATGGGCGAAAGCCTGACACAGCGACGCCGCGTGTAGGAGGAAGTCTTTCGGGATGTAAACTACTGTCAGGGGGAAGAAAGTGCGCTTCGGCGTATTGATCTAACCCAGAGGAAGTCACGGCTAACTTCGTGCCAGCAGCCGCGGTAAGACGAAGGTGGCAAGCGTTGTTCGGTATTACTGGGCTTAAAGCGTGTGTAGGCGGAAAAGTAAGCGTCTTGTGAAAGCCCCCGGCTTAACCGGGGAATTGCGTGACGAACTACTTTTCTTGAGGCAAGTAGGGGTGCATGGAACTCTTGGTGGAGCGGTGGAATGCGTAGATATCAAGAGGAACGCCAGTGGAGAAATCGGTGCACTGGGCTTGTTCTGACGCTGAGACACGAAAGCGTGGGGAGCGAACGGGATTAGATACCCCGGTAGTCCACGCCGTAAACGATGCCTACTAGGTTGTGGTGGTTCTGACACCAGCACAGCCGAAGCAAAAGTGCTAAGTAGGCCGCCTGGGGAGTACGGTCGCAAGGCTAAAACTCAAAGGAATTGACGGGGGCTCACACAAGCGGTGGAGCATGTGGATTAATTCGAAGCAACGCGTAGAACCTTACCTGGGTTTGACATGCTTGGATGCTTGCCTGGAAACAGGTTAAGTTACCTTCGGGTGAAACTTGCACAGGTGCTGCATGGCTGTCGTCAGCTCGTGTCGTGAGATGTCGGGTTAAGTCCTTTAACGAGCGAAACCCTTACCGTTAGTTGCCAGCGGGTCATGCCGGGGACTCTAGCGGGACTGCCGGTGTTAAACCGGAGGAAGGCGGGGACGACGTCAAGTCATCATGGCCTTTATGCCCAGGGCCTCACACGTGCTACAATGGCGATCACAAAGCGACGCAAGACCGCGAGGTGGAGCAAATCGCAAAAAGGTCGCCCCAGTTCGGATTGTAGGCTGGCAACTCGCCTGCATGAAGTCGGAATCGCTAGTAATCGCGTATCAGCTATGACGCGGTGAATGTGTTCCTGAGCCTTGTACACACCGCCCGTCAAGTGATGGGAGTTGGGAGTACCCGAAGTCGGTTTGCTAACCTAATTTATTAGGAAGCGGCTGCCGACGGTAAGCCCGATGACTGGCACTAAGTCGTAACAAGGTAGCCGTAGGGGAACCTGCGGCTGGATCACCTCCTTTCTAGGGATATACTAGAACCCAGCCTGGGGCTCTCGCTTTCGCGGGAGACTATTAAACAGGTCGGTGTATGTCAGGCATTTCGCTGCAAGCTTAACTGTTTCTTGATATTAAGCCCTGCGTTTCGACGCGGGGCTTTTTTTATGATTAGCCGTACCACCTGTGGGTACGGTACGGCTAATCGATATTGGATTTGCTAAACTACAATTCAATCACTATCATTTGTTTAATGTCTGAAATCATCGGATATATGCTCACATGGACAACGTACGGCAGTTGGCTGCCTGGCGATGAAAGAGGATATGTTAAAGATGGCCAAATTCTGTCGGCTAATCCGGAAGTCCTGCAAGCAAGCAAAAATCGACAGAAATCACCAACCATAACACTCAACAAACAGGAAAGAAAGCTCGTTCAACAAATAATCCTCGCCGAGGCAGAAAGAATCGGCCATGAAATACTCGCCCTTGCAGTCAGTAATTATCACGTGCACCTTGTATCCCGGCCTCATTCAGAATCCGTAGAGGACGCCGTCGGCAGATACAAGAGTATAACAACACGTGCTTTATGGGGGCACGGCAGACAAGGCCGCATTTGGACAAAAGGTTACGACAAGCGTTTTTGCTTTTCCCAAAAAGAATTAGCCGCAAGAATCAAATACGTAAAAAACCACACCGATTAGCCCCCAGACCCGTGCCGGGGGTCTTCTGATCCGTGCCGGGGGCTTTTTACCCATGCCGGGGGCTTCTTACCCGTGCCGGGGGGTAAAAAACAAAAAATCGCAAATCGACACTCGAAAATCGTAAATAAAAAGCGTATTTTTTCGCTTTTCTGCCCCGTTTTTACACTTTTTTGCATAAATTTTAAAATTTTTCCAATTTTGTAGGTAACATTTACCCCGTGAGATACGCTGTCTCATTAAAAGGACAGCTTTTGTTATCTAACGGGGTAAACCTGCGTGAGATACGCTGTTAATGTAGAGCAAGCTGCTAAGGTTATCTCATAGGGTGAAGCCCCAGAGATACGCTGTAAGAAATAGAAAGTCGATTTTTCTTTGTTCTTACCTTATAATATGGGTATAATACCTAACAGCAACATTGAGGAAGCAGCAGATGATGGAATTAATGGGCGAGTTTCTTGAGAGGTTGAGAGATTTCCCTTTTTGAAAGGAAACTAGCGCGATTATATCTTAATGGTTGACAAAGTATCAAAATTAATAGTGATTATTTTGTTTTTTGTGAGCATCCTGATTGCAAGTTACTATGCCTATACATATCCTTCTGATTCTATTCAACGTGCACTTGCAATTGGAGCTATAGGTTCGCTTATAGCATCTTTATTTTATGGAATATTGATGTTCGTTTTAGTTAGGGAATCTTCTGATGAGAAAAATTGATACTGTAGCATAGTTACCGGGAACATTCTATTCCATTCCTCACATTATGAAGTATCTGTATTGTTTGCAAACGGCCTTGAGCCTGTTCTTCTCGTTGCATATCGATAGCAATACGCTGGCTAATA
>Ga0307429_1001130_pt1 | contig 13215 bp, 9 predicted proteins | sample SalMarWE160230MG_FD_202151 | JGI IMG/M metagenome (GOLD analysis project Ga0307429, IMG submission 202151) | Salt marsh sediment microbial communities from the Plum Island Ecosystem LTER, Massachusetts, United States - WE1603-230 | ecosystem: Environmental > Aquatic > Marine > Intertidal zone >...
GCAAGGTCGACGTCACCTCCATCTACGAGAACGGCAAGCTGGTCCGGCGCGAGATCGCCGACCCCAACCTCGTCCCGCTCTAGGGGCCCGGCGGGGCGGCGTCCGCACCCTCTTCCCCCTCCCCGGCCTCGAACTCCAGCACCTTGCGCTGCTGCTCCCGGAAGCGCTGGACGCGCTCGCGCTCGATCAGGAGCAGGAGCTGCTTGTTGCGCTCGCGGATGCGGTCGAGCTCGAGCGCAAGCTCGCGCTCGGTGAGCCCCGACCTCTCGAAGAGCAGATCGATCTCGACGCTGCCGCTCGAGCCGTCCGTGGCCAACGCCGTGATCCGCACGCGGTTCAGGCCCTCCTTGACGGGTACGAAGCCCGAGAAGGACCCGTCCGGCAGGAGGTTCACGTCGTAGGAGACCTCGCGGGTGGTGAGGTTCGTGAAGACCACGTCCTCGATGTTGGCGAAGGACACGCCCTGGAGGAACGAGATGATGTCGCCGGGATTGCGGACGGGCAGGAAGTTGCCGAGGGTGATGCGGGCCATCTCGGTGGCCGCGATCGGATTGGTGAGCGCGTTGGGTCCCAGCGCGTAGGTGTTGATCGTGATGCCGGCCTTGTGGGCCAGCCGTGCGGCGTTGAGCGCCGCCTCGGTGTCGCCGGGATCGGCGACCGAGCCGGTACCGATCGGGAAGGTCGGAAGCCCGTCGGTGAGGAACAGGATCACCTTGCGCGCGCCCGGGCGCGGCGTGCTGTGGGAGCCCGACAGACCCGCCAGCTCGCGGACGGCCAGCCGCACGCCGGCGGCAAAATTGGTGCCGCCGTGGGGACCGCGCGCCAGCACCCCGGCCACGGCGGCCTGCACGCGGCGGTAGCTCGCGGTGAGCGGAACCTCGAGCCAGGCATCCTGCTGGTCGAACGTCTTGCGCTCGCCGGTCTGCGGATTCATCTCGCCCGAGAAGGAGATCACGCCGACGCGCACCCGCTCCGGATCGAGGCTGCCGACGAGCGCCTGCGCCGCCCGGGTCTCGGCCGCCAGGATGGTGTCGCCCGGATCCGTACACAGCATGTCCTCGGGATACCGGTCCGGCTCCACCAGCTCGAGTTTCGGGTTGAAGCCGACCTCGCCGTCCTGGTCCACGTCGACGCCGCTCGCCACCTTGGTGGAGCCGGAGATGTCGATCACCAGCATCACGTCGAAGTCCGCGGGGCGTTCGCCGTCGGCGATCGCGTTGCCGCGGATCGGGGCCTGGTGGACCTTGTTGCGCAGCGGCTCGCCGGGCTGCGGCGAGTCGATCAGCACGCGCACCGGACTTGCCGCCGAGGCATGTGCCTCGGTCGCGGCGGCCGCCTCGGGCACCCCGCCTGCCAGCGCCGCCGTCAGCGCCAGCGCCAGCCAGGCGCGCCTTCCTGCCCGCACGCAAGCCATCGCGGGTTCGACGCGCGGAGCGGCGGGCGGGTTCAGGCGGAGCGCCATCAAGGCTTCTCCCGAGCGCTCTCCGCGGGCTCCGACGCAGCGCCCCCAACCTGCGGCAGCTCGCCGGCAGCTTCCGGTGCCGCTCCCGCCTCGGGCGCCGCATCCGTCGCGGGCGGCGCCGGGGCTTCGGGCTCCGCGAGCGGCGGAGCGGCGCCGGAGTCGTCCGTCGTGGTCCCGGTCGCAGGCAGCTGCGTGGCCGGCAGACTCTCGAGTCGCAGCGCCTCCGTCCCCGTCACCGGCGATTCCGAGAAGCGATCGATCTTCGCGAGGCGCGTCCCGATGCTGCCGAGCGCCTCCAGCGTGACCTCGCCCACCACGCGCAGGCTCTCGGACGAGCAGTGCTCGAGATCGTCGTCCTCGGTGCCGGCGTAGGGCCCGGGGGGCTCGCTGCCCCCGAAGCTGGTATCGATCAGCGCCACGACGGGTCGCAGGCCGGCCTGGATCAGCGCCTGGTGGCTGCCCGCCGGGGACTCGAAGCTGGCGGCGGGCGGAAAGGCGTCGCGGTAGCCGAGCCGTGCGGCCGCGCGCCAGAACTCCTCCCGGTAGATGCGGTGCGATCCCAGATCGCGCGCGACGTGGAGGTCTGCGTCACAGATCTGGTTCAGCACCACCGCCAGCCGGACCTGTTGCAGCGCCCCCAGGCTCTTCAGGCGCTGCGCCAGCGCGTAGCTCCCGAAGTTGCTGGGAGGGGCGGGTGCCCGCCCCGGCAGCCGGGGCGCCTCGCCCTCGAGGAACACCAGCCAGGTGGTGTAGGGCAGCGGATCCGCCGCGAGCACGCGCGCCAGCTCCAGCAGCAGGGCGGCCCCCGATCCCCCGTCGTTGACGCCCGGGAAGGAGAAGGTCTCGAAGGGTCGAGTGTCGAAGGGCGCGATCACCAGGAAGACGTCGCTCGAAGCGCCGGGGACCACCGCCGCGATGTTGTAGAGCTCGAGCTCCTCGACCGACCCCTCGCTGCCGCGGCTGAAGGTGACCCGGACCCGCTGCAGCGTCGTCTCGAGCCCCAGCTTCTCGAGCTCGGCCAGGATGTACTCGCGCGCGCGCGCGGCGCCTTGGGTTCCCATCACGCGCGGGCCGATCTCGGCGAACTCCTCCAGATGCGCCCAGGCGCGCGCGGCATCCAGCGCCTCCACGCGCGAATCCGGCGGCGCAGGCGGGGCGGCCTGCGGCGGCGGCGAGGACTGGCACGCGGGATACACGAGGAGAGCGAGCGCGGCGACGACGGGGCGGGCGCGCATGGGAACCGGGCGTCCTCCGTGGGGGCGGCGGGATACTACCCGCTGCCGGCTCCCGCGAACATCCCCTGGGGGGTGAAGGGTTCAGGAATCGGCAAGTTCTCGTGACACATCGGAGCCCGGAGCCCCACTCCTTAAGTGAAAGTCCCTCCCTGGCGGGGCTTTTCGAAAGTGGGAGGCAGGGCTCCGAAGGGGGCTCTGCCTCCTTGCGTCCGATCCCCGCTCGCCCTCCCCCCGCGCGGTCCCGTCGAGCGCCGCCATGTCGAGGGTCACGGGCGCCGGGCTGCTCGGAGTCGACGGCGTCGCCGTCGAGGTCGAGGTCCGGATCAGCTCGCAGCTGCCGCGGGTCGACCTGGTGGGGCTGCCCGAGGCCGCGGTGCGCGAGAGCGTCGCGCGCGTGCGCGCGGCCATCGGGGCCAGCGGGCTGGTCTTTCCCGATCGCCGCGTCACCGTGAACCTGGCACCAGCCGAGCTGCGCAAGGGCGGAGCTGCCCTCGATCTTCCCATCGCGATCGGCATCCTGGCGGCGGCGGGCGCGCTGGAGGCGTCGCGCCTCGAAGGCCTGGGTCTGCTGGGCGAGCTGGCGCTCGACGGTCGGCTGCGCCCGGTGCGCGGCGCGCTGGCGCTGTGTCTCGCCGTGCGCGACGCGGGCTGTCGGCGGGTGATCGCACCGCTCGGCAACCAGGCCGAAACGGGCCTGGCACCGCGCGTCGAGGTGATGGCCGCGCCCGACCTGGCGAGCGTGGTGGCCTACCTGCAAGCCGGCTCGCCGCTGCCGCGCGCCGCGCTGCCGGCCCGCACGCCGCGCGCAGAGACTTCCGCGGACCTCTCCGACGTGCGCGGCCAGGAGGGCGCCAAGCGCGCGCTCGAGGTGGCGGCGGCGGGCGGCCACGCGCTGCTGCTGCGCGGCGCGCCAGGCTGCGGCAAGACGATGCTCGCGCTGCGCCTGCCCGGTCTGCTGCCGGCACTGACCTTCGACGAGGCGCTGGAGGTCACGCGCATCCATGGCGCCGCCGGCCTGCTCGCGTCGGATGCGCCGATCCTCGCCGCGCGGCCGTTCCGCGCGCCGCACCACACCGCGAGCACGGCCGGCCTGCTGGGAGGCGGCCAGCCGCCGCGCCCCGGCGAGATCTCGCTCGCCCACCGGGGCGTGCTGTTCCTCGACGAGCTGCCGGAGTTCGATCGGCGCAGCCTCGAGGCGCTGCGTCAGGTGCTCGAGGCCCGGCGCATCGTGGTGGCCCGGGCGCGTGCCAGCTGCGTGTTCCCGGCGCACTTCCAGCTCGTCGCCGCCGCGAACCCCTGCCCCTGCGGCTGGCGCGGTGCGCCGCGTCGCGACTGCCGCTGCGACGACGCGGCGATCGCGCGCTACCTGGCGCGCATCTCGGGCCCGCTGCTCGACCGCATCGACCTCCAGGTGGCGGTGCAGCCGGTGGCCTGGCGCGAGCTCGACGCGGGCGCCGCCGGACCCACCAGCCGCGAGGTGCGCGCGCGCGTGGCCGACGCGCGCCGACGCCAGGCCCGCCGCAACGGCGCCGGCCGGCTGACCAACGCCGAGCTGCCCGATCGCGAGCTCGACGCCGCCATCGACGCCACGCCCGAGGCGCGTCGGCTTCTCGGCCGCGCCGTCGAACGCCTGGCGCTCAGCGCGCGCGCCGCCCGCCGCACCCTCAAGGTGGCCCGCAGCATCGCCGACCTCGCCGGCGAGCGGCGCACGCAGGCTTCCGCGGTGGCGGAGGCGCTCGCCTACCGGGATCAGGGCAGCAGAGGTGAGCACTAGTCGCTGGCGCTGCAGCCGGTGGCCTGGCACGAGCTCGGGGCGGGCGCGGCATCGGGAAGCGTGTAGGCGATGACATAGTCGCCGAGGGGCGAGTCGATGCCGATGTGTCCGCCGGGCGCGATCACCAGGTACTGCTTTCCGCCGGGCCGCATCTGGTAGCTGATCGGTCCCGCGTGAAGCCCGGCCGGCAGATCGAAGCTGGCGATGCGCTCGCCCGTGGCGACATCGTGCACGCGCAGCACGGGGCGCTCGGTTCCCGCATGAAAGACGAGGCCGCTCGCGGTGGCGAGCGCAGGTCCATAGGACTTCCCACCCGGGTCGCCCTCGCCGACGCTGGTCGATGCCCTCCAGGCGATCGTCCCGCGCGAGAGATCGACTCCGACGAGCTGACCCCACGGCGGCCGGTTGCACGGCAGGCCGTCGTGCTGGAACGAGGTGCGCCCCGAGATCGGGTGGAGCCGATAGCGCTCGCCCGTGCCGCGACCGGACAGCAGCCACCACAGGCTGCGCAGCCCGAAGCCATGGAGGGGCTTGACGCCGGCACCGCCGCCGGTCGCGCGTTCCGCGACCTGCTCGAGCTGGATCACGTGCGCCAGGTTCTGCACCGGTACGACGAGCAGCTGTCGCGCCGGATCCCACGCGGCGCCCGACCAGTTCGCCCCACCTCCAGTGAAGGGATAGACGATCGAGCCGTGCAGGCTCGGTGGTGTGAACAGGCCATCGTTGCGCAGCTCCGCAAGGCGCGCCCGACAGGCTTCGAGATGCTCGGGCGTGGGGGCGTACAGCCCATACTCGTCGAGCCGCTGCGGCACCAGGGGCGGTGGCGCGAGGGGAACCGGCTGGGTGGGCCAGGAGCGCTCGCCCGGGAGATGGCTCGGCGGTGCCGGCCGCTCCTCGACGGGGAAGAGCGGTACGCCCGTCTCGCGATCGAGCACGAACACGAAACCGTGCTTGGTGGCCTGCGCCACGGCATCCACCGACGTGCCGTCACGTGTCAAAGTGACCAGGACGGGCGGCGCCGCGAGGTCGTAGTCCCAGAGGTCGTGGTGCACCGTCTGGAAGTGCCACTTCCGCTCGCCGGTCCGCGCGTCGAGCGCGACGATCGAGTCTCCGTACAGGTTCGCACCGGGGCGATCGCCCCCGTAGAAATCCGGGCTCGGCGAGCTCACGGGCAGGAAGACCCAGCCTCGCTCGAGATCGGCGGTGATGGTCGACCAGACGTTCGCCGCGCCCGTGAGCCGCGTGCCGGACTCCCAGGTCTCGTAGCCTGGCTCGCCCGGCTGAGGGATCGTGTGGAAGGTCCAGCGAAGCGCGCCGCTCCTCACGTCGAAGGCTCGGACATCGCCGCGTGGCTCGTCGGGACGCAGGGTGTCGGCGATCGACGAGCCGACGACGATCACGTCCCCGACGACCGTCCCAGGCGAGGTGACGTTGTACTCCCAGTCGTCATGGAGCGGTCTGATGCCGGCGCGCAGATCCACCTGGCCGGCGGCGCCGAAGCCGGCACAGGGCGTTCCCGTCGCGGCGTCGAGGGCGATCAGACGCGCATCGAGCGTCGCCAGGAAGACGCGGCGAGCGCACGGACCGCTGGCGCCGCTGCCATCGCGCCAGTACGCGACGCCCCGGTTGATCCACATGTTCGCGTAGGCGCGGCCCCGTTCGAGCTCCGGGTCGAAGGTCCAGAGCTCGCGGCCCGTCTCGGGATCGAGCGCGATCACGCGGTTGCGAGGCGTCGTGAAGAACAGGCGGCCGTCGACGACGATGGGCGTGGACTCGAAGGCGCTCCCCCGGTTCACCTTCAGCGGGAAGCGGCCCTCCCAGAAGTCGCCGTGGCGGTAGGTCCACGCGACCTGGAGCCGAGCCACGTTCTCGCGCGTGATCTCGCTGAGCGGCGAGAAGCGCCCGCCGCCGGGAGCCCCTTCCGTCACCGTCCAGCCGGCCACCTGCGCGCTGCTGGCGGCGGCGAGCAGCACGAGCCCCGCGGCGAGGACGCCCTGCCACGAGCTCCCGCCAGACCTCTGGACCCGGGATCGCTGCACGTCCACCTCCGCCGGCCGGGCGGGCCTGGCCTGGTCGGATCGTACTCGAGCTGGCCGGGCCGCTCCGGTTCGGCTATCTCGCGGGCCGTGCTCTTGGATGAGATCCGGGTCGAGCCCGATGCATCGCGACCCGGGCGCTATCGCGCGAACCTCTCCGATCAGTGGAGCGCGCCGCTGCTACCCCAGGGCGGAGTGGTCGTGGCGCTGGGCCTGCGCGCCATGCAGCAGGAGCTCGCGCAACCCGAGCAGCCGCTGCGCTCTGTGAACGTGGTCTTCGCCGCCCAGGTGGCACCGGGACCGCTCGAGATCGACGCCCGCGTGCTGCGCCGCGGGCGATCGGCCTCGCAGGCCGAGGCGACCGTGCGGACCGCGGGCGCCCCGGCCGGACACACGGCCATCGCGGTCTTCGGCGCCGAGCGCCCCGGCTTCGAGTTCACCGAGCTCGAGCCGCCCCAGGTGCCACCGCCCGCGGACTGCGCGTCCTTCGACGACGCACCGGAGGACTCCGAGTGGGAGCGGCGCTTCGAGGCCACCTTCTGGAACCAGGTCGAAGGGCGCTTCGCGAAGGGGCACAAGTTCTGGGAGCGCGACTGGACGCCGACGGGTTCCGAGCGCATCTACTGGTATCGCTTCCACGAGACTCCGCGTCTGCCCGACGGCACGCTGGACCCGCTGGCGCTGGTGGTGCTCTGCGACACCATGCCCGGCGCGGTGGGCGAGCGCGTGGGCCCGCGGGACGTGCTGTGGCTCTCGCCGAGCGCAGACCTCACCGTGCACCTGCTGGGCACAGCCAGCTCCGAGTGGCTGCTGGCCGTGAACCGCGCCCGGCACGCCGGCGGCGGCTTCGCCTCGCTCGAGCTCGAGCTCTGGGACCCCGCCCACGGGCTGGTGGCCTACGCCACGCAGCTGATGTTCTTCAGCTTTCCCGACGGGCCGCCGCCCCCGGACACGCTGCGGCTGCCCCCGCTTCCCTCGCGGCGCCGCGCATAGGGACGCTCCTCCGTCTAGACCGGCCCGATGCGCCGCTTGCGGAAGACGCGCTCGAGCGCGCGGCGGTGCCGCCCGCCGTAGAGGTTGCGGTCGGCGTCGAGAATCGCGCGGGCGCCGCGGTCGAAGCGGGTGAAGCCGTCGAGCTGGAAGTGGCTCTCGACGATGATGCGGTCGGCGCGGCGACGCCCGAGCGCCCGGCGGACGTCCCAGAGCGTCGCCGACCAGATCTCCCCGTTGTCGTGCTCGTCGCCGCCCTCGACGAAGTCCTCCTCGAAGGTCCAGGACTCGTCCACGCGGCGCAGGCACGGGGGATCGTAGTCCGGGAAGGTGATGGCATCCCAGCACATCACCGAGGTCCGGTAGCGGCGGGGCTTGAGGTCGGCGAAGAAGCTCGCGGCCAGATAGTCGCCGAAGCCCTCGCCCATCGCGGCCGCCTCCTCGGACTGGCCGAAGTCGGGAACGATGGCGTCCTGGAGCGCGTGGCCGAACTCGTGCACGATGGTCTCCCCGTCCTCGGCGTCGTCCACCGCGCCCACGCCGAAGTGGAGGCTCCGGGTGCCGGGGCTGTACCAGGACTGGTCGGCGCGCGAGGCCCGGACGTTCACGCGCAGCGGTGCAGTGAAGACGCGGCGCCGCCCGCGGTAGCCGAGCTCCTCCAGGTAGCGGATCGCCCGGTCGATGTGGAAGTAGGCGTTCGCCTCCTCGAAGCCCGGCTGGTGCGCCTCGAAGCAGAACTCGTGGCTCGGATTGCGCACCCGTCCGGTCGTGAGATCGGTGCGGACGCGCCGTCCGTCGAGCCTTCCCGTCCCGTCCAGATCGTGCAGCTCCACCTCCTTGTACGCGGCGTCCGGTGGACGGCGGACGCGCCCGCCGGGGGTGAGCAGCGCGCGGTGGCCGCCGAGCGCCGCCACCGGATTCGGATCGAACACGCAGGCCCGACCGGTCGTCTTCGCGAGGTTGTCCCAGCGCGAGAGGATGCCGCCCGTCCGGGCGTTCACGTAGAAGATCCACTCGCGCCGCGGCCGGTCGTGCTGGAGGCGGACCTTGTACGCCAGCTCCAGCCGATCGCGCCGCGGAAACCAGAGCCGCTCCATCGGGAAGGCGTGCGCCCCCCGGCCGCGCCGACCGAGCGCCTTGCGCGCCCGACGCTCCGCCTCGCCGGCCGTGAGCCGGGCCTCGAGCGTTTCCGGCAGCAGCGCCTGCGGGATCGCGCGGTTCTTGACCAGGTAGACGCGCCGCTTGCGATCGAGGTGCAGCGTCACATAGGCGCGGTGCACGCGCAGGCGCCGGTGGCGCTGCTGCAAGATGACGTGGGTCGCCCCGAGGCTCTCCACGGTCCGGGCGGTCGGCAGCGCGCCGAGCAGCCCCTCGAGGCCCAGCAGCGACTGATTGGCGCGCAGGAAGCGTCGCGCGATCCGGACCGGACCGCCGCTCTCCGGTCGGGTCCGGAAGCCCCATACCTCCTTGGGGGTCCCGTAGTGCTCGGCAGCCACCGTGCGGAATGCGCCGGGTTCGAGAGGCTTCATCGGCACCGCTGAGTGTGGCACGCGTCACGCAGTCCGGCCGCCGGGGGGGCGAGAACGGGAGCGATGCGCTGGATCCTCGTCCTCGTGCTGCTGCTCTGTGTCTGGTCCTCCTGGCGGGTCTGGCAGGACCGGCACGGCGAGGCCGCGGTGCCCGCCGTCTCCGCCGCAAGCCCCGACGCCGCTCCCGATCCCCCGGCGGCGACCTCCTGGTGGGACCGCATCCGGAAGACCGAGCCCGCCCCGGACCCCGTGGTGCACTGCCGCATCGGAGACGCGAGCGGGTTCCTGCGCAGCTCCGAGTGCCGGCGCGGCGGCGGGTTCCCGGACGAGCCGATCTGGGCGCGCTCGGATCCGGCGCCGTAGCCCCCCTGCTTCGGAGCAGCCCGCCAGCCGCTCAGCGGTTGGCGCAGCCGAAGACGTTCTCGGGATCCACGGCCTGCTTGAGTCGCTCGCGCCAGGCGAGCGCAGCCTCCGAGAAGACCTGGGGCAGGAAGCGCTGGCGCAGCTTGCCGATCCCGTGGTGGTGGGAGAGCGAGCCGCCGGCCCGCAGGATCTCCTCGCGCGCGGCGCGCTCCAGCTCGGCGTAGAGCTCGCTGGCGTTCTCGACACTCTTGTAATAGAAGGCGAAGTAGAAGTAGATGCACACGCCGGTCTGGTAGAGCTGCGTGATGCGGCAGCTGACGAAGGGCTTGCCGGGAAGCCCGCGCTTGGCGTGCTCCTGCCAGAGCCGCTGCTTCACGTTGCGGCACAGGTCCAGCGCCTGGCTCCAGGGCACCGCCGTCTCGAACGACTCGGCGAGGATGTACTGGCGGATCATGAAGTCGCGGATGTAGGCGATGCTGAAGGTGAGCTGGTAGCCCCGCTCGCCGTTCTCTGCGCCCGCCTGCATGCCGCGGTGGCGAGCCGCCAGCCCGTAGACCGAGCGCTCCTGGGCCGCCACCGCATCGGCATTGCCCTCGAAGAGCAGCGTGCAGGCGACCATCCGGTCCACCTCGAAGCCCTTGATGCGGGTGACGAAGGCCCGCTCCAGGCGGCTCTTCCAGATCCCGAGGCCCTGACGGCGCGGCTTGAGGGCCTGGCCGAACTGGAACTGGAGGTTGTCCATCAGGCGGATGCTGGCCGGCGCGATCCCCAGGCGCTGCACGTCGCGCAGGAACGCGAAGCCCTGCTCGAAGTCGCGAAACAGCACCGACCCGAAGCGCCGCACCTCGGGCAGCGGGAAGATCTTCACCACCGCGCGCGTCACGATGCCCAGGCGACCCTCCGAGCCGATCAGCCAGCGCGCCGGGTCTCCGCCCACCGACTCGCGCGGCGCGACCTGCGAGCGGGCGAGATCCCCCGACGCGGTGACCGCCTCCAGCGAGAGCACCAGGTCCTCGATGTTTCCGTAGCGGTTCTTCTTCATGCCGCTGGCGTGGGTCGCGATCCAGCCGCCCAGCGTCGAGAGCTCGTAGCTGTCGGGCTCGTGGCCGAGGGTGAAGCCGTGGGGCCCGAGCTGCGCGTCGATGTCGAGGCCGGTGGCGCCCGCCTCGATGCAGGCCATGCGGTTCTCGGGGTCGATCCAGACGACGCGCCGCAGGCGGCCCAGATCCACCGAGGCGATGCAGCGCCGCTCCTCCCCGGGACAACGCAGTGCATCGCTGACGTTGGTGCCGCCGCCGTAGGGGATCAGGCAGGCCCGGTGGCGGGCCGCGGCCTCGACCAGCTGGCGCACCTGCGCCGGGCTCCCGGGGCGCACCACGAGGTCCGGCACGCGCGCCAGCCGTCCGTAATGGATGGCCCACATGTCCTCCTGGGTGTGCCCGTGCCCGTGGCGCAGCCGGTCCTGCGGATCGGTCGAGAGGTGCTCCGGACCCAGCGCCGCCGCGAGCTCCTGCTCGAAGGCGAGATTCGCCACCCGCTCGGGAACCGGGGTCGGATAGCGCGACTCGTGGACGTCCAGGGGGTCGAGCGGTGCATCGATGATCTCGCGCGCCCACGGCAGCAGGTCCGGCAGGATCTTCCCGCTGATGGGATAGCGCTGGCCGGTGAAGCGGACCTCGCCGTCGGCACCGACTTCGAAGCGGCTGTCGGTGAAGCCCCACACATCGAGGCTCTTCTCGCCGCTGTGCGTCGCGGGCGGCGCGGGAACGATCCGGCCGCCGTCGCCTCGCTCCTCGGCCACCGCCGGCCTCCCGATGCAAGAGGGCAGACGCCGATCTACCAGCGCCGCCGGGCAGCGTCAACGCCCGACCTCGAGCCGCCGCACCCAGCTGCGCTGGAGGCTGCGGGCCAGGCCGAGGGCGTAGCCGGGGCCCTCGTCGCTCACCAGCGCGATCGGAAGATAGACGGGGTCTCGGGCCTCTTCGGAGATGGGCGTCGCATCGACGGGGATCCAGTGCCTTTGCCGGTGGATCTCGGTCCAGGCGTGCCCCAGGGCGTGCAGCTGCCCGTCGACCCTCACGAGCAGCACCCCCAGCGTGACGCGTGCGGGCCGCCCGACCGCGCGGGCGAGCGCGGCCAGCAGCACCGCGTGCTCCGTGCAGTCCCCGACGCCGGAGCGAGCGACCCGAGAGGCCAGATCCCAGCCCCGCTCCGCCGACTTGCGGGGGATGGCGTCCCGCGTGAAGCGGCGCAGCTCTTCGAGCCTGGGGGAGGCTCCGTGGCGCGCGGTCAGCTCGGCGACGAGCGCGCGCAGCTCCGCCTCGTCGAAGTCGATCAGGAACGAGGCAGCGCGGTAGCGCTCGGGGGCCCGCGGCTCGAGCTCGGGATACGGGGCGAGCTGGAGCTCCAGGTGATCGGCGCCGACCGAGAGCACCGAGGCCGGCAGCAGCCGGGCGAGCGCTGTCGGGTTCGCGACGAAGGCTCGCACGCGGAGCGGGCCGCCCGGAGCGTCGACGCCCGCCTCGTCCACCGCGACCGGGATGCTGTAGAGATAGAGCCCATCGGCCGCGGCGAGCCGGGGCAGCGCGACGAGCAGCGCGGACGCGAGCAGCCGGCTAGAACGCCCCACCCTGGTACACCCGCTCGAAGCTCATCGAGGCCGCGCCCAGGTCGATGGAGCCGGCCGTCACGGTTCCCGTGCGGTCCACCACCAGCTCCGCCTCGAGGTCCGCGGCGGCGAGCTTGGCCGCGAAGCGCTCCGCATCGACCGGGCTCCCGATGGAGAGCGTCTCGTCGATCAGGCGGGTGGGGTCCGCCTCGGGCATCCAGCGCGCCAGTGTGATCTCGGCGCCGGCGCCGCTCCGGGCCAGCGTCTCGCGGAGCGCGAGCGCCTCGCCCAGCCAGGAGCTCGGCCGACTCGCCGCATCGATCCGAGCGGACAGCGGCTTGCCCTGGAAGGTGCCCTCCACGGCCCAGATGCCGTCCGGCTGCGGTGCCAGGTTGAGGTGGCTCACGAGCTCTCCGTTGGTGCTCTCGACGTGCATCTGGTTGATGAGCGTCCCGTCGGGGCGCGCGAACTCGACGGCGAAGGTGTCGCTGACCTGCAGCGCGTCGGCGGTCACGGGCAGCAGCAGCGAGGTGCGCCGGTCGATCCGGGTGTCCTTCCCGTCGCGCGTCAGCAACGTGTGCTCGATGCCCACCCGCATGCCCCGCACCGAGAGGGTCGAGACCGCGGAGAAGTGCGGCTCCGGACCATTCGGCTCGCGGTACTCGAGGCTCCCCAGCAGCTCCGCCACGATGCGGCGGAAGCTGCCCGCGTAGCCCACCTCGTTGTGCTGGCAGTAGAGCCCGCGGCCGCCCTTGCTGGCGACGAGGTGCTTGACCTCGCCCACCCGGGGGCCCTCTTGCGTCTGGATGCGATACAGCCAGTCGAGCGCCAGGAAGGGACTCTTCCCCAACACGCCGGCGTCGACGCGGTCCACCTTGCGGAGCTCGACCTCGCCGAGCTGTTGCGAGATCGCGGCGAAGGTCTCCTCCGAGAGCCCGGACAGCGACCCCGCAAAGTCGATGCCTTCGCGGTAGACGAAGCAGTCGACGGGAGCCGTCGTGCCGATGTCGAGCGAGACGCCGTAGGTCCCCTCCCCGGGCTGGATCGGCATGGCCAGCTTCGCCGGCACCCGCGCCCGGAAGAAGCCGTCGGGGCTCTGGATCCTCTGCTGCGGGAGCGGATCGGCCTCGCGCGCCCGCAGCGCCTGGAGCCAGTCGGGCTCCGGCGTCGAGGCGCAGCCGAGCAGGACGCCGAGCACGAGCGAGACCAGCGGCAGGC
>Ga0307429_1001131_pt1 | contig 13212 bp, 17 predicted proteins | sample SalMarWE160230MG_FD_202151 | JGI IMG/M metagenome (GOLD analysis project Ga0307429, IMG submission 202151) | Salt marsh sediment microbial communities from the Plum Island Ecosystem LTER, Massachusetts, United States - WE1603-230 | ecosystem: Environmental > Aquatic > Marine > Intertidal zone >...
CATGGCGTCCGCCCGACGGGCGCTGCAATCCGTCACCTAGCCAGCGCCAATGCGCAAGGAGCGGAGTGTGTGGCCCCCAATCTCGATGCAAATCCTAAGAACGAAGGTCTGACCCCAAGCTCTCCTCTCCTAAGAACGAAGGTCTGACCCCAAGCTCTCCTCTAAGAACGAAGGTCTGACCCCAAGCTCTCCTGACCCCAAGCTCTCCCCTTGTGAATGAGGAATTGCGAGTGTACGGGGGAAGCGACATCCTGCTCGGCTACTCCTTTACACCATACGACAGCCTCGCGTACGGCGTCGGGAATCTGATCCCACCCAACCTTACGTTTGGAGTCTGGGGCCACTTCGGTTTCGACTACTTCCTCTCGGAGAATTCATCCATCTACGTTCAATCAGGAGGTGGATTCAAGAGCCTGCTTGTCGAAGACAAGACGGATGCCTATGCGGTTGCCAGTAGCTGGCTCGGTAGTGGTTTCGGTATTCAGATGGGTTCGCGGTTTCACTGGTAGCTCACAGGAGAAACGCATTGGGCATTCGCCACGCGAATAGCCTATTGGCCTCTTGGCGTACGTCCTAGGCTGTGGAACCCTATCCAGTCCTTGATAATGCTCGAAGCGGGCTTCACGCGAGGTGAAGCTTACCACGCACAAGTCAGCTGACAGATTTGATCATCAGTCACGCAACTCCATCTCTTGTCTCATCAACGATCTCGTCGTCCGGTAGCCCCGCGCAACTGTGTGCGGTGTATCGTGAGGCCCACGGCTGTTACTTCGCATACACTCCAATCCACGTATTCTCACATGCCCGTTATTGCCCGCTGAACGAAGGCTAGAATCCCCATGATGAAGAAGACGACGACTGCCGAAACCGTCCAGATACGCCCAGCGCATGCAGCCACGCCGATCATTCCCCCAGTGGCCCCGAAGAACAACGTGACATACGGGATCACGATCCAACGAGTCTGGCGGAAGTCGATTCCCGGCCACCAGTCTAGGAGGAACTCCACAACCAGCCACGCCAGCATCAGCCCGATTTGGAGATAGTAGAGTGGCGGACGTCCGAGGCTAGGGCTCTTGAATAACAGGTAGCCAAGCGGCAAGGCTGCAAGCAGCACGCCGAAGCCTACCCAGTGGCCGAGCCGCGGCATGTGAAGAAGGCGGAGAACACAAACGAGGATACTTAGGGAGTAGATCCAATGCGTCACGACAGCCCCTACTAGGTTCGCCCTCTCGAGCACGACGTTGCCCCCTTGCCTGCCCATTGAACAGCCATCGTGTTCTGCCCAACGGCACCTTCATTGATAGTACGACGATTGCCCCTCCTTCCTGAAATCGGTCCAAGAGCAGTCCCGGGACAGGAAGACCATCTGCCTTGCGTACCCGTCACCACACGACTGCCAACACAGAAGTCCTACAATCGGTCCCCCAGGCTCCATAGTCTTCTGAATCTCTGTGCCAGGCTAGCTTTCGGAGATCGCCGACTCGGGTGTGGAAGCAGCGTACCTATGCAATGCCCTCTCACGCGGTACTTGCACCTTCTACAATCTGACCCGTGTGCATTTTCCAGATATCCGCACACCTACTTCGGACAGCACTGGATGTTCTCGGTGAGAAGCTTCTGCACGTCACCGAGTGCATCGTGCGTCCAGCAGTCGTCTCCGCCGGCGCTCTCGCGGAACGTCAGCGCCATGATGTAGGCAAGCTCCTTGAGAGTCGCACCCGCCTCCATCGCACCCTTGAAGTGCTTGAGCAGGCAAGGCTTCGATCGGTTCTTGATCGAAAGGGCGAAGCAGATGAATTGGTACGTCTTCTCATCGATCGACCGCTTCTCTCGGTAGATCTCAGCGATCTCGTCGAACTTCTCAGCAAACTCCGGGAACCACTCAGCCAGCAGTCTCATGTCAACCTCCTCGTGAGGGGGAGAGCCCCTCTACAACACCCGATAGATGTGAACCAACGACATGTAGATCCCAATCCCAATGAAGACGACGCCGGTGGCCGTGCGCATCCATCGCTCAACCTGCGTGACGCGCTCGAACAGCTTGCCCAGCCAACGGGCGCCGAATGCCAGAACGATCGCGAAGATGACGACGGGGATCGCCGTGCCGATTCCGTAGATGAACGGCAGCAGAACGCCTGAGCCGTGCTTCACGGCGAGCGGCAAGAGACTCCCGAAGAAGAGCGTCGCCGAAACCGGACAGAAGGAGAGTGCGAACAGCGCGCCGAGTCCCAGTGCGCCCAGAAGTCCCCAACGCTCAACTCGCTGTTGCAGGCGCTGACTCATCCCTCGGCCTCGGAACGAGATGCGAAGGAGTCCGAGCATCACCATCCCAACAAGGATCAGGATCGGACCGAGAAGCTTGTTCATCCACGTCTGCAGCGTCAGCGAAACCGTCGGAGCGGAGAGAAGGCTCATCACCAGCAGCACGCCGATTGCGGTGTAGACCAGCGCGCGCCCGATCGTGTAGAGCAGGCCCGACAGGAGAACGCCTCTTGGCGAACCGGTCCTGCGACCGACGAACGAGATCGCGGTGATGTTGGTCGCCAGCGGACACGGGCTGACGGACGTGAGGATTCCAAACCACAGGGCGGATAACGCAGCGACGGCGAGACCGCTCATGGGCATCCGTCCAGGAATGCTCGAAAACCCTCCACGATGTACATCGCGAATCTCGTTTCGGATCTAATCAGGCTCCAGGTGTCTTTCAGCGTGATCCAGTCCACAACCTCGTCTCCGGCCTTTCGTATCAGCACGAGCGACGGCGAGGCTAGGTCGTACTGGCTGATGTAGGAACGGTTCTCTTCCATATTGATCGTTGACCATCGCAGCTTCCCTGCAGCCAGCTCCTCGGCGAACTCCTTTTCGACAATCGCCTTCGCATCGCCTTCGATCTTCAAACACGTGACGCAGCGGAACGTGTTGTGGAAGTAGATCGCATCGATCACGCAGGCCGTGTTCGTGACGACCTCCACGGTTGAGACGGTCTCCGTCGGTGAGACGGTCGACGCCGACGCCTCCGCGGATGATTCGCCGGACGATGGCTCAGGCGCTGCCGCGACAGTCTCTGGCGCGGGTCCGGGAGACCCATCGTCCGCTGTTAGTTCCGTTCCCGGTCGCGATACTTCCTGAGCGATCAGCATTCCCACCGTCGCCCCCACGAACAGAAGAAGAGCGATCGTCGCCCCAAGTTTCGCTGTCTTCATTTCCCCTCCGACCTCCCGCGCTAGGCCAACAGTCCTTTGAGCTCCTCTACCGTCGCCACCTTGCCGACGAGCTTGATGTTACCGTCCACGGACAAAGCCGGCGTCATCATCACGCCGCGGTTGGCGATCTCGACGATATCGGTGACCTTCTCGACCGTCGCCTCGATGCCGAGCTCGCGTACTGCCGCGGCGGCGTTGCTCGCCAACGTCTGACATTTCGGGCACCCCGTGCCCAGGATCTCGATCTTCATCTCATCCTCCTTCTTAGCTAGCCGACAATCGTGCCGAACAGCTTCCCTGTCAGCGTCGCCGCGACAACGACAAGCAACACGTACGCCAGCGTCTTCTTCGTACCCAACACCTTGCGAATCACCAGCATGTTCGGCAGCGACAGCGCCGGCCCTGCGAGCAAAAGCGCCAACGCCGGGCCGTCGCCCATCCCCGATCCCTGCAGCCCCTGGACGATCGGCAGCTCGGTCAGCGTCGCGAAGTACATCAGCGCGCCGGCGAAGCTCGCCACGAGGTTCGACAGCCAGCTGTTGCCTCCGACGGCGTTGGCGATCCATTCCGGCGGGATCAGCGCCGTGTGGCCCGGCCGCCCGAGAAGGAAGCCGGCGATCAGCACGCCGCCGAACAGGTACGGAAGGATCAGCTTGGCGTACGACCACGTCGAGCCGCCCCACTCCAGCGCCTCGTCCTTCGAGTACCAGCGAATCATTAGTACCGCAAGAACCAGCAGGAACGCGCCGGCGATGTAGAACCGCGACCGATAGATCGACGTGTACGGCGACGGTGCGTAGCGGATCGATGCAATCTCGTCCTTCGCGATGCCGGTGATCGACTCCGTTCCTGTGAGCTTCACGAGCAGTTTGTCGGACGTCTCGCCGGCGCGCGTCGCGACGATCGTTTCGCCCGCCGTCGTTTCGACAGACACGCTGCCCGGCTTCCCCCAGTTGGCGAACACGAGGATCAGGATCATCAGGGCGACCGGGATCGCCGTCTTCCAGATCGGTTTGCCGTCCTCCGCCACAGGAGCAGTCATTGCCGCCTCCTGTTTTTCCGCCTCTTCCTTGCGGAACAGGAACTGCATCGCCAGGCCGATGACAACGGCAAAGACGATCGCCCCAAGGGCCCTCGCCAGTCCAAATTCGATGCCGAGGATTCGCCCCGTCAGGATGATCGCGAGGATGTTGATCGCCGGCCCCGAATACAGGAACGCAATCGCCGGTCCGAGACCGGCGCCGCGCTTGTAGATCCCGGCGAACAGCGGCAGAACCGTGCACGAGCAAACGGCGAGGATCGCGCCGGAGACCGCGCCGACGCCGTACGCGACGACCTTCTTCGCCTTGCCGCCGAGGTACTTGATCACGCTCGCTTGGGAAATGAACACGGCGATCGCGCCGGCGATGAAGAACGCCGGCACGAGACACAGCAGGACGTGCTCGCGTGCATACTCCTGAAGCATGAACAGCGACTCCATGATCGCGTCGCGCGCCGTGGGACTGGAGAACGGAACGAGGTACGCAAACAGGAAGACTCCGGCAATGATCGTGAAAATCCGCAACTCACGCTTCAATTCAGGCCACCTTCTCCCTCGTCAGCTCGGCCAGTTGCACCAGGACCTCCAGCAACTGCGGATCGGCCAGCTTCCACATCACGCGGACGCCTTCCCTTCGGGACGTGACCAATCCCGCGCGTTCAAGGACAGCGAGATACCGCGAGACGACTGAAGGGTCCACGCCAAGCTCGGGAGCGAACTCGCATCCACATCTCTCTCCGTCAGCAAGCAGCCAAAGCATCCGCTCGCGCAGCGGATGGGACAGCGCCTTGCCGACCAACGTCAATGGGGCTGTCTCTCTCATACTGACCCCCTTGGTACATTGCGCATTTGTGCAACAATGATATAGCGATCTCTCCCCTTGTCAAGAGTGAAGCGGGTTAGGAGCTCGACTATTCTATTCCCAACTACGCTTTCTCAGGCCACATGCTTAAGCGGGCGGCCATGTGTCACCACGAAGCGGCTAACGAATGCGTTCTACAATCAGTCCCCCAGGCTCCAGTGCAGCGACATCGTGGCTCTGCTTCCCTTGGGCTACAGAGTCGATCTTACATCCGCACACCTGTTCTTCCCGCTCGTCCCAACCCTTGACGAGCCGATCTGGGTCATCGACTGGGACGGCGCCACGTTCCAGATCGGTGCCTACACAGGCGTGATCTACATCAAACCAGGGAAGTAGGAGAACCAGAGCGCACATCAGGTCTGAGCCCGTCTTCCCGGCTACTGCCCTGTGGAGGACGGGCTTGCTCGAGGGGTTTGAGCGGGACCTGCAAAAGGCCACAACCTCAGCTCCCCCAGCCAAGGAGCGGTCATACGTAAAAATGAAAGTTCGAAGCCCCCGGCGCCAGTGCCTCCGCCTCGACCAGCGTGTGGCTGTCGGCGTGTGAAAAGACGTTCTGAACGACTGTTAGCAGGCAGGCGCGGTTGTAGGAACTGTTAATTAAGGAGAATTGCTGACTTACGGGAGAAGTTGCTGGCGTACCCAGGCGATGTACTCTTTTGCCTTAGCGAAGAGTGTGCGTGTCTCGGTTTCCGTCACCGTGCCGGCTGCCTCGTAGACTGCCTGGTGGCGCTTCACGCGCATACGATCAAAGAAGCTGACGAGGGGCTTTTGAGTCTCCTCGACCGTCGCGAGCATAAACGCGAAGGTGTTCTTGTGGCTTTCATAGCTGGCTGGCCGGTACCCTTGAGCGAACATAACCGCGCGGGAGGCCTGCAGCACAGCATTGTACGAGATGGAGAAGGCCCAGTCGTTGTCAATATTCAGCATCCTTTCCGCCGTGTTCAGATCCCGCTCGGCCCTCTCCAGGGCGGCAGCAACATCTTCTTTGGGGATGGACTCCCGGTAGATTCGACGTCCTACAAGCAGATCATCGATCGTCATTGAAGCTTCCTATCACCGCGAGCTTCGGGCCGGCCAACACGTTCGCGAGGAACCCCCCTTGCTCCGATCGGCGCTTCGCGAACTCCTCGGGAGAAAGGATCGTGTAGTTCACCGCGCGTCGGAGCCTCTCCTCCGCCTTCGAGATTGCTGAGTGGAGATCGAGGGCCTCCACATCTCCCACGACGAGAAGATCGACGTCGCTTTTTCGCGTGTAGGTGCCATCGGCGATGCTTCCGAACACGACCGCAACATCAATCTCGCTACGATGCGGAGCAAGCGCTTCCCGTAAGACATCGAGCATCCCCGTGGTCTTCACGGCAAGGCTCTGCAGCTCCTCGAAAACGGCCGAGTCGGCGTTCGCGCGGTAGTACTTCTGACGTCCGTCCCTCTCCGAGACGACGATCCCCATCGATTCCAGTCGGGCCAGCTCGTGGCTCAGATTGGTCGAATCCTCTCCCAATAGGTCCGTCAGTTGGCGGACGTAGAATCGCTCATCCGTGTGGGTGAACAGCCAACCAATGACACGAGCGCGCAACCGCGAGCCAAACAGTTTATGCAGCATGCCATCCCTCCATTGCAGTACAACCTACTGCGTACGCAGTGTATTTTACTGCGTTGGCCGCTGGAGTCAACCTTTGCTGCCCGGCGCCAGCGCCTCCACCACGACCAGCGTGTGGCTGTTGGCGTGCGCGACGACATCCTGATTGGCTGCGGGCAGCTAGGAAAAATCGAAGGCTTTGGAGGGAGGCGTTCAAGAGGCTTGTCTGGTTGGAAATAGGGGTTGTGTCCCCCGATTCTCTCGTAATATGCTCCCGGACTGCTCAACATCGTCTCTCACTTCATGTGGTATCTAAGTGTTGTATACTTCTCATGAGCTTCCTGTCGAAGGAGACGCCATGTCTAAGACCAAGTCGCGTAGGGAGAAGACCCGCCATAACGACAAGCAGTGGCGGGAAGCGAGGGAGATTGTTCTCAAGCGAGACGGTGACAAATGCGTAATCCCGGACGACACCCATGAAGGCGGCCTGGATGTGCACCACGTCATTCCTCGTGCGCAGGGCGGTCCTGACCATCCCTCGAATCTGATCACACTATGCGACAAGCATCATGCTGCGCGACACCCAACTCTCCAGGTCTCCCTTGCTCGCCGAGCGATTGAGCAGATGGGACTCCGACTAGCGAAGCTTCTATCACGCCCCGGGGAACTCCCAGATGATCTCACGCGTTTGAGCGCAGCCTTGCGCGCCTTAGGGCGGGATCGCTTTCGTGAGGGCCAGCTCGAAGTCATTCTCGACGTTCTCAAAGGGAAATCCGTGCTGGTGGTGTGGCCCACCGGGGCGGGGAAGAGCATCTGCTTCCAGGTGCCGGCCCTTCTCGCTAGTGGGACGTCTTTTGTTGTGGTACCTATGAAAGCCCTGATGGTCGACCAAGTGACGCATCTACAGGACAGCAGCATTGTACCAGCAACCTTCATCAATTCGGATCTAAGCAAAGCTGAAAAGACTCTCCGGTATCAAACACTCGAAAGTGGCTTGTGGAAGCTGTTTTATGTCTCGCCCGAGCGATTCGATCAAACTCGGGTAGGAGATCCTCTTGAGGTTGAACGCCTCATGCGCATGCGCCCGTCCTATCTGGTCATCGATGAGGCACACCATCTTCCAGACTGGGGTGAGAGCTTCCGCCCGTCGTACAGGAAGCTGGGGCAGGTAAGGCACGGGCTGGGAGACCCTCCAGTGCTTTGTTTCACGGCGACAGCGGGACCGCGAACCCAGTCCGAATTGCTGAGGTTGCTTGGGGTCCCTGATGCTCACATCTTCCGCCGCAACGTCGATCGCCCAAACATCGCCTTGCTGAGGGCGTTCATTCCGTCAGCGCGGAACCGGCACAGGACTATGGCGAGGTTGATTCGGGAGTGTAGTGGGAAAACGCTGGTCTTCGTCCCGACACGCAGAATAGGAAAAGAGGTGCAACAGGGCCTTGCAGCCTTCGGCCTAGACGTGCCCTTCTTCCACGGCGGTCTGGATAACCTCAAGCGGTCTAGCATCCAGAGTCGGTTTTGTGGGCAGCTCGCACCTGAGCTCGACACGGTGATCTGCACCAAAGCGTTTGGCGAGGGGATAGACGTCCCAAACATCCGCTTGGCCATCCACGAAGGTCAGCCCGATTCGCCGGAGGAGTACTGGCAGGAGGTCGGGCGAGCCGGCCGCGATGGGGAGGCAGCAGCTGCCGTTCTTTTCAAGCGGGATGATGACGTTGCCGTTCAGCGTTTCATGGTCGAGACGAAGCCGGTTCAAGGTAGTCTCTTTCCAGAAGATGAGGACAATACAGGAAGAGAACGCCGACTGAAAGCCATCGAAACCCTCGATCGCATGATCAAGAACAGAGATCGCTGCTTTCGGAGGCAGATACTTGAGTACCTCGGCGCTGTTGACCGCCGACGCCAACGTTCCTTTGGTATGCGGATTGTTGAATGGCTCTTTGCTGCTCACAATCGGCAGGCCAAAGGCAACTTTTGTTGTGATTCTTGCAACCCGGAGGAAGCGCATCAATTCCTCTTGGGAAGCCTGTGAGGGATATGAGTTGAAATTTCGGTGAAATTCCTGAATTCGGGGACATGCCTAAAAGCGCGCGTCGTCATCGTCGAGATCATGGTGAACGTCGAAGCCCCCGGCGCCAGCGGTTTCGCCTCGACGAGCGTGTGGCTGTCGGCGTGTAAGTAGCCGTTCTGAAGGGCTACTAGAGAGGTTGGAGTGAGGTGTCCGGGAGGGTTATCCGGTTGGAAATAGGTTGTGTGTCCCTGTTAGTTGCAATGAAGGCAGCTCCCTAGCGTTGCTCTTGAGCAAGAAAGGATGCCAAGTCCAGCTCTTGCTCTTCCAGTATCTCTTTTGAAGGCAGCTGCTCACAGCACTCTTCAAGGAGCCTTCTGAACTTCTCGCACAACTTCCCTTCCCAGCTCTTGTCTCGCATACAATCCGTCGCCAGGCTGGTCGTCACCAGCCATCGCCTGAACACCCCGACAAAATACTTGGCCAGTTCAGGAAGGAACGGCGCCTTGACAAGAACGCAGGGAGATGACCTATGAGCAAACCATTTGACAGCCTTCTCAAAGGCGGTTTCTGGTGACAACGCTGGATGCTGTCCGTCAAACTCACCCAAAAGCCATTTCTGCAGATCATCCACCCTGCCCCTTGCATCCATAAGGCAAAGCCTATTGCACAGATACTGATAGCCCCGCTTCAGATACTCATGTTGCTTCTCAAGTTCCTCTTCAGTTTGCCTAGTGATGGTACTGGTCGGGATTAGGGGTTTCGCGGTGCCCCAGCGAATGTCGCAGGAAGAGGCCGAGAGAATATTGGTTAGACTGACATCTCGGTGTGGCCCGGTGTATTGCCATGCTAGCACTACTGCCCAACGCAGGTACCTAAACAGCTCAACGAGCGCGATCACATTTCCAAGGTCTCCATCGCAGTATACAGTCACTCTGTGAAATAACCCATCCGGGTCTTCACCTTTGGGGAAGAACTCTCTGTACTCGGGAACACAAAGTGGTACTGTTGCCACCGACTTCCCCACCTGGATGTAGTCACGTATAGGATCAAAGGCTTTCGTAAGTACGAGGTCTCTTTCAAACTGACTTGAGAGGAAATTGAAGGCTATGTGTGCCATGGCCCGGCCAATAAGACTGGAGTCATGAGAGAACTCAAGGGGAGACCACTGTTCTTTCGAGCGTTCCCTGGTTCTCAGCAGCTTCACCGAACCACCGGATATGTCCTTCTCCGGCAACTTCCCACGCTGGATCTTCTTCCCAATAACGCCACGGGCTCTGCTTATGACTTCGTCCATTGAGGCACCGCTCACTCGTATCACCAATTGACCATCTTCTCCTCGACTTTCCTCGTAAGGTATCGAAGGAAGCACAACGCCATCAGGACGGAACATGTACTCGGCTCCGGTACTCCTTTGCATAATCGTACTTGGGATGTCTCCGCTGGCTCCGGGGAGCCGCAAGACAGTTCTGGCATACGAAATAGGCTTCAGGTTGATCAGGTGGCTTTCTACATCAGTTCCAAGCCTCGAGTTGCAGCTTTTGCAGCACATCTCGCTCACACGTAGCTTGCCACCGAGTGCCTCAGCGATAACGTGAGCCCTGTCGAATTCATCTTCATTCTTCGGCTTCTTGCAGTAGACGCAAGTGTACAGGTTGGCCGTTTTGCTCACCTCTCTCTAGCGGGAACCCCTCGCAAGTAGGCGACACTCTCCACTCCCATTCTGCCATCACGTAATACAGGATGCAAGCATGTCAGTCGACGAAAAGCCACTTGCTCTATGCAAATGAGGCGTGTCCTCTGATAGCGTGAAAAGCTGCGACACTGGGTGATACGTCACTCCTAGCAGGCACTGGTTCAGTGCTCGGAGTGATATGGGGACACAACACCTATTCCCCAGCCAGTCAAAACCTGGATGCAGCGTAGTCAGATCGCCATTCTGGCTATTGTCTCTTCCTGCAGGCTCAGTTCAAAATCCCTTCTTCTCTGAGGCACACGGTCACGGCGTTGTGCACGAGGCCGACAAGCCTTGGGTAGTCGAGGAGTCGAAGCGCCTTGAAGAAGAGATGACTTCGCCAGACCCGGCTCGAAGGCAGGATGACGAGGTGGCGACTTGGGAGGTGTGTCGAGGCATGAGGACTTGACATGGCGCGCGCTTTCAGAGATGTCGCCGGATCTTCCGAAAAACCAAGCCGTGAATTCAGAACAGTATCAACCTCAGGCTATGCAGAGCCTTGACCTGGAAAGGCTGGATATTTAGATCAGAAAGAACCAACATCCGTGAGTGTCTGGAACAGGAAAATCTTACCCACCGTATGTGGCCCGGTCAACTCGAATCTGGTGTTGCAAGCGCAGATCATCCCGTACTGGGGTCTCTCGACGCTTGATCACAGCCAGTCCTCCAAGCACACAGACTAAAACTAATAACATGATACCCAGGAAGACTTTGTCAAATATATCCGTCCCTTGCTCGAGCATTTCGCAAACGATGATATACGGTAATAACGCTAGCAATCCGATATAACTAGCCCAGTAGACAACATCATGGGCTATGACAAGACCCCTGGATGAAAGATGTCTCGCTATCGCTGCACCCGCCGCCAAGTCACTACTTATGAGTAAAGAGAACACCAGAGCAACGAATCCAAAAACATATTCAGTCAATTACGAATCCCTTCTCTTGCATCCACTGCTCTCCCTTCACCTTCCTCATCCATGTTTCTACCTTCAGGGTTACTCGTTCCTTACTACTCATGGATTCCTCGGAAATCTTGACAAGCTCTCCAGCACTCAGGGGCGCGTTCTTCAAAATTGTGTTTACGCGCACGCCTTCCACATCTGGATGAAACTTCTCATATCTAACGGCCCGTCCGTCGATCACTGCGAAGTGCTGAGCAGGGCGTTTATCTGTAACAAACAAAGAATTCCAAAAAGCCTTCAACCTTCTGAGAGTGTTCAAATCCGGTTCAGGGCCAACGATGAATCTAAAAAAGACACCTCTTTCCCTCGCTTCTTCCATTGCGCTTATAAGACCATCGTCACAATAGACTGAGGATCTCATAGTCCCGCTCATTATTATGACGGACCACAAGGCGTCCTTGATAAGCTCCATCAACTCTCTAGTTACTTGAGCGACAGATTGTGTCCCACTTCTCGAACTGATTGCTAAATGCTTGCTAATCCTCTTATGCGCACGCTTTTGGAACATATTTTTCTCCTCCAGGCCACATTACCCAAAAGAAACTCCCGCAGGGGACCACCCTTTCAAGGGAACATCCGTGGCCTTGCGGGATGCCACCATTGTTTATCCCCCTCACCTTCGTTTACAATTCCGACTGTATCAAGCTTTGCAAAGCTTGTCAAGTCAGCTTTCGAAACCCCAAACTTCATTATAAAAGGTGACAAACCTCTAGCAGTGTTAAATTTGTGCTCTTACTGATTACTATCTGTATGTATCATCGTGAAAGATCTACTCTCGGTAACCGTATGCTTATGCATGTAGGGATTAGTTAATATGTAGTGTGAAAGGACTTCAGAAGAGTCGTAGTCTCGGGATACTACTCTACTTCTTGGTAGGCAGGCCACCACCGGGAAATTCTACCTTTTAACCAGGTGTCTATAAGAGAAACTATAGTACTAGCCGCCACAATTCGTCTATGCTTACGCGCTGCGGCATGTTATGATTACAATTCTGAAGGCTCTTGTACGATTTTGGTAAACTCATTAGGAGACCGAATCTTTGCCAGTTGGGAGACTCCATTTCCTGAGAGGGACGACTATTTCTTCGTTTCTGATGGTCTTCTCAAAGAGGGAGATGAGGAGAGCCGCACTCTCCGGAGCCTCCTCAATCTTACGAGAGTGATAACCAGGTGCTCCAGAGGGATGAGCTGTTTCATAGTACACAAGCATACTATCCACAACAACGAAAGTACTTAAGAGTGGAGCTTTTGATACATAGGTTGTATCCACAAAGATATCAAGCAGAGTAGTACTTCCGGTTTGAAAGTTTGGACCAACGAGAAATCTGAAAAGCACGTCTTTCTTGGAAGCCTTTTGTATTGCTTCCAAAACACGGTCATCATCGTACACTGCCTTTGGTAGAGAATTCCCTTGAACCAATACAGTATGTCGAGCAGAACGCATAAGTCTCAAAATAAGATGAATCAGTCTTTCACCAACTTGCATATGAGAAGGTGAGTCAAGCCACCTAACAAGTGTTCCGAGCTTTCTCATATCGACCTCGCAACTTGAGCAGCCTTTCCTGCGGTAAATAATGAAACAGTTTCTATCTACCTGCCTTTGGGGGCATTCTTTCTTGATGCCAGCATAGGCGGACCCCATCTATATGAAAGTCCCTCTGGAAGTGCAATATGTGAACCTCGTCAGCTTGCGGGCTAACCAATGTCAATCCCTCGGAGAACCAATGCGGGGATTCGGGGGACATCTCTGAAAGCGCGCGTCGTTTCAGATAAGTACCTATCTGTCACCCTACTTCGAACCCAGCCTGCTGGAGTAATCTTT
>Ga0307429_1001132_pt1 | contig 13200 bp, 28 predicted proteins | sample SalMarWE160230MG_FD_202151 | JGI IMG/M metagenome (GOLD analysis project Ga0307429, IMG submission 202151) | Salt marsh sediment microbial communities from the Plum Island Ecosystem LTER, Massachusetts, United States - WE1603-230 | ecosystem: Environmental > Aquatic > Marine > Intertidal zone >...
CTCGGCGGCTTTATGTCATTGAAACAAATGTGTTACTTCTCAGACGGAAATTCTCGGTTCAACAAATTGATTTTCCAAAATTCTGTCTGACGCTTGCTGAGAAACGCTGAGTTAGAAATCCTGATGCGCTAAATGAGAAAAGATTTGACAAAGGTTCAGAATTGGTTTATTGTTGAAGCATGGAACAAGAAGTTTCGGATTTTCTGGATAGGTTACAAATCCCTCCAAAGAAGATGTCTGTCAAGGAGTTGAGAGAGCGAGAGGAAACATGGCGGGCCTTGTGGTCGTGGATACCTGAAGAAGTAAAGTATTACGTTCTGCGTGCTGGCACTATGGTTAGGATAATGAGAAGCGATTACAAGGGGACGCTTGGTGAGTTAGGTAATGTCAAGTTTACGATGCACGAAATGGATGTGATAACTTACGAGAAGATTTGGAACCCTACCAACGGACAGTATTACTACGAGCAGAAAATTGTTAGAATACCAGGTAATCGAGTTTTGCTGCAAGAGTTTATCTTGGACTCGGAGTCTGCGGAGGAAGTCGATAAGCCAGAGGTAATGGGGCTTGAGGCTACTGAGGATGAAACACTACATAACATATTGTCTCAGTAAGTGCTAGGCTCAAATTTTCTCAATACCTGAAATAAGAGAACTTTATCAGGCACGAAAAATATTATGGTAAACTTGCCATAACTACAAGGAGAAGAAAGGAATATGAAGACTAAAGAAGAAGCGAGAGCCAATTTAGAGGCTTCTCTCGGTACTGTGGGTGACCGCTATACTAGCGGAATTGGCAGGGCTGATTGGGCTTCTAAGGCTGGCTCAGACCAGGCGGAGAGGAACTTCGCCGACTCGATGGCTAAGGCTATCTCGAAGAAAACGCGGCAGATGAAAGTCAAGATGGTTTCTAACTCGGCATGGCAGGAAAGCGCTATCACAAAGGGTGGCGCTGTTATTGCTACTCGAATGAGGGAAGCGCTTGATAAACAGTCTGCTCGGTGGGGACCTATCTATGACGCTGTGGTTAGCGATGTAGGTCGGTTGCCAGGCCGAACCACTGACTTCCGCACCAATATCACGAACAGGGTGGTTGGTACTGTGGAGTCGTGGAAGAAACACGCGGGGAAACTCTAGCCTGAGAAGGTTATAGAAAGGAGGTAACTTAGATGAATTACAGATTAGCAACTATTCTTCCCGAAATAACCTTACCTGCTGCTGCTGGAACCTATACTATTCCTATCCGAGTAGCAGAGCCTATCAGCAGACTGGCTATTAAGTTTGCTGTGAAGAAGTCATTTGAATGTATGACTAACCATCCGGCTGCGGACATTACCAAGATTGAGCTTGTTGACGGCTCTGACGTGCTGCACTCAACGTCAGGGTTCGAGAACCAGGCTCTCTGTATGTTTGACCGCAGGCAGCCGACTATGAACGAGGGGGTTTCTCTCATCAACGTAGACCAGGACAGTGTTTACGGTATTGACTTTGGGCGTTACCTGTTTGACAAGGAACTGGCGTTCGTTACCGATAAGTTCCTGATGCCTCAGCTCAAGATAACTTACAATTCCCTTATCTCGGATACCGGAGGCACGGAGCCTAGAATGTCAGTACTGGCTTATGTATTCGATGAGAAGGTTCCCTCGCCTGTAGGCTTCCTAATGAGCAAGGAGCATCACAAGGAAGCCTGTCCTGCGAACCTGGCATGGAAGTACGTTGAGCTACCACTTGACTATCCGTATCGCAGGATAATGGTCAGGGCTTTCCTCAAAGCCTATCCTCCGTATCACTCTATCTCTCATGTGAAGATAGACGAGGACAACGAGCGCAGGATACCTTTCAATGTCAATGTCGAGGATTACTGCGAATACTCCAGGGCACGGTGGGAAGAGGTAGATGAGCCATTCCACGTTGCTGTTGTGGGTGATACTCCAGCAGAGTATTACTACACTCCGGCTAACTACTTTAATAGTGTCCAGGGCGTGTCAACTGACATAGCTAGGCATATCGCCTCGAACCTGGCAAGGAATGCCGGTGTAGTGCCACTGTGGGCTACGAATATGACTACCTTACAGGGCGCTGTCAAGGGATACTGCCCGAACCACTGCTTTGACTTCGAGTGTGGGGACGTGGCAGACCTGGACGACTGGTGGGACGTTACCAGGGTAGGCGACCTGAGAATGAGTGTGCAGGGTGGCGGTGCTGGGATTGCCGGAGAATACTCGGTAGTTATTCAGCAGTTGCGTTACTACAAGTAGTAGAACGCTTTCACTACTGGAGAGGGGAAGGGAGTTATGACCCCTTCCCCTCATTTCGAAAGGAGGAATTATGCATCGGTCATTACAGAACGGACAAAGACCTCAGTTGTTTGACGACTCAATCTACAGGTCGAGGGATATCCTCCAGTTATTCGACCATGAGGTTGTCAATGACACAGTAGAGAGACTATCGGAGCCTTGCCAGGTGGGAGGCTTCCGTCATTTTACCCTCTATGTCAAGCTACTGTCAGAGAGTACCCCTACCACAATTCACATTGAGGTGCTATTCCTGGAGCCATCTACTAACTGCTGGCACACTTACAAGCAAGGACTATTCGCTGCGCTATTCTACGAAGATACTGACTGTGCTACCGAGATATGCGAGGTATTTACAGGCGACTGTGCTGGCAGGGATGTTAGAGTTCGACTGACTGGCGCCGGCACGGAGGCTACCAAATACTTTGATGTAGACATATCGCTAGAGTTCTGGAATTGAGGTTGTTATGACACTAGGAACTATTATCAGGTCATTTGCTGCTCCTGCTGCCAATGGCATAGGGCTTACTTTCAATGGGAGAACCCTTTGGCATAGTGACGTAGTTAAGAACTCTATCTACCAGATTGACCCTGCAACTGGCACTGTTATCAGGACGCTTGCTGCTCCTTCTAACTATCCTGCCGGACTTACCTTTGATGGCAGGGCTTTATGGGTTAGCGAACAAGCAGCTAACCGTATCTACCAGGTAGACCTTGCAACGGGCACTCCTATCAGGTCGTTTGTTGCTCCTGCTACTAATGGGAGGGGACTCACCTTTGACGGCAGGACTTTATGGCAGATTGACTTAGGAAGTAGTCTCATCTACCAGATAGACCCTGAGACCGGTACTGTTATTAGGTCATTTGCTGCTCCTGCCACCAATTCTGCTGGACTTACCTTTGATGGCAGAACTCTATGGTCTACCGATGGGGTAACAGACCGTATTTATCAGATAGACCCTGCAACCGGCACGGTTATCAGATTTTCTGCATCGCCAGGAACAAGCCCTAGAGACTTGGCTTTTGATGGCAGAACCTTATGGAACTGTGATACTGATACAAATAGAATTTACCAAATTGACATAGGATAGAGAACGAAAAACAGGCTATGTTATATCAAGCAACAATTACTATCCCGAAGAACACTACAGCAGCTAACCCTACAATCGTTAAGATGGGTATAGCGAAGGGAATTATCACCAAGTTTATGGTTCGACCTCGCCCTGGTCATTCTGCACTTGCTCACCTGATTATTCGTCACCACGAACACCAGATTGCGCCGTCTACCGAGCTAATGGAGTTGCACGGCGATAACTTCCCGATTGATTGGGAAGACTACTACGAGAGCTATCAGCCTCCGTTTGAGCTTAAATTACTTGGCTGGAATGAGGATGACACATACCCTCACACATTCGATGTATTCGTGGCAGTGCTTCCCAGGAAGGCTATTGTCTCGCTGGCAATCGTAGACGCTCTGAAAGGCGCATTTTCGTCAATGATACCGAAACGAATATCAATACCAAGCTGGCTAGGTGGTAAAAAGGAGGCAACAGAGTGAAAGCGCTGGTTATCGGTTGGATAGTTCTGCTCACGCTCTACGCACCAGCAGAGCTTACACGGCTCATTATCGAGTACGGATTTAACTCGAATACCATCCTGGAGCTAATACTTTTCTGGTCATTTTACCTCATAGCTATCAGGATGCTGACTATCCTTGTGAAGGTGAAAGATGCCTAGAGGGCAGCCTGATTACGGATTATACACTGCTACTCCGGCAGCATCTGGTATCGCTGACCCTGGAGAAGCTGCTGCTAGGCTAGGAAGTATCAACGTCTATGACCGCCGAGGCTGGACGGTATGGATGGACGACTTCGAGGCACCTTTGTTGAAATGGCTAACTACCTCTGGCGGAGTAGGAGTTAATCCTATTCTATCAGTTGCTAATAGCTGGACAGGGATACAGTCTGCTTATTTCTTTGTCCCTGCTGGTGTAGGAAATTCTATACTAACGAGACTTTTCCCCCTTCTCAGGCTTGGTAAATTAGGAGTGGAGTTTTGGGTAAATGGAGAACCTGCTGCTGGCACTTTCCTAGAATGCAGAGTTGATATTTATGATGGAACTAACCATACAAGAGGGGAACTCCATATCAATTATGGCGCTGTCAATAATGTGTCTATCAATACTCCTGGAGGCTGGCAAATCATAGATACTACCTTCTATAACTTCTTTAACCGGAAGTATGAACCAGTAAAGATGGTGCTTGACATGGACTCAGACACCTTTGTTCGATTATTGGTTGGAAGCACAGAGTATGATATATCTGCATACCACATGATACCTGTAGGAGCTGTTGCAGTTAGATATATAGTCGTCCGTTTCTGGTTTGGTGACGGTGATGCCCTTCTTGATACAGAGCTATATCTTGATAATTTTATCCTGACTCAGCAGGAGCCATAATAAGGAGGGATAGCATGACAGGAGATAGCGTAATAGTCTGGAAGTGGAACCACCTCAATAATACCTATGAGAGAGAGCCTGCTGTTATCACTTACGATAGGAGAGTCGGCACTGGTTTAGTAGTAGGTGGAGTGCATAAGCTCTACTGGATTTCCTGTAATCCTGGTGCTGGTAACTCGTTGTGGGAGCTGACGGATGCTATTGTTGCTCTCGGCGCCGTGGTGCTTGACCACTTTCACACAGGCAGGGAAGGTCACGTTATGAACTACTATCCGCCGATGCAGTTTAATAACGGCATCTACCTGGAGACTTTTACTAACATGACTTCAGTAGTATTTGGCTATGTTTAGAAAGGAGATTGCGGAATGAAATGGACACCTGTGGTTGCGATGGTATGTATTGCCGGACTTGAAGTCTTTGCTATGTCCAAAGGGGTGAATGGCGCTACCTTTGGGCTGGTAATAGCTGCCTTAGCTGGACTCGGAGGCTATCAGGTCAAGGCAATCAAAGACAAAATGAAAGGAGGCAAGTAATGGCAAAAGAATATGAGGTACTAAGAGTAGACGAAATGTCCAGGACAGACGATTTCGGCAAGGTAGAAAAGTATCACCGAGTCAGGCTCAAGACAAAAGGCAGTGCTGTCATTACCGTTAACCTGGACGACAAAGACTACACGGAAGAAAAGGCTATACCTATTCTCCGTGCTGCTGCTCAGGAAACAGACAAAATACTGGCGTCAACAGGGTAGGAACAGGTATTATGCGTGACATTCTAAAAGATGCTCTCAATAATCTTGCTGCATTCTTCGCTGAGATAAGTAACTGGTGCGGTGGCACTGCTTACGATATAAGCGGTATCCCTCTTATTAGTCGCCTCCAGGATAATTTTATACTTCTCCAATACTTCTTTGGCGAAATATCCTGGTTCTTTCTTACTCTCCGAGACTCGCTTCTGCGTATCTACGACCAGGCTCAGGAGATACTTACCTGGGATTATATCTGGCAGGAGATACAGGTTCGTTTACCTGATTTAAGCCTTGTTGCCGATTGGGTAGAGAACGCTTGGGAAATGATAACAGGGGTAATCAACTTCTGGTGGGATTACATGAGCGTTGAAGTGCAGGGCTGGATTACTAACGCCGTCCTGTTTATCGGTAACACTATTGACGCTGTGAAGTCCAGGGTATCGGAGCTTGAGTCAGCCTGGCATACGTTTATTACCGTTACCTTGCCATCGCTGCCAAGCCTGATAGTCATTGACGACCTGATAGCTTCCTGGTTCAAGGATTACGAGCCGTTCTGGTCAGGCTGGCAAGAATGGAAAAGCCAGGTAACAGAGTTTTTTACCGACCCTGGGGAGTGGCTATATAATAAATTTGACGACTTCTTTGAAAGGTTTTGGTAATATGAGAAAAGTAACCATTCTAGATAAGCGTTGCAATCCTAACTGTAATTGGCGATGTAAAAATTGTCCTTATAAACGGAGGGATAAAAATAATGGGAATATCAAACAGGATTGAAGGCTCAATAGAGAACTGGCGCATTGCATGGGGGAAAGCACTGCATGATTTCATAGCTGATGCCCTGTCATGGGGACTTGAGTTAATACTTGATATTATCGGCAGAGGTATGGGTAAAAGGCTAGATACTATCTTTGATGCCTTTGCTTCAGAGTATAATATACCTCCAGAGATTATGCAAACAGTAAAGGACGCCTGGAAAGGAGAAGGTGAATGGCAAGCCGTTCTAGGAGGAGCAGCAGGAGGCACCGCAGTCGGTAGCTTAATCGGCTCTACTATCGGTCCCTGGCTAAAGCTACTAGAATACGTAGGCTTAGGTTCAGCCAAGCCCTTTCGTTTCGACCCGTCTATGGCCGTCACAGCATGGAAAAGGGACGTAAAACTCGAAGAGGACATATTCCAAGACTTACGTGACCAGGGCTGGAGAGACGATAGAATTGAGGCACTTAAAACTGTCTTTGAAGCACGATTCGACCCTGCCTCTTCTATCATACTATGGAGAAGGTTTAAGGAAAAGTGGGGTAAGTATATTGACGACCTGAAACAGCAAGGTTGGGATGATGACAGAATAGAAGCTCTTAAAGACGCTACCCTCTACTACCCTAGTCCAGCAGAGTTAGTTCACTGGACGGCAAGAGAAGTGTTTGAGCCTGATAAGATAGCCAAGTATGGCTTGATGGCTGATGCAGATAAGCTAAGGCGTGACGACTTTTACAAGGCTGGTATGGATGATACCCAAATAGATAATCACTGGGTTGCACATTGGGAACACGCATCCTGGACACAAATTATTGAAATGCTACACAGGGGAATAATTGACGAGAAAGACGTAAAAGACTGGTTCCCACTAGTAGAGGTAGCTCCTTTCTGGGCTGATAACCTCATTAAAATAGCCTATACCTGGCCAACTCGAGTCGATGTTCGGCGCTTCTGGGACATGAGAACTATCACAGAGCAGCGACTCAGTAAGCTATACGAAGGCTTAGGCTATCACGGCGATGAGCTAGAAGATTACATCAAGTGGACGAAAGTTTACACAGACTTCCCCATGATGATGGCCAGGTTTAAAAATACCTGGATTGAAGAACAGGATGTTCGAGACTGGTTAGGTAGCCTTGAGATACCGGAGGACAGGATAGAGCAATTTATTCAAGAGAAAACGAAGCCTGAAGCTCCAGCACGCGTCGTAGCAGAGCGTGACCTTACCAAAGCAGAGATTGTAAAAGGAGTAAAGAAAGGACACATATCGGTTGAAGAAGGTATCGAAATGCTTATGGACTTAGGGTACAGTAGATACGAGGCTGAGTTTAAAGTAGCCATTGATGTTGGCGCTTTAGAGGGCAGCCCAGATACCTATATGCAGTTCAAGCGCATTACAGAGCTTTACAAGCAATCTCAGGGGAGAGAAGCTAAGATACCCTCCGAGACGCTAATCCAGTCAGAAATCGATTGTAGGGCTTCTCAGAAGGCGCTAGACGATGCTCGCAAAGAAGAAGCTACTCCAGAAAAGATAGCTGAACTAGAAGGAGCAGTTGAGGCTGCTAAAATAGCGTATCATCAACTGCTCCAGGAATATACTGAGAAGTAGAGCTACCGTATAGTTGCTAGAAGACTGAAAGCGTCCTCCGCTTTTACAAACCGACCAGTTATCACGTCCCTAAACGTTTCCTGGTATCCCCACGCCTGCTCAACTCTGCCAAAGCTAACGCCTATCTGTGGCAATTCTTCGTATCGCAACCTACTAGCAGCTTTCAGAGAGTCAAACTGGTTCTCTGTCAAGTCACCTGTTATCTGTCCGAAAAAACGCTCCCTGGCTTCCTCGTAATCGCCAGTCAAGCCACGCTGCATTTCGTTGAAGCCGATAACCTCTTCTTCTCGCTCCAGCCAGCCGAGTAAATCTTCTTCCGGTGTGCCTGTCATATTATATTTCCTCCACTGCCATTATCTACCTCCAGTGCTCAAAGTAAATATAGAAGAACCATAACTCAAAGTAAAGGCTAATTTCACCTGGGTTATGGACAAAAACACAGCCCAGGGCATGACCTATTATGTGCCTTCCCTTCCAAACCTTCATATTTTACCTCCAACTTAAAGTCTCATATTTTGCCCAGGAGTGCAAATCTCCTGGCTCTACGTCCGGCAGCCTGTGGCCCCCAATGGTAGCGACCTTCTTTATTTCTCTAATACCTTTGGGCGTGACTCGGAGAGTAAACTTACCTCGAAATACACCAAACCTGATAAACTGCCAGTCCACTCCGTTAGTCTGAGTTACTATCTCAACTACCCTGCGCCAGTCCAGGGAAGCGAAGCAATAGGCAATGTAGTTAGAGTTCTTTTTCGTCTCCAGGATATGTATTTCTGGCAGAAGGTATCTGGCTGCTACATACCTCAAGCTATGCTTCACAACCGTAAGGTTAGTACCATCAAAGTCCCACATTAAGATATGGTTCCCATCATCAAGCTGAGAGTTTACGCCTATTGGAGTAGCTATCCGAGCGCAGGTCAAGGCGAGTTTGTAATGTCCTATTTTAGCTTTCCAAATCATTTCGTTTCTCCTGGTAATAGTGGATGAGTATCGGGTTCCACAGCTTGTTCACAGCGCCTGCGCCACTTCAGGGCTTCGATACTAAGTGCCTCAGCCTTGTCGATATCGTCAGGGTCGGTAGCAAGAAACTCATCACCAGTTCTCAGTTTAATTTCAATAGCCTTATCTAGTTTCATTTCGTCACTTCCTTTCTATAAGATTATACTTCTTCAGCCACTTCTTCCAGCCTCCGCACAGCAGCACCTCTAAAGATACATCTTCTGAGAGCATTGAAGGATAATAGCGACTTTTTACCAAATCATGTCCTGGTAATAGGCTATGATGATATTGGCACATTAAGACTCGTTGCTGCATTTTACCCTCCCCTTTCTTGTCCTCCCCAAATATTTCGTGAAACTCCAGATAACGAGTCTCCCCGCAAATACCATTACCATTCTCACTATACTGGCACATACCCTGGCAGGTAACGTAAACCTGTCTCCAGTTACCGTGTCTAACGGTTCTGTTATAATTGCGCCGGCACAGCTTTGCTACCTCTCCGTTATGGTAAGGCATCCTCTCTCTGTCCTCCTAGAGAAACTTCTCTAGCTCACTGAGTGCTTTCGCCTGGTAAGGTTCTCTCAGTCCCGCTTCCCAAAGTACCCTCAGATGCCTTGCGCTTTCTAGGCTTTCTATCTCGCCGAGTACCCTTTCCTCTAACGTTCTGCTCAGGTAATCCCTCAGCACTCTCAGGTTGACCTGCCTCACCAGTCCGTTCGACTCCATCACCCTGATTATCAGTCTTCTCAAGTTCACTTTCAACCTCCATTCCTGCTTGTCTTTCCCTTATCTCCTGTAATATCTCGTCAGCTTTTTCTTGAGACAATTCCCTTAAGCGAATGAGAGTCCCTGCCGCTACCTCTTCTTCTACATTTACTTCCGATACAGCAAGGACTTCTTCCTCAACGTCTTGTAGAGCAATAGTGCCAAGCCAAACAGCCGTAGGCTCAGGGCTTCGCCAGCTAAAGCTCTGACCGTCCACATATACATCAAACTCCTTCCACAGTTTGTCATTATGGTCATACAACCTCAGCTTCTTCATCTTTCACCTCCTTCAATTTCTCTCGTACCTCGTAACCTGCCATATCGACCTTTTCCACACTGTAATTATCTCTAGTTTGGTAAGTATGATAAACCCTACTAATGCAAAACTCAGGGTTATTTCTCACCCCCTTTAGAGCTTTCTCAACTGCCTCCATAGGACTTGAAGCATAAATCCCTAACTCCCCTTCAAACTCAACCCAATATGTTTTTTTGCTCACCTTTCACCTCCTTTTCCAAAACTTTCTTCGAAATAACCCATAACTCTGCTAATATTACATATTCCTGCCCATCAGCATCTTTTTCTCCTGAGTGGACATTCTTATAAATACAAAGGCTACCTTTTTGGCTATTCAGATATTCCCTTAATTTCACCTTTCACCTCCTTTTCTAATAACTTCCCAAAGCGAAAATGAGCAATCGACCAAAATATCGATGCTCTCCTAGTCTGAGCTTTTAGATAACGCTTGTAGCAGTATCTTCTCAACCTGCGAAGGCGCTTGCTATCTCTCAACTCCAGCCTCCTTTAATATTCGTTTTAGCTCAGGTTTAGGTTTCAACAACATCGACTTGACCTCATCGGTAACAAACCACTCCTTGATGTTTGCCAGTAAGCGGTACACAGTAGACGGCGCTATCTTATAATCCCTAGCTATCCTGTCTATAGAGATATTGCGCCATGACGCAAACTCGACCAGGACAGCAGCCAGGTTTGTGTCCATCCAGCGCCCTACCTCGAACCCTGTCTTGTGCATAACGTAACGCTCAACAGTCATAGGACGCATGAGCTTATGAAGCAGCAGAAGGTCATTATTATTTACCTCCGGCCTATTATCAAGCGCTGCTACAGCCCGCAACAGAGTGTCCAGGTGTTCTAGTGTTCGAGCGTCTGACCACTGAATACCAGCAATCAACTGTAAAACAGGATAGAGCTTGTAATCGTGCCGAGGTTTTTTTACCAGGTCAATATCAATTCCCCAATCTACCTTGAAATTGGGCTTCTCTACGTTAGGCTCAATAGGTCTATACAGATGATAGTAACGCAACGTCTTCTCTCGAATAAGACTCTCCCATTCAGGATACTCGTATATCTCTGCCAGGAGAGCAGGCTGAATATTGATTATCGCCGAGCCGTGATAGTCAGTTATCTCGAAGTCGCTAACGAAAGTGTGCTTTGAGATAAAATGAGAGTAGCACAGCATAGAGAAGGCCATCAAGGTATCTTTCCTCTCGTATACGCTACCTGCGCCTGCTATATCGTCCATTACGACCACGCCGAAGAAGTTAGAGAATGTATCTGTATAGCTCGTTAGCCTGGCTCTCGTTATAGAAAGGAGCTTAACAGAGTCAGGATGTACCCTGGCAATCGTATCGGTTATAACAGACTTCCCACAGCCTGACGGAGATACCATCAAAAGACACGCCCTGGCTTTTGTTGCCAGAACACCGAAAGCTATCGCGTTGCCTAAACCTTTGTGAGTCTCGTTTACACTTTCCATAATCTCATATAGCTGATGTGCCATAGCTCTCCTATCTTATCGGTTCTATTAACAACGCAAAATGAGTTTCCCCCTGATACTCTACAATCACCTTCACATTCGTCCAGTCTTGAGGCAGTATCTTACCCACCGATAAGTACCTGCTACCACCGGACTTGGTGAGAGTGCGCAGAAAGACAGGCTTTGACATTGGTGGTCTAACTCCCCTAACGTAGCGCACCGTTGCCTCTCTAAACTTCTGTTCCATTAACTTCTCCTTTCATTTACTGGTGGGGGAGCAAGGTCGCATCAAATATTGTGTCTAGTTTTAGCCCCTTACTCCCCCATGCCGTCACTATACTACCTTAAAACCGAGCTTTAGCGCTTCTCGCACTAGGTAGTCTTTGTCTCTTTTGCCTCTGACGCTTTTGGGGCCGGCACTGGTACAACAGACAGCACGTTGTTACGCAACTGCCAAGGTTCGTGAACTACCCACTGGTGAAACCACTTATCGGTATCATTGCCAAGCGCAGTAATATAGGCTCCGAGTTTAGACAGAGTACCTGTAGTCTTACGCTGCCACAGCATCACGTTCCCTTCCTCTGCATCCACAGAAATAAGGGACACTCGAATACCGTCCAGGCTTTGCACGTCTGTCTTCACCATCTCAACATCGACAATCTCATAAGCCATACCGATATTAACATCATCAGCGCCTTCCCGAACTTCCGTGTCTAGCTTTGGCATTAAGCCATTCCTCCTTTTCTTATATTCCTCAATAGCCTGAGACTTAGTTCGCCTTTTGTGCCTGCGCACCACCTCCTTTCGTATGATAACCTTATCAAAGGGAATTGTCCACAGTGACCGAGGCATTACTTACCCCAATAACCTCTAAGCTCATACCTGTCTCGGCCCCTTCTATGAGTAATAGTAACTTCCTCTAAAGTCAAGTTATACTGAGCCTTCATGTGCCTATTTATCTCCTCTATAGCAAGCAATAGAACCCTCAAAGTAGCATACTCCTCACTCACATAAGTTCCGCCCATTATTCCGGCTCTCCTTTCAGCAGTGGGAAGTGAGCCTGTAAGGCGAAAGCTGCCACAGCGTAGGCATCCTCCAGGCCACTATAGTAACCTCGCATAAAGTCAAATTGAGCTGCCTCAGCTCGCTTCCTATACTCCTTCTCAAAGTTCCTGAACTGCCTGTACAGAATTTCTATCTCGCTCATTTATGACCTCCTTTCTTCTTTTATAGCTTCAACCATTAAGTTCCCATTAGCAACCTCCACAACACTCACATCATCAAGAACTGTTATTGTATGCTCCTCATCCTCAAAACCAACCCACGCAATTCTAACACCCAAATCTAAAAACACAGTCCCCTCAAACTCCTTCTCGTAGAACACCTTACCTGTACTTAGCTTCCGTACCTTTAGTTGATGCTTCATTTAATTGCCTCCTGTTCCCTAACTATCTTTAGTATAAACTATATTCAACAAGTTGTCAATACCAATATGTCAGTTTTACCAATTATTTATGGAAAATTTATAAAGTCGGATAGGCGCACTATTAGTATATTAGTATAGTTATGTATAGTAGTAGTAGTAGTAGTAAGTAGTCATATGTAAACTAAAATAAATATATTATGACATTAAACAGTTCCAAGTGTCCATATCAGTCCATACATTACATAATGAAAGTCAGGCTCAACAAAGACAGTCTCTCTCCGCTGGTGAGAAAATATGAGCCTAGCGCTACTTGTCACAACTTATTATGTCAACGCATCTTTCTTGCCACTTGTCACCTCATTTGAGGCTAATATTGTGGA
>Ga0307429_1001134_pt1 | contig 13174 bp, 32 predicted proteins | sample SalMarWE160230MG_FD_202151 | JGI IMG/M metagenome (GOLD analysis project Ga0307429, IMG submission 202151) | Salt marsh sediment microbial communities from the Plum Island Ecosystem LTER, Massachusetts, United States - WE1603-230 | ecosystem: Environmental > Aquatic > Marine > Intertidal zone >...
CAACTAAAATGAATTGATATGTTTGTCTTTAAAAGAAAAATAAGAAATAAGATTCAAGAATTAGAAGAGCTTATTGTAAAGCTTGATTCTAATATTGATCGTATAAAAGAGTTGGGATTTAAAAAAGGGGATCCTTCTTCTTTTTGTAAATATAATCAGGATATCATGCTTAACCGAAGACTGGTAATTTCTACTGAAGAAACCATCAAAGTACTTAAAGGACTTCTTTAATTGGTTAAGGAAATTAAAATTAGTGAGATAACTGATATTAAATATAGATGTTATTGTGTCCAGTTTTTAAAACTATAAGATATGTTAACTAAAAAACAAAAAGAATTAGCTGAAAGAATTAAAGTTGAATTACTTGAAGAAGCTAAAAAAACAGATTTTGAAGTAGCTCACGAAAAAGCAGATCTATGTTTGTGTAAATTACTTGATGGGCTTGGATTAAATGACGTTTCTGAAGCTTATAGAAAAGTATGTAAGTGGTATGCTTAAATTAGACGATAAAATTCACTACTCGTTTTCTAAGATTGATTTATCCTATTTTGATAATTTTGGTATCTTAAGGTATACATACTGTAGGTTATATATTTGTGATAATTGCAGAAGTTTTTTTGTGTGTAAGTTTCAAGATTATAATTTATGTACTAATTGCCTTAGGCCTATTTTCGAAGAAATAGATAGTAGATTAAAAATTAAAATGAATCTAACCAATAATTATAATTTGTAAACTAATGAAGAACGAATACTATACTCCCCGAGAGTATATAGACAAAGTTAAGCGCGTGTTAGGTGGAATTGATTTAGACCCATTTAGTAGTGAGTATGCTAATTATTTCTTTGTGAATTCCAGGATTATTTTCACTAAGGAAATATCAGCTTATTATCACTCCTGGGATATGGTTTATAAAGGAAAAGTTTTTATGAATCCTCCTTATTCGGATGGTCAATACAAACCGGCTATAGAATTATTTCTTGAAAAGCTGGAAAGACTTAAATTCTCTTCAATTACATTGACTAATAATAATACTGATACTACAACTACCCAAAAGTTAATGAGTAAAGCTTCAGCTTATTGTTTTGTCGCTAGGAGAATCAATTACTACACCATGAATGGCCAGACGGATTCAAATAGATTTGGTCAATTATTTTGCTATTTTGGAGAAAACATAAAATTGTTTAGAGAAATTTTCAATGATTTAGGTGTTGTTTCTTTCAGCCCTGATTATTTAATTAATAATTTGTTTTAATATTAGATATAAAATGAGATTAGATAAAGTTAAAATAACCTTACCTATAATAGACTCAAAAGCGAGTGAAAACTATGCATTGATATTAACTGATTTCGCAGGAATGATACATTATTTTAATTTTGATGGAACTTATGATGGTTATTCACATGATAGTAATTTATGTGGAGATACAGGTACTTCTATGAATTAATATTAATTTTAACTTAAAAACAAAATGAAGCAAAAAAAATTAACAGAGAATGACCTTGAAAGATTAGGATTTACGTGCGTTGAAAATGATATGTATATAAATAAAAAACAATGGTTACTTCAGGTTAGTAACCATTATGTAGATACCGATAGTGGAGAAATAATTAACCGAGATGGAACTTGGTTTGATGCAATAGGAACTTATAATTTTAATAAAAACGGTGAAATGGCAGTAAATACACTGTGTAGAGGTAATTATGTGTGTAGATCGGTAAGTACATTAGAAGATTTACAGCTTCTATTTTTTGCACTCACTGGCGATAAACTTGAATTGAAAGATAAAAATTATGAAAAAGTTATTTAAAACAACCCATTTTGCAATATATATTTTATTAATGTGCGTTGGTTGTGGAGACCAACCAAGTTTGACTGAACAGATTGGCAGAGATGTAAGAATCCCACAAAGTGATTCTGAAAAAGGATACAAGCAAACAGAAGAAACTTGGATAAACGTTGATACTGTATTTATTGACACTACAATTATAAAGGCTATAGAGGATGGAAAATATAAATACTATCGAATAAATATAAATACTATCGAATAGAAGCAAATTAATATTAAACATAAAATTTAGTATAAACCTTGCAAATAGTTAAAACTAAGCCTTATAACAGGCTATTTGCTATATTTATTGTTATAAGGCGATTTTATTATGATACTAAAAAAGACATTATCACAAGTTGAAAAGTATTTAATTGTGAATGCGAATGATAATAAATATACAACTTGTTATTGTAATGAACATGGTGTATTCCAAAAAAGAAAAGATGTTGATAGTTGTAAGTGTCCTTATTGCAATATAGAGTGTGAGGTTATAGAGAATTTAAAAGAACTACAAGATAAGTACGGATCTTAAATTCCTTATAATTGATATATATACATAAAAAGTGAAAAACAACATAAAAAAAGATACTAGAATAGATAACTGAATTAGAGGAGTGGGTAAATAAAAATTTTTAAAACAAAAAAAAGTGATGGGTAAATTTGCGAAAATAGTAGAATTAGAAGATGAGCAAGTGCTAGCAACTATTGACTGGTGCGATGATGATGAAAGCTTTAAAATGAACGTTAGAGCTGAGATTGAAGGAATGACAATTACAATTGGTTTCGGTTATGTAGAAGAGCATGATGCATTAGATGCACTTGAAAAGTTTAACGAGGAACATGCTAAGGTAATTAGAAAAGATATGGTTAAAATGATAGGCGGATAGGCTTTTGTTTTAAAACTCAAAAATAAAATTATGAAAAAAGTAAAAATACTAGGAGTAATTATCGGAGCAACTGCAATGATATTAGCTTGGATATTTTTTGGTTGGAAGCTTGTATTAATAATAATACTTGCTTTGTGGGGTAATAATTTGGAGTTACGAGGTCGAATATAATCGTTAATGGTTAGTATAAGATTAGTGCGCTAACCACAGACTAAAATAATAGCACTAACATAACATAGCGCATTAATTTTATACATTGTTATGCGCTTTTATTCAAATAATTATGGAAAAAGAAACTCACGACAAAGCATGGGACTTACTTGAAGAAAAGGGGCTTACACTTAATGAGCGTATGATGGTTCGCAGCCATTTTGCAGACACCTTTAAAAATGATTACCCTAACATAAGTATAAAGTGGGATAAAGGCGAAATTGAGTACTACCACTCCACAATTGAAATGATTAGCAACTTAGCTTTTGAAACTGAGAAAGAGGTAATTATGGCTAACGCTATTTACGAAAATATGAATGAAATAACCAGTATTAATGAATTTATACAACTGCTAAAGTTTACGTTTAGAATAATTGGTGTTGCTAGTAAGTGGCTCTAATTGCGCATAACAAGCGAATAAAATAACCATATAAATACTATGGTATTTAACAGTTATTTATTAACTTAGCTGAAAATATTTAGTAATGGCTAAAGAAGTAGCAACAATAAGTATCGCAAAGCCAATTAAAAATAAAGCTCAGAGAGCTAGTAAAGAAATGTTCGGTAGAGTTAATCTATCTGGGTACTTACAAGTTCTTATTGATAGAGATTGTAATGAAAGAGGTATTAAATGAAGAAAAAGAAATCATTTTCTAGATTACAAGCGCGAGAAGCTGAAAGAAAGATTCTTCCGGCTGTTAAATTGCTTAGTAAGTATATGCATTCCACAACACCAGATGCTCCAATAAAAAACTTTCATGGTTATTGTGTTCCTGGTGGTGAGTTTAAAGATCGTACCGGTCGTGTTTTCCAATTACAAGTACGTGCTGTCTGCTCTAAAAAAGAGTTTGTTAAGAATGGTCAAATAACACCTATTATCCGTAAAGGAGCTTGGTTTTTTAAATTAAGATTAGTAAGTAAGGCTTTTATTGATAAAATATTTGCAGATTAAAAATAATACCTAAATTAACGATATGAAAAAAGGAACTAAGGATTTATCTTCTTATCAAAGATTAAAGCAAGAAAATGAACGATTGCGTAATGATATTTACACATTAATTCAAAAGCCAGAAACCGCTAAAGCAATCACACTTAAAGAGCAATATAAAATACAATACGATCAAATAGAAGCGATAATGTTTGGTGGTAGAATAATCAATAAAACTACTTTTGGAGGGATATTTTCCGCGATTACTCCAAATAAAGGGTAATAAATAAACTTAAGCGATGAAATTATTTAAAACAACTAGTAATGAAAGATTGTAACGAGAATAACAAACAACAAGAAGAGCTGAATTGTAGTAATTCAGAAATGCCAAAGTACCAAAGCCACAAACAAGTGTGGGCTTTGAAGATTAAAGATATTATGTTTGATCACGACTTAGCAGAAATTGAAAATCGTGAAACAGATGGAAGTGCAACTATTACCCCCGAAGAAGATGGATATACACCATTTAAGGTTGACCACGCATATTGTAGAAAGCACGAACCTAAAATTGGTGGCTACTATGTAGTATATGAAGATGGATATAAATCGTTTAGTCCTGCCGAGGCTTTTGAGAGTGGTTATACTAAAGTTTAAAAGTATTTTTAATTTTAGTGAATTAATTTAAAGTTAACGATATGAAAAATAAAAACGTTAAGGCCCTAATAGTAGTATTATGTTTAATATTGATATCTATTTTTAATCTTTTAGGAGGTTTTAAAGCGGGTTATAATCAAGGTGTATCTGTAGGAAATGAAATAGGTAAAAAACAAGCTTTTGAAGATACGTATGCATCATTACGAATTTATAGGGATGATTCTCATAAACTAACTAATGGTTCTATTTATTATATAGTTGCTACTACTCCTGGTAATGAAACTTCTGAAAGTATTGTGTTTGACAGATTTGGTTATTTTAAAGAAAGTTACTATCCTGAAAATCATTACAACAATCTAATTGAGTTCTTTAGGATTTACGATTCTTTGCATATTAATGAAAGTGGATTGACGATAACTTCATTAGAAAGTGGTTTATATAATAAGTTTACCCCAAATATAAATGTAGATAGTTTATGTGTTGTTGGTGTGTATGCAGACATTAATCAAGATGTATATGTGTCAGGTATATACATGTTTCACGATTCGCTTAATGAATTAAAATAATATATTAATGAAATTATTTAAAAAGAGTATATCTCAAAATAAAAAGGTGACGAAAGCTAGGTTTTTATACCTATATGTGATATTTGGGTCTATTATATCGTTCTTGTATTTTATCACATCCATTGTTATGGAATGGCCCAAGCATTTTACATTAACCCCGGTTTATCTTTTGGTATTGTTTATCATTTTGTGGTTCCTGAAGAAAAATATAAAGATGATATGGTTTTATATCGTCAATGTCGAAAGAGGTAGACTCCTTTTATTTTTAAATAAAACTACACATTGGGAAGAAGCTTTTAAGGTCAAAGTCACAAAATGGATTATTCTTGGTAAGAATAGAGTCCGGTTAGAAACAAAGAATAAAATTACTAAGAAAGTTATGGATGGGGAGAAGTTAACAAAGGAAGAAGCTTTGTTATACAAAAGAAAATCAGTGTTCTGCCCTCAACAATTAAAATCTGGCTTTAATGAAGCTTTACTTGTCAATGCTTTAATCTTCACTCATACCAATATTACCCCTTTAGATGATGAATTAAGGAATATAATGAACCTTACTGATGATCATATTGTTAAATTCGACCTATATCGAGAATACAAAAAGGCCGGAGGCGATGAATACGAACGATTAATGGAAATTGGTAAGAGAAAATCAAAAGAACTAAAAAAGTCATAAGATGGAAGATGAATATGTTTTAGAATTTGTCGATGAAAATAGTATGACACCAATTGATATTGTGTCTGAAGTCACTGGATTGACTTACGAAGAAATAAGAAGCTGTTATTCAACTGTTGACTATAATAATAGATAACATGGAAATATCAACTGAAATATGGGTATGCATAGCGTTTATAGTATACTATTCTGGATTACAAATATATGATGACTTTATACGTTACGGAATGGCTACAAACACCAAGAGTTTGAGAATTGAGAGATTAAGGTCTAAGTATAAAGTTACCATAAGAACATTTCATGGTAATAAAAGGTTATCCGGTTTCGCATGGTTTAAAACTATTTGGATAAATGAAATGTTACTTAATAAATACATGGAGTCATCATTGTTGTTTACATTTCACCACGAGCACTACCACTTAAAGCATAAGCATAAATTAAAAACCCTACTCTTAAGACTATTTATTTCTCTTACTCCATTAACAATGATATTTGTGAATTGGCTAATATTTATAGGTATTTTATTATCTGTAAGTTATTTTAGTTTGCATATAACAGATATATTTGAGAATAAAGCTAACGACTACGCTAAAAAAATGGTTAAAAATGCCGATTGATAAAAACAATGCGGTTATAGAAAGGTTCCAAGAACTCTTAAGGTCCGGTAAGGATTACGGAGTTAAATATATGTACGAAGAGGCTGCAAAGATTGGCTTCATAAACAGTTATACAGCCAGAAAAATTGTAAACAAACATTATCATTCTATTATATCTCCAGATATGATTGATTTTATTTACAATAAAAGACTATCTGGAGAAGAAGAGATAAAAGGATTCTCAGATAATTTCGATTTATGCCGAAGGGAAAGTATTCTAATAATTAGATACATAAGATATGGAAAAGGAATTTCAAGATATTTTAAGAGCAATAAGTGATTATCACTTAACCAAAGATAATATGCCAGCTACATTATTTATAGGGGCTAGTACTGATTCCCAAGTGGCAATAGCTAATTTTAAAGGTAATCCAGTTGTTCTTGCCCAGGCGTTTGGAAATCAAATGGAGAGAAACCCTGAATTCAATAGATTAATGAAATCATTATTTGCTGCCTATTTATCTCAAAACCCTAAGGAAAAGGAAGATTTTATTCGTGGGTTAGAATTAGCTAAAAATTCACCAAGTTTGAATTGATATGAAAGAAATTATAGCTAGGATAAAACAGGGATTACCTGAAGGTAGTAGTTTAAAACCCAAAACTATATTTAACTGGTTTATACATGGTATTAAAGAAGAGTATTCTGTTAGAATGGCTAATAAATACGAACACTATTCAATAAATAAACCATGTGGAGCAAAGACTAAATATATGCATCATTGTGATTTTATTGAGAAACCAGGATTTTATAACTGTGGAAATTGTGAGATGTATAAATAATTTAATATGAAAACCAAGACAATTGAATTAACAAGTAAAGGTTGGAATGAGATAGAAATAATCGAAACCAAAATTGAAATAACTAAATTCTCCTCAAGAGAACCTTTCATGTCTATAAAAGAATGGTTGTTATTCAATAATACTTACCCTAAGATAGGCCGGAAGAGAAAGATTTGTAATTGTTGTAAGAATAACTGGGAAGACCTAGAGGGTAATGTTAATTTAATATTCACAAACAAGGGAAACAAATCTGTTTGTGATAAATGCTTTGAAACATTGAAATCGAATTACATAAAATAAATTATTGAGTGATGGCAAGTAATAAACTAACCGCAAAGCAACAGAGTTTTTGTCAGTTTGTAGCTGAAGGAGAAACCTATGCGGATGCTTACAGAAAGTCTTATAATGTCACTAAAAAAACAAGTGTAAACTCAATTTATGTGCAATCTTCTAGATTAATGGATGACCCTAAGATTTCTCTAAGGATTGAAGAGCTTAAGATTGAGGCTGTTAAAAGAAGCCAAATTACATTAGACCAAGTGCTCCAAGAAATGTCTAACTGGATGACTTTCGACCCATTATCTATCATTGATGAAAAGACTGAAGCTGTAAAGAGTTTAAAGGATATGGATAAGAAGTCTCGAATGAGTTTAGCAGAGATTCATGTTCAGGAGATATGGGGTACTAATGAGAATCCAGATGGTAAGAAGATTCGCGAGAAGATAGGTGAACTAAAGAAGATTAAATTCATCGACAAGAGAGCAGTATCAGATCAGTTTATGAAGAAGTTTGGAGCCTATATCAACGACAAAGGAAGTGAGACAGCAAGCAATTTAGAAGCTATTAAAGAGATTATTGAATCAATGAAGAAGTAATTATGAAGAACAATGCTCTATATAGCTTTAAACACGCTTATAATGATTTTGTGAAAAATACTGATATAAAAATATCTTTAGAGATTAGCGATTGTTGTAAAGCTAAGATATTACCTATACGTAATCATAGTGGCTTAATAGAAGGTTTTGTTTGTGAAAAATGCTTGAAATATATTGATATATAATAATAAATTATGAAAAATTATGCATTAGATGTGTTATCACATCAACTAGATAAACTTAATTATGGTTACGATGGGTTCGTTAAAAATGGTGATGTAGATCCTAATAGTAAGGTTGCTAAATATAATAGAGAAAAAATTAAGAGTATTGAGGAAGCAATAAAAAAAATAAAAGCTAGTCCAAATATAGAAGAAAAAAAATTTACTATGCCTAGGCATGGTTTAATTTGCCCAAGATGTGGAAGTACTGATGTAATTTATATTCCAGATTGTAATCCAAAACCTTTATGTCTTGATTGCAATAATATTTGGTCATTGAATTGTGATGAATAATAGCCTTAGGCGGCTTTGTATAACCTATTAATATTATGAACTGGAAAGAATTAAAAGATTTTTGCAATTCATTAGATGAATAGCAATTAAAAGAAAAAGTCACACTTTGGCGCGAAGATAATGCAATAAATAATATAAACGCAGAGACTTTGGAAGATGATTATTACATTGAGGAAGATGGTGAAGGTTGCTATACCTTACCTGATACTGGTTTAACGGTTGACGATGTAAAAGAAAAAGGAGCTCGAAAAGTTTACGAAAAGGGTAATCCTATTTTATGGGAAAAGTTTTAATTATATTATCTCAACTGTATTAGTAACATAAATAATAAACCAAAATAATTTATATAATGGCAGAAATTGTGAGATTTTTTTTAGAATGTGTTCTTATTTCATCATTTGTGATGGCAACAATAGGAACTTTTGTGGAAGTTCAACGTAATATTAAAAATAATGAGAAAATAGAACCTGTTATGTGGATAACTCCTGGATTATTATTTGGGTTTTTTTGGTTTCTACATAATATCTCTCTTTTATAATAATATAAATTAAAAAATTGTAGTGATTAAATTCAAAATACATAAAGTTGGCCCGTTAAACTTCCCTGATGTCTTAGGGAATGAAGGTGTGTATGTATCTAATAGGTATCAGTTAGGAGGGTCACGCAGGAGAAGACCTGTTCATTAATCCTTAAATACACATTAAGACTGACAAGCCGGAAAGACGACTTATTAAAATACACAACTGCGTTCTTTACATAAAGGTTAAATGGCTACAAAGGAAGTCTTGGTTGTGGGCTTCCTTATTTTTACTTTGGTATAAAAACACTTAATAAAAAACAAAATAGCGATAGCAGAAACACCATTAAGAAAAAATGAACTTGGAGTAATTGCATTATTAAGTGGAATGATAAGGCAATACAATGAAATAGACAGTAATACTCCACTAGATGATATGCATAAATTAATATGTAAAACAGCTATTGAAATACTAGATGTGTGCGAAAGCAAAACAGTTGATGCGAGCGAAAACACATTACCTATACAAAATGTTGTAGGGCAAAGCGAACAGTTGAATTGCGACACTTGTATTGACTTAAACAACTTAACAGGCACACAAAAATGTGGTGAGTGCAGCAAATATGATAAACATAGAGCAATTTAATTGACTACAACAACAAAAAAATAAATAAGACTTTATATGCATACAATTTATAAAATACATAATAATAGCAATGTTTTTTATACATTGTTAAGTATTATTCTCTGTTGGTATAAACAACGTAAATGCAACCATGATTGGAGGGTTAAAGGATTCGGAGTAATGGACACTCAGTGGTTTAGTAGCACAGAAAGACGGTGTTGTGTATGTAAAAAAGTAGAGTATAATAGCGTAAACAAATAAAAACAAAATAGCGATGGAACAACTCACAACAGAACAAGCAATTGCTTTTGCCGAAAGTGGCGCATGGAAAGAATTGGATAATGAACAGATTGTTAGATTTCAATTATTCCAAAGTAAATTATGTATGCCGTTTACCCGCTTTCATGAGGCTATTGAGAAGGTGCTTGATAGACCTGTTTATACGCACGAATTTGGATTAAATCTAAATGGTATAAAAGAGGAATACTTAAAAACAAAGCAATCACCGACGTTAGAGGAAATAATAAACTTGATACCAAAAGAAAAGCGGATGGTAATAGGAATTTAAATTTAACTCCTTCAATTACACACCATTTTAAATTACACTTAATAAAAAAAATAAATACTGTAGTATGTATGAATTTGAAATAAAATCACTATATTTACAACGCTTCGACCCAATAGGATGCATGGCCTGTGCCAAGCGAATTTAAATCCTGATATCCCCACCTTCCCGAAGATTAATTTCTGAGGACGGTTGGTGGGGATTAAAATATAAGTTCATTGACATTAAGTGAGTTTGTTTGGACCCGGTTTCGCATCCGGCAGCTCCACAAACGTTTATAAATGTAGAGTTAGGGAGAGGGGAAGGTTGAAATACCGCATAATCAAAAGGATGATAACCCTCTTCAATCCTCTTTTAATTGGGGCTGAGTATGTTTTGACAGCGAACAATATAGTAATGTCACGATGTATCGTAAACAATGAACTTAGTCAGAATAACTGGCAAAACAATCAATTTATTCGAACGCTCTCAGGCAAGGCTTGTAGCGTAAGACGGCTTTTCCCCCATATGTCGAAAGGGGGTTTTTTAAATCTTAATAACTAAATTATGAATATAATATTTTGTGTAATCTTAGGGTTAGTTGGTTGGATAATTGTTGTCGGCATGATTACTATTATGAATCGTATTTATGTTTTTACTCAACGACTTCCTAAATTACCAACATTAGACTTAATAAGGTTTTATTTGCAATACGATTGCTATAAACACCGCGCGGAGCGTAGCCCGCATTAATAGACAACATATAATAGATAAATGAAAAAACCCCTATTGAAAATAATTCAGTGGGGGTTTATAATAAATACCGAGGGGGTGTCAATACTTTTGGCTCTACGACTGTTGGCAATTGCTATGCAGTAACTCCTCACGATTTACAAGCTGTGTACCATTAGCATAGTTACCTTTAGGTTTGTATTATAACACATTCCTTACCTTTGTTTCGGTATTTAGTTCCATTTATCTTTCTTAGAATTCTTTATTATTGGTTTGTCGCTCCATTCATCTGAGACTTTTAAAGCAACAGCGTACGCCAGAGCTCTATTAACTTCTTTTCCTTCGTAACCGTCAATAGAACCATCTTCTTTCTTTCTTTCTAATACAGATATATCCTCGAATACTAACAAAGGAAGCTCTTTAATTTTGTTTCCTTCGGCTTTATCTTTTAGATTTAAGTATATTTCCCGACTTGTAGATCTACTTACTTCGAATCCAAACTCTCTTTCTCTCTTTTTACGGATATCATTCACCTTTAATCTTGAGTAAAGATTATCGTAACCTATTTTTCTTACTTCTTGTATAATCATATGACCAAGGTCGTTTCCTTCGTTTTGAGCACTTCCTAGTTCATTCTTAATACAAACTACCAATTTAGCTTTATCGTACATATATGATAGCTCAAGTGAGTGTTTAGCTATCTTTCTGGCACTTATTATATCTTCATCATACATAGCTGAGACACAATTCCCTAATCTGTCGTAAATAAGTATACAAGTTTTACCTCCGCGTTCATCTTCAGATTTCATTACAACTACACATATGTATCTATTTCGGTAGTACATATCCGGATTACTGAATAACATAATGTTACCAGATTTGTTTTCTCTGAAATCAACTGACATACGATTTGTTTTGCCGTTTTTGTTTTTAACTAATTGGGAAGTTAATTCAACCTGGATGTAATCTATTAAGAGTTTTTCTAGTTTGTTTAGAGCCCACTCTTCTATGAAGTTAGATTCTTTCATGTAGTAGTGATTAATAGCATATCCAGTGACATCAACAGCTTCATCATGAGCAGCTCTGGGGAAACCGCATATTTCTATAATAAACCCTTCTATCCACGAATCATCAATCCCATCTTCAACAACAACTATCCTTCCGCTCATGGCTTTTGATTTAATCATTTCATGCCTAGCTCGTTTACCTTCTTGTACAAGTTTGGCTTCACGTTTATTATTTTGGCCGATAAGAACCATATTATATTCAGTGTCACTTTCCAGATATTGAACTAACGGGTAACCTGAAGCCTTGGGTTCAACAAATAATCTACTCTTTAATTCATTGAATTTACCTTTTGAGCCCAATTCTTTTACAAACGAAACAAGATCAGGAAGTTTTTTGTGTACAGCATAGAATCTACGCACATATAATTGTTTACCTATTTTAGCGAATAAACCTATGCCAGTTGGATCGTTGACATCTTTCTTATCGGTAAATGCTCCATCAATAAAAAGATCCCAAACAATATCTTTTGGTAATTCTTTTTCATGAATATGTTTAAACATCTCCGGTTTAATATCCTGAGTTTCTAAATCGAATGGTAATTGAAGTACTTGAACAGCATAACCATCGGTTCCTAGTGATTCTTTTAAGTCATTTAAAACTACTCTCCCTTTTCTAGCTGGATTCAGAATTCCGTCTTTGTAATATTCTCTTGCATATTCTGGTAGAACAATAGTATTTTTTGTTATTTCACCAGGAAGGCAAATATGATCTATATCCATATTCTTTTTAAGAACATGACCACAAACATCTTCTTCATGTAATCTCTGAGCTATTATAATATTTAAATAGCAATTATCATTCTTTTTACGGGTAGATACTGTTTTGTCGTGAAAACGTATAGCTCTGTTTCTTTCAGCATCCGAAAAAGCTTGTTCTGGGTCTAAAGGGTCATCTTCTATTATGATATCTAAATGCCTACCGGTAACTTTATTACTTGATATTGATGCATTGAATCTCTTTCCACCAAAATTATTTTGAACCTGAGCTTCATTGCTCATTGTAATTCTTATAGGCTCTCCATATTTTATGGTCAGTATACTATCAAATAGAATCTTCCACCGAACAGAATTGGTTACATTCTTACTAATGGCCTGGTGGTCTTTTGATAAATCTA
>Ga0307429_1001135_pt1 | contig 13148 bp, 18 predicted proteins | sample SalMarWE160230MG_FD_202151 | JGI IMG/M metagenome (GOLD analysis project Ga0307429, IMG submission 202151) | Salt marsh sediment microbial communities from the Plum Island Ecosystem LTER, Massachusetts, United States - WE1603-230 | ecosystem: Environmental > Aquatic > Marine > Intertidal zone >...
GAGGTGACCGACATCCAAGGCATAATACCGGCGGATAAGAATACCTTTGTATTTGTCATACCGGGAACAGAATTCTCCGGTAAAATCACCAGTAAAACGCCAGGCAAGCTAATTACAGTTATTTATGTGATAGACGGTATTGAAGGGCCCAGTCATGAAGGAGCGGAATTCTATTTCTCCGCATAGGCCTGTTACAAATCAGGTATTATATTTCCACAATACATAAATCCAATCCCGCTGTGGCTTAAGTTCTTTTTCCCTCTTTGAGGCTTAAGAAGTCCGAGTTATATTCCTCAATGAGCCCGCCATCGGCAAAGCTGAAGTAGTTATCAAAAACTGCTCCAGTGACTAAGATGCTCTCCTTTTCGTTCTGACAAAGAAGAAGATAACTATTCCAATTATTACGACCCCAGCTATAATCCCGCCAATAAGTATGTGCGGATTGAACTGGAATAAGCTAACCAGTCCGCCTATCACGAACACCGGCACGAGCACCGGCATAATAAGTAGCAGCCCGGTTAGTGGCGGCCCTTCTTGCCACTCCACATAGAAGACGTTTACCCCCCTGTCCAGCAGAGTTTGAATATCGCTCATTGCCTGGGAATCCGGAGCAAGGTCGAGATAGTTAGATTCGAGGTAAACTTCGTCCCCTTCATCAAGGCCGATGTTATCTACCAGGGGTGAGATATCGGATATCCGGTTACCATAAAGGTCAAGCCCGGTTAGGTTGGTCAGTGAGCTCAGGGGTGAGATATCGGATATCCGGTTACTATCAAGGTCAAGCCCGGTTAGATTGGTAAGCGAGCTCAGTGGCGAGATATCGGATATCCGGTTATCATCAAGGTAAAGCATGGTCATGTTGATACAGTATTCTAAACCCGTAAGGTCAGAGATGCCTTTATTTGAGGCATCGAAGTTCGTAAGCGATTCAAGGTCGGACTGGTGGATGTCCCCGGTAGGTTTCCTTATATACTCACGGATGGCAGCATCAAGTTTTGCATCAGGGAAGGTGACCACCGGGTCGTCAGCCAGGACAGGGCTTAACGGGGTTGCCAGGCCAGCCAGTCCCAAAATTATCACAAACGCAAGTGCAATCCCGAAGATTTTGCCCATGATTTTCCCTCTCCTCATTGCGGCACTTCCACGTTTACTGTTTTATATTCACCCTGCATGATACTTCCGGCAAGCCTTGTTTATCGTTATTGCCCAATTTCGGCAGTGCTGGGCTCGGTGATGGGTTTGCGTGCGCTAAACACTCCGCCAATAATGGCCAGGACGCCGGGAAGCAGCATAAGACCGGTCAGTGCCATCATTATCCCCCCAGCCACACCCCATTTAAGCCCGGATTCGCCCCTTTTCGTCTTTTTCCAAGCAGCGCGGGCGAGAATCCAGCCGGGGAGTCCGAGAAAGACAACCGACACATAAAGTACACCATACCACCAGTAAGGTCCAGGCTCTATTGCAGGAGCCCCGCGAATAACCACACCTATGATGAAGCCTATGGCAGAGAGCACCCACATCAATCCCCCCAAGATGAAGCTGACCAGCAATACCGGCCTCCCCTTTCTTTCTTCTGTCAATTCTTTCGCCCTGAGCCTGTTCCATATGGCACCGACCAACGCGCCGAAGACCAGAGCGGATATAATGCCAGTCAATGCCAGGCCAACCGATGACAGGCTAATCGCTCCACTGTAATGAGTCCCGACAAACGCGATGCCATCGGCATGCCAAGGCCATCCAGGGGTTGTGTAAATAACCTCAATTACAGCGGCTATCCAGAGGAACGACGAGAGCACCACCCCCTTCACAATGCTGGTGACGCTGGGCAGATAATTGTACAGGGCGGCGAAAACCGCCCCAAATACGATTCCTCGGACTACATAGGGGATTATAAAGACAAGGATCAAGGTAATCACAAATGAAGGATCCGTTAACCCGAGTGGGATTCCGAGTCCGGCTGCGTCTAGAAAGTCCGAGAGGTACCAAAGCCTGTGGCCAATTGCTGCAAGTATCACGGATATAACTATGTAGATGCCTACTGTGGCCACACCAGCTTTGATCCCCCGTCCGAAATCAGCCAATTATCTCACCTCACTATACATTCGACAAAGCGACTTAAACAGATACTGCAATGACACTAAATTTGCAGCCCGCCTGATTGCACTGTCAATCGTTGGTTTTTCATATACGAACATTATACCAGAAGTCCCCCGCCCAGGGAGAGAGGATTATGATTTATGTGGTTGACTATAGTTTCGCCGTACTTGATTCCCTTAGCGGTGTTTTCCCTCTTTGAGGCTTAAGAAGTCCGAGTTGTATTCCTCAATCAAGCCAGCATCGTCAAAGCTGAAGTATCTATTCTCTCCTATTATGATGTGGTCTAAGACCTTAATCTGCATAATATTTCCGGCGAAGACCAAGTCCTGGGTTATTTGTTTATCGTTGTCGCTGGGTTGAGGATTCCCGGCCGGGTGGTTGTGGACGAAGATTAAGGCCGCAGCATTATGTTTGACAGCGCCCTGTATAATCTCCCGAGGATAAATAGCACTGGCATTCAATGTCCCTTCAAAAAGGTCTTCAATCTCGACAACTCGGTTCTGGGAATCAAGGAACATGACTTTGAAGACTTCTTTTTTCAGGTCTCGCATAGAATGGTACAGATAATCGAAGACCTCCCGGGAGGACCGGCAGTAGGTTTTATCGAGGACTTGTTCCTTGAGAAACTCCCTGGCTACATCCTGCATGAATTTGATGACAAAGATGTGAGTGGGGCCTATACCTTTAATCTTTTGCAATTCCTCGGGAGGAGCCTCCAAAACGCCTCTCAGGGTCTTGAACCTCTTTATGGCTTCTTTGGCTTGCGGCTTACAGTCACTGCGAGGCGTCCCCAGTGTCAGCAGCAGTTCCACAATCTCATAGTCGAGGAACGCTGCCAGCCCCGATTGATTGAACCTTTCCCGTAGTCTTTTCCTGTGTCCTTCCTGGCTTTTAGCTTCCATACTTCCGGTTTTTCTAATTATATATTTTAACTATGGTTATGGGAATTGGGTTATACGACGGCAACGCAAGTGCTGATATAATACTGATGCAATGAATTTAGCCCGGCAAATAGAGCAATATCTCCCCCAGCAACTCCTGGAGCTGGTCAAGGACATCAGCGAACAGGCGACTAAGCAGGGGCAAAGGGTATATCTCGTCGGTGGTGTGGTACGAGACCTGCTTTTAGGTTATCCCAACTTCGACCTAGACCTGGTAGTCGAGGGCGATGCTGTGAAACTGGCTCAACAAGTGGCTGAAACCAGTCAGGCAAAGCTGCTGGCCCACCACCGCTTCGGCACCGCCAAGCTCGGATATGAGAATTTCACCCTGGATCTGGCGACAGCACGAAAGGAAACCTATGCCAAACCGGGGGCACTACCTGCGGTTACCCCGGGCACCCTTAAGGATGACCTCATCCGTAGAGATTTCTCTATCAATGCTATGGCTATATCCCTGGCTTCAAACGATTACGGGGAGCTGGTCGACCCCTATCAAGGTAAAAACGACCTGGAGCACTGTCTCATTCGTATTTTGCATCCTGAAAGCTTCAGTGACGATGCCACCAGAATTTTACGGGCCGTCCGCTATGAACAACGGCTATGTTTTGTACTGGAAACAGAGACCGCTCAGCTACTTAAACGGGATATTCCTGTGCTGGATACAATAAGCGGCGACCGAATCAGGCACGAGCTAGAACTAATTTTTAAGGAAAAACAGCCGGAATTCGTTATCAACCGGCTTGGCGAACTAGGAGTGTTGCAAGGAATAAGCCCCTTCCTCAAAGGCGATGGCTGGATAGTTGAGAAATTTGACAAGGCGCGCCGTCTAAAGAAGCCCACCCAATTGCCCTCGCTCTATTTCTGTCTTTTTATTTATTCATCTAGCGAAACAGACGTTGAGCAATTTCTCGCCCGTCTTAATATACCAGCAAAATTATCCCGAGCCATGCGCGATACGCTCCGCCTCAAGACCAAGCTTACACTCCTGGACACTTCCCCATTGAAACCCAGCGAGATTTATTATCTGCTCCGGGAATACGAGCCCGTGGCGATACAGGCAAACGCCATAGCCTCAGAACCTTCAATGGTACACCGCTATCTCCAACTGTTTCTCACAAAACTGCGCTATGTAAGGACTTCCCTCGACGGGGAAGAGCTAAAAAGACTGGGCATCTCCGCCGGACCTGAGATGGGGCAGATCCTCCAGATACTGCATAAGGCAAAATTAGATGGAGAGGTTCGCACCAGAGCAGACGAAAAAAAACTAGCCCTCTCTTTATCGCTGAAGCTAGAACGGTAAGGGAGGGAGAAAACTCAAAACTGCCCCGCCGAGATAGCAACCCGCAAGATACTTGGGGAATTTTCCTGCCCAGCAAGCCAATACGAATTTCCACAATGGTATTCTCGAAGCGCCTGAGATAAGTCCAGCTATATCAAATGGTAAAATAGGCTGGATGGACAGGAGAAAAATGGCCAAGATGCCATGTCGCTTCATCCAACCCACAAGCTTTTCATATCCCGGTGTAGCCTTAGTGACTATTATCTTTTTCCCTAAGTAACCAGCATAATAACCAGTTATTTCCCCCAAGGTGCCAGCGCTACTAGCTGTAAGAGCTATAAGAACAGGGTTCCACTTCGATGCCGCTGTTATCATTATGGCAACGAAAATAGGTACTGGAATAATAATACTGGCGTTACTTACCAGAGAGGTTACAAAAATAACCAAGTAAGCTGTAGTGGCTAATCCTTCAACTGAAAGATTAAAATGAGCCATCAGATATCGAAGAAGGAAATAAAGGCCGACGCTGAGACCAAGAACGATAACGGCATAAATCGTCGCCAGAAGCCACTTATTTCGCTTGACTTGCTCTACTATACTCACACTTCTACTTCCACCCTAATCTTATCCCTTCGGGTAAGAGCGTTCTAGTCCCCAAGGAAAAGAAGATGCCAGATAGCACTCCAATCCGTGCTTTTTCAATCGTGAAAACAGCTCACCGGCTTCTTCCTTCCCTGAGAAAAAAGTAAAAAGACATGGTCCGGAGCCCGCGAGATAAACTCCCGGGGCTCCGGCTTCTTCCAGAGTCTTCCGATATTTGTCCATCTCTGGGAAGAAATCGAAGGCTACCTTCTCGAAGACATTGAACATAAGGCCAGGGCCAATCGCTTTCCCTTGCTCCAAGGATGACAAGGCTCGTTGAACAAACTGGCCTTCGGTGTAATAAGCAGCGTCTAAATGATTATACATTTGCTTTGTTTTGCCCTCGATTTTAGCTAATGGCGGCACCAGCAACACAAAGCAGGTTGAAGACAGGGATGGCAGCGGGGTCACCTTTTCTCCCCTCCCCTCTACCAAAGCCGTGCCTTTATAGATAAAGAAGGGAACATCCGAGCCCAGCTTAGATGCTAAATGGACCAGCTCAGAAAGCGGCAATCCCAATCCCCAAAGTTCATTCAGAGCTAAGAGAGCGGCGGCGGCGTCGCTGCTGCCACCCCCCAATCCCACACCCCAGGGTATATGCTTGCGGAGTTCGATTCGTGCCCCCAGACTACATTCCGTGCTTTCCTTAAGCAGGGTGGCCGCCCGTGTTACCAGGTTATCGCGTTTTAAGCCGGGCTCATCACATTCAAAGCGCACTGCCTCGTCCAGCTGAAAATTGAGGATGTCGCATAAGTCTATCGACTGAACAATACTGGATATTCGGTGATAATCATTATGCCTGCCCAGTACTTCGAGGACAAGGTTTATTTTAGCCGGAGCATAAAAAGTCAACATTATAATCCTTTAACTACTCACCCCCAATGTCATTCTGAGGGGTCCCGATACATCAGGACGACCGAAGAATCTCAAGATCCTTCGCTTCGCTCAGGATGACACAAGTAGGGAGCAAAGATTTTCCATAGCTCCCTCCACTCCTCCAAGCTAAGAGTTTCAGCTCGCCGTTTACTTTCTATTCCAGCTTTCCCCAGTAATGAAGCAACCTGGCTGGGCGGCATCTCTAAAGAGTGAGCCAGGGAATTGCGAAGTTGCTTACGAGGAGAGCTGAAACCATGCATAACTATATCAAAAAAACCGGCGACATCGGATACCTCGATAGGCGGCTGGGAGTAAACATCCAGGCGTAAAATAGCCGAATCCACCTTCGGCGGGGGATAAAAACTTGTCGCTGGCACATAAGATATAATAGCGGGCTTGCTATAAAACTGAGTCTTAACACTGAGCAAGCTCATCTTACCAGGGGCGGCAGCAATAGCTTCACCAACTTCCTTCTGTACCATAACCACCATTTCCGAGGGTCGGGGCTGCGCCTCGAGAAAATGGCGCAATACCGGTGAAGTAATGTAATAAGGAAGATTAGCTATAACTTTATAACCTCGGACAGGTTCGGAGGCGGGTAAATTATTTTGTAGAAGTTGCCGGGGATTAACCTTAAGTATATCAGCGTGGATAATTTTGACACCAGGAAAGGCGGCCAGTCGTTTTTTCAGCAGGATAACTAATCGGGAATCAAGCTCAACAGCAATGACCCTCGCTCCTCGTTTGGCTAACCCCTCAGTCAGTACACCCAGGCCCGGCCCTATCTCAACTACAATATCCCCAGGGTCGAGCTCGACAGCAGACAGAATACGCTCTAATACAGCTTCATCTATAAGGAAATGCTGTCCTAAGCTTTTTTTCGGTTTAAAGCCAAATTGGCGAAGTAATTGCCGGTACAAAAATGTCGCCTTATCCAAACAATTGGTAGAGGCCCTCTCCCACTTTCCTTATTGCCACATCCATAGCCCCCAAAATTTCCGTGAGCCGTGCACCTGCTCTCGATTCCCGAACCGGAAAGCTGTCTCTGCCAGCTAGCTCCAGCCAGGCAACTCTATATCACACTGGAAAATGCTATTTACCGCTGCTTCCTTCCGGACCTGACGGGGTTCATAGCCTCCAGTTGCATAGAACCCGACTATCAACACCGCTCAGCAAAAACAAAATCTCACCAGCCGTAAACCTCAAGCAGGAATTCAGCCCCGCTATAGCGGTTTTCGGGTACAGGGCACCGCTAGCTCCCCGCCTAGCACGGCTCAGTTCATGATGTTACCAATAAGCTCCAACTACGTCAACATCAGGATGGCTCTTCGTCAAATTGTGCGTCCCCTGCTTGGCAGTCTTTAAGCCCAAGCAGCATTGTGGTACTATCTGGTTTGACTAACTATTGGATAAGCCAGTAACATAAACGAATCTGGGAGGCAAAGATGATTAGAAGCTTTAACGGCAAGACACCCAAGATAGCTGAGTCAGCCTTTATCAGTGAAGCAGCTTATGTCATTGGTGATGTAAAGATTGGTGAAAACTCCAGCGTGTGGCCCGGAGCAGTAATCAGGGGGGATATCGGCAAGATAAAAATTGGCAAGAATAGCGTTGTTGAGGATAACTGCGTTATTCATTCGGGGTCACCAACCTTGCCTCCCACAGCAGAGGCTATTATCGGGGACAATGTAATCATCGGCCACGGCGCTGTTTCTAATGGCCATAGAATCGGAAACAACGTTGTGATAGGTATGAATGCTACCATCCTTCACGATGCTGAGATTGGCGACAATTCAATAATTGCTGCTGGTTGTGTAGTTAAAGAAAAGATGAAAATCCCCGACAATTCGTTTGTTACCGGCGTACCCGGACAAATTAAGGGGAAAATCACCGCCGAGCAGCTATGGTGGTCACAGAATAGCCCGCCAATCTATCAAGAACTAGCCCAGCGATGTAAGCGCGAAGGACTCGAGGGGCACAAGCCATAAACAGCGGTTTTGGCCGGTTTTGACTACGAAATCGTGCCTGGAAAATTTTTTTAAAGAAGAGCCACCGGAGGCTTGATAATTTCCGGAGGACAATATATAATCCTATCCCCGTGTAGAGATTTTGAGGAAACTAAGCTATTACAGCAATGTAGCCAGCTTTGAAATAGAATCCCTCTAAGCAGAGAAGCTGTTTATGCGGCAAAGTATGAAGTTTCTAATTACAACGGTGGTCGCTTACGTGGGTTATCTCATTCTCACCCTCGGTAGCGACCCCGTTTTTTTATGGAGTAGGGCCGAGCTCATAATCGGGGCAGTGTTCGCTGTTGTGGTCGGTGCCCTGTTCAGGAACCGGTTCATCGGCAAAGACCTGCGCATGTTGAACCCGCGGCGGTGGTTTACCTTCCTCGTTTACCTGTTTCCCTTTTTCTTTGCCATGGCCAAGGCCAACATTGACGTGGCCTACCGCGTCATCACCGGGCGGATTAATCCTGCCATCGTGAAGATAAATCCCAGGCTGAATAACGATCTATCACTTACCATCCTGGCCAATTCCATCACCCTGACGCCCGGAACACTGAGCGTGGACGTTGACCAGAAGACCAACGAACTGTATGTGCACTGGATAAATATCGACCCTAAAGTGCTCAAGGATATGCCCAGAGACTACCATCCGATATGCGACAGTTTTCCTGACTGGGCGAGGAGAATCGCGGAATGAACTGGTTTCCGGCAGTCATAGCCATGGCGGTGTGTATTATTATCGTCGTGGTACGCATCTTTATCGGGCCGGGGGCGCCGACGAGGCTGGTGGCTTTTGATACCACCAACACTCTGGTGGTGGCCAGTCTGGTCATTGTGGGGATGATGTTCAATCATGCGATTTTCATTGATGTGGCCATCGTCTATGCTTTGCTCTCGTTCACCATGACGCTGTATGTGGCCAAATACATTGGGGGGAGCAAGTTTTAATGGATGCGCTGAATACAGTAAGCTACGTATTCATAGGAATTGGCCTTTTCTTCAATTTTGTCGGGGCCTTCGGTCTCCATCGCTTTCCCGACATGTACACCAGACTGCATGCCGCTACCAAATGCACCACCTTTGGCTCCATCTTCCTCATCCTGGCGGTAATTGTGCAGGCCGCCGGAATCTGGGCATCGGAAGGGAATTCTCAGTCTGTAATGTGCATACACTCGGTGCTGGCACTGGTGGCGCTGCTGGTCACCAATGCCACCGGTGCTCATGCCATTGCCCGGGCGGCACATCGCAGCGGAGAAAAGCCCACCGGAACAGTGGTGGATGACCTGGAGAAGAAAGAGAATGATTGAAGCTGGAGTTCTGCATATCATTATACCGCTGGCACTGGTTGTCTGTGCCATATTTGTCGCCGTATTTCGGGACCTTCTGTATTCGGTCGTGGCACTGGCTGTGCTGAGTTTGCTATTAGCCTTCGAGTTTTATCTTCTGAAGGCTCCTGACGTGGCCATTGCCGAAGCGGGCATCGGGGCAGCGGTGACTGCAGCTATCTTTATCATCGCCATCAGAGCGACCAAGCGTATGGAGTGAATATGAGACAAGTTATAGGCTTGACCGTGTTGATTGTTGTGATTGCCTTTCTGGTGAGCGGGATGCTGCCGTTCATCCACCCCTTTGGCTATCCCCCATCTGATATGGACGATTATATAATTGAGAACGCCCAAGAAGAAACCGGGAGTAACAACGTGGTAGCGTCGGTGGTCTTTGACTACCGTGGGTTTGATACACTGGGGGAGGCCACGATACTATTCACAGCGGTGACCGGGGTTTTGCTTCTGTTACGAACAGTGAAACGCAAGGAGGAGAGCTCCTAATGCTGTCAAAAATTGTGCGCACCGTGGCCAACCAGCTTATCCTGTTTATCCTCATCTTCGGCCTGTATATTATTGCACATGGACATCTTACCCCGGGTGGAGGCTTTCAGGGTGGTGCTGTCATCGTTTCCGGTGTGGTCATGTTGCTGGTAGCCTTCAGTTCTAAGGAACTTAAAAAATCGCTGCATGAGCGTACTTTATCGATAATGGAAAGCAGCGGAGCTTTAATCTTTATCGGCCTAGCTTTTGCCGGGATAGGCATTGCCTTTTTCTATAACTTTCTAGTGGGCACGCCGATCTTCGGCAGGATTCCTGCCACCGGTCCTGGCCCTGGAGATATCTGGACGGGAGGGTTTATTCCCCTGATGAACCTCGCCGTAGGCCTTAAGGTGGTAGCCGGCCTTTCGGCAGTGGTCCTGGCTATGGCGCTATTTTCCAGTGGTGAGGAGATAGAATAATGATGGAATACATTCCTCTCAATTTTCCCTTTTTAGCGGCAGCGCTGCTAGTGGGGATATCTTTTTATATACTCATATTCAAAAGGAATTTGATTAAGCTCATTATGGGCATTGGCATGCTGGCGTCAGGGGTCAATTTGTTTCTGGTGGCGCTGGGCTACCGAGCAGGAGGAAACGCCCCTATCTATACCGATGTGCCAGAAGGGCCCATGGTCCTGCCCGTACCTCAGGCACTCACCCTGACCAGTATCGTTATCAACGTTGCGGTGTTAGCCTTGATGCTGACCATGGTGATACTCATTTACCGCCATACCGGAGATATTGACTCCAAGAAGTCCAGAATACTGAAAGGATGATAGATTGGATAAGCTGCTAACTCATTCTCCTATCCTGATAATAGCCATCCCCCTGCTGGTGGCTTTCTTAACTCCCTTGATTGGCAGGGCAGGCGGAAAAGCTAGAAATACGTTAGTGATAGCCAGTCTGGCATTCGTAGAATTCCTGGTTATAATTCTAGCCAGGGATATTCATCTCAACGGAATACACATCTATACTCTGGGAGCTATTGCTCCCGACCTTGCTCTTCCGGGGGGAGCAATGATGCCTATCCGCATAATTCTGGAAGTCGATGGCATGTCCATATTCATGGGCATAATATGGGCGACTGTTGCTTTAGCTGCAGCTACATTTTCTCTTTCTCATATGGCAAGGGAGACAGGGCAGACCAGATTCTATACCCTTTTACTGCTCATGGTGGCGGGCTGTTTCGGAATGATATTCACTGGTGACCTATTCAATTTGTTCGTCTTTTTAGAAATAGCTTCCATCTCCGGGGCAGCTCTGATAGCTTTTAGAACAAGATTTGCCGATGCGGTGGAGGGAGGATTCAAATATATAGTCATATCTGCAGTTGCGGGACTCATGTTTCTATTTGGTGTGGGTTTGCTCTACGCCCAATACAACTCGCTCAATATAGGGTTTCTAGCCAGTGTAATGCAATATAGTATGCTGGATAAGATAGCCTTAACCTTGTTTCTAATGTCATTGACTATAAAAACAGGTATGGTACCTCTACACATGTGGTATCCGGACTCATATACCGTTGCCCCGGCAAATGTAACCGCTATGCTAGTAATAACAAGCCATGCTTGCATGTATGCCGTTTTCAGGATTTGCTTTACCTTATATGGTGGTGTGCTAGACGCGTCTGTGGTGGGTTGGATAATTGTAATCATTGGACTACTGACTATGTTTGTCGGGGTTACCATGGCTGTTTTTCAGACCGACGTAATGCGCTTTATGTCCTACCATGCTATATCCCAGATGGGGTATATGTGGATGGGCGTAGGGGTTGGGTTAGCTGTTTTGGGCAATCCAGGAGCTCTAGCCGCTTATGGTAGAGATGCCATAAATGGAGGTATCTTCCATATATTAAATCATGCTATGTATAAGCCGCTTCTATTCATGACTGCCGGAGCTTTATTCCACCGCACTGCTACCAGAGATCTCAACAAGATGGGCGGCTTAGGCCATAATATGAAATTCACCTTGATACTTTACATAATAGGGGCTCTGTCCATTGCGGGTATCCCCCCTTTGAACGGCTTTGCTTCAAAGTTCTTGATATATGAGTCCGTGTACCAATTCAACCCGGTCCTGGCTGTAGTCGCCATGCTGGTATCCATCATAACCTTGGCTTCTTTCACCAAAGCTTTCCAATCGGCCTTCACAGGGCCGCAGTTACCGGAATATAAGGATGTTAAGGAAGTCCCCAAACCAATGCTAATCGGCATGGGGATTCTGGCCGCAGCCATCATTTTCACCAGTATATTCCCAGGACTAGTAGTTGAACACATAGTCAATCCGGCTACAGATGCGCTGATAAACCAATCAGCATACGTGAATGGGATTATGGGAGGCACGCCATGATAGAAAGCCCTTCAGGATTTTGGGGACCTGTAGTCTGGATTATTGCCGCTATCGTGGCTCTGCTTATAGCTTATTTCATTCAACGTAGAGGGGAAAAGGCATATAAGAAGGGTGTGCAAAGTGAGACATTCCTCATGGGCAATCCTAAATTATCCGAGGGGGAAACACATGTCAGGGCTCATAACATATATTGGGGGTTTTTCGAAGGACTAAAAAAATACTATGTCCCTACTATAGCTGCACACACAGGGATAATAAACGACCATCTCATCTGGTTAATAGCCGGCATAGCTATAGTTATAATCATACTCTTCATTGCAGGAGGCATATAAGTGGTTGAGCAAGCGACAAAGATGAAGAGATTAATAAACGCTATCTGGATATTCAACTGGTTTAACTCGTGTGGATTTTGTGAGTTGGTTCCGCTCGTCGGTTCGAGGTGGGACATGGAGAGGTTTGGCATGATTATCACCGGGACGCCGAGACATGCCGACGTTCTATTTATCGCTGGCTACCAGACCTTGAAATCTATAAAAAGAGCTCAGGTGATATACGAGCAAATGCCTGATCCAAAGGCAGTCATCGCTCTAGGCGCATGCACTATGAGCGGCGGGATGTACTGGGACTCATACAATACCATTAAGAGGTTGGCAGACTATATTCCAGTTAATATCTATATTCCTGGGTGCCCCCCCAGGCCTGAGGCAGTATTCGAAGCTTGTATGAAGATATTCCACCATGTGGGCGCTGTTCCTCCACATGGGAGGAAGTTTGCGAAGGCGCACAGGGGATGAAGGACCAAGGAAATGGCCGAGAGCTTATATAAAGAGAACAAAGTAATAGAGGATATAAGCGCAAAATTCAAGGTTGCAGGCAAAGTGCAGAGGGAGCGCAGAGTCTGGGTGACGATTGATAAAGATGAACTGATAGCGCTGTGCAATTTCGCCAAAGGACTGGGATTTGAGCATCTTTCGGCAATTTCTGTGACTGATTGGCCCGAGGAAGGGACATTTGAACTCACTTATCACCTCTGGTCGTACTCAAAGAAGATTCTCCTGACTATCAAGACAAAGTTGGATAGGGCTGAT
>Ga0307429_1001137_pt1 | contig 13125 bp, 12 predicted proteins | sample SalMarWE160230MG_FD_202151 | JGI IMG/M metagenome (GOLD analysis project Ga0307429, IMG submission 202151) | Salt marsh sediment microbial communities from the Plum Island Ecosystem LTER, Massachusetts, United States - WE1603-230 | ecosystem: Environmental > Aquatic > Marine > Intertidal zone >...
CTCGAGCCCGATCCTCCCGACCGCCAGCCAGACATGGCGCGCCTCGAGCCTGGCGTGGTGCACCCCGCGCGCGTGCAGGCGCAGCGCCAGGCGCGCCAGCGCGTCGACCGCCGCCCGGGCCTGGTCCGGAGGCGTGGCTTCCGCGCGGCGCGCCGGGCGCAGGTCCTCCAGCACCACCAGCGAGCCGCTCGGCAGGGCCCATCGGCGTCGTTCGAGCACGGCGATCGGGGTGGCGCTGCCGATGCGGTGGGCCTGGAGCCCGTGCCCCGCGAGCCAGGCTCGCCGGGCCGGCGAGCCTCGCGCCAGCTCGAGCAGGCGGCGCAGCGCACCGCCCGCGGCGAACTCCTGGACGACGACCCGTCGCTCGCCCGCGGCGACGGCGCTGCTGCGGCCGCCGTGCGGCTGCTCGCCGTGGTCGTCTCGCGCCCCGCGGTGGGCCGCGAGCGCTGCGCGCAGCGCCGCCTCGTCGACCTCGCGCAGGCGCAGCCCGCGCGCCGGACCGTCCGCGAAGCGCACGAAGCGCCGTCCGGCGCGCCGGGCGCGCCGCATGCGGCTCGCGGCCTGGGCGCGGCCCCGGCCGCGCGCGGCGCGCGCCACCGCGCGCAGCGCCTGGCGCTCGCGGGCGCCGAAGGGGCGCGCGAGGCCCAGGGCCCGCGCCCGCAGCCGCACGCGTTGCGTCAGCGAGAGGATGCCCTCGAGTGCGTTGTCGAGCTCGCCGAGGTCGCGCAGCCGGGCAGCCCGCGCGCGGCGCGGCAGCGCGAGCTGCAGGTCGAGGAGCACCGCTCCCCGCTTCCCGACCAGGATGTTGCCGGCGTGCAGATCGCGGTGGACCAGGCCGGCTCGGTGCAGCCCGGCCACCAGCTCGCCCAGCGCCTGGACCAGCCCGTTGCGGGGTCCGTCCGCCACCGCGAGCTCGTCGCCGAGCGGGCGGCCCTCGACGTAGTCCATCGCCAGCAGGCGCCCGCCGTCGGGCAGCGCGGCCAGGCCGCGGGGGGTGGGTACCGCGACACCGGCGCGTGCCAGGCGGGAGAGGCTGCGCCATTCGCGCCGGGCCGCCTCGATCCGGAGCCCGCGCACCAGGCGCTTGCGCAGCCGATGCTTGCGCACGCCCGGATGGAATTGCTTGACGAAGAGGTCCGGACCCTCGACGAGGCGCACGCGGAGCAGCCGTCGGCGCTCCGGTCGGTCGCGCAGGACCTCGAGTCGTGCGCCCGCGGCGTCGGGATCCAGCCACGCCCGCTCGAGCGCCGCGCACAGCGTCGCGTCGCCCGCCAGCCAGCGCACCGCGGCGCTCCCGCCGTGCACCGGCCGCTAACGCAGGCAGCTGGAGCGGCGCCGGGCCACGGCGCCCGCAGCCCACACGGCCGCCGCGAAGCCCACGGCGGCGGCCTCCGGCGAGCGCGAGGTGCCCGCACAGCCGGCCGGCGTGCAGTACTCTCCGTGGCGCTGCGGCTCGGGAGCGGTACCCTCGGCCGCCCCGGCGACGCTGAGGCTCCCGGCGACCAGCCAGCCCAGTGCGATCGGCAGCAGCGCGCGACCCATGGGCCGAGCATATCCCGCGCGCCGAACTTCGCGCCAGCCGGTGGTGTCGATGGTCGTTGACTGCGGGGCGCCGGGCTCCGTATAGTGCGCTGCCCGAAAACCGAATCCGATCGGATGGTTCGAGAGATGGTTGCGGCACAGACGAAGTCCTCGGCGGCCTCCGGCGGCGCCACCGAGGTGGCTGCACGACGCGACAAGCGCGGCCTGATCCTGGATGCGGCGATCGGGGTGTTCGCGCGCCTCGGCTACCACGGCGCGCGCGTCTCCGACATCGCCCGGGAGGCGGGGATCGCCTACGGCCTGGTCTACCACTACTTCAGGAACAAGGAGGAGATCCTCAACACCATCTTCGAGGAGCGCTGGGCCGGCTTCCTGGAGGCCGTGGAGGGCATCGCCGACTCGGCGACCTCCACCGAAGACAAGCTCGTCTCGGTGGCCGCCCTCGTGCTGAACGCGCACCGCCTGCGGCCCGAGTGGGTCAAGGTCCTGGTGCTCGAGATCCAGCGTTCGTCGCGCTTCGCCCAGCCCAGCCAGATGCGCGCCATCGGGCGCCTCTTCCAGGCCGTCACGCGCATGCTCCGGGAGGGGCAGCGGCGCGAGGAGCTGCGCGCCGAGCTGGATCCCGAGGTGGCCTCCTACATGTTCATCGGTGCACTCGAGATCGTGATCACCGCGCGCGTGCTCGACGTGCTGCGGATCGAGGCGGATCGCGAGCAGGAGTACTACCAGAAGGTGGCGCGCACGGTGGTGGACATCTTCCTGCACGGGCTCGCCGTCGGGAAGGACGCCTCGTGATCGAGGCCCGGGGCCTCTCGAAGCGCTACGGCGACGTGGTCGCCGTGGACGACGTCTCGTTCTCGGTGGCGAAGGACGAGGTCGTCGGCTTCCTGGGGCCGAACGGCGCCGGCAAGACCACGACCATGCGCATGCTGACCGGCTTCCTGCCGCCCACCGACGGTACCGCCAGCGTGGCGGGTCACGACATCTTCGATGCTCCGCTCGCGGCGCGCCGCTGCGTGGGCTACCTGCCCGAGTCGCCGCCGCTCTACCCGGAGATGACGGTCTCCTCCTATCTGGACTTCGTCGCCCGCATCAAGGACGTTCCGCGCCGTCGCCGCCGCGAGGGTGTGGAGCGGGCGCTCGAACGCTGCGGCCTGACCTCCGTGCGGACGCGCGTGATCGGCACGCTCTCCAAGGGCTTTCGCCAGCGCGTGGGTCTCGCCCAGGCCATCGTCCACGAGCCGCCCGTGCTGATCCTCGACGAGCCGACCGTGGGGCTCGATCCGCTCCAGGTCCGCGAGATCCGCGGGCTGATCGCCGAGCTGGTGGCGCCCGAGCAGGGCGAGGCGCAGCACGCCGTGATCCTCTCGACCCACATCCTGCCGGAGGTGGAGGCGATCTGCCGCCGCGTGATCCTGATCCACGAGGGGCGCAAGGCCGTCGACGCACCACTCGGGGAGCTGACGGCACGGGGCGCGACCCTGGAGGAGATCTTCGCCCGGGAGACCACGCGCGACGCCGCCCTCCAGCAGGCCTCGCCGTGAGGCACCTCACCGACGTCGCGCGCCGCGAGCTGCGCGGTCTCTTCGTGTCGCCCGTGGCCTACGCCGTGCTGGCGCTCTTCTCGGTGCTCGCCGGGCTCTTCTTCGTGGTCAGCACCGTCGCGTTCAGCGACTGGATCTTCCGGCTGCAGCAGTTCCAGGCCTTCGACCAGCTCTCGCAGATCAATCTCAACGATCAGCTGATCGCGCAGTTCTATCACTCGATGGCGGTGGTCCTGCTCTTCCTCGTGCCGGGCATCACGATGGGGCTGCTGGCCGCCGAGAAGGTGCAGGGGACCGAGGAGCTGCTGCTGACGAGCCCATTGACGATCTGGGACGTCGTGCTCGGCAAGTTCCTCGGGGGGGCCCTGTTCGTCAGCCTGCTCGTCGCCATCGTCGGCGTCTATCCGGGACTGCTGTTCCTCTACGGGGATCCCGAGCTGGGGAAGACGCTCTCGGGCCTGCTCGGCGTGCTGCTGGTGGGCTGGACCTACGTGGCGATCGGGGTCTTTGCGTCCTCGTTCACGCGCAGCCAGGTGATCGCCTTCCTGCTGACCTTCGTGCTGCTGCTGGTGCTGCTGATCCTGCCGGCGATCGCAGAGCTCGGCGTGGCCGGATCGGGCAGCGCGAGCGACCTGTTCCGCTACGTGTCCACCGACACCCACCTGGAGGAGCTCGTGAAGGGGTTGGTGGACACCAAGGACCTCGTCTATTTCGCCGTGATGATCGGGGGCTTCCTGGTGCTCACCAAGGCCTCGGTGGAGTCGGTGCGATGGCGCTAGGGAGCGGCTAGATGGGCAGGTCCTCGCTGCTCTGGGCTCTCGGCATCGTCGGGGTGGTGTTCGCCATCCTCAACTTCTTCGTCGGCATCTTCGCCCAGACCCTCGATCTGTTCTGGACCTTCGGGAACCTGGTCGTGGGCGTCGCCCTGCTGCTGGCCGCGGCCTTCACCAATCTCGACGCGCTGCGCGAACGCATGAGCTCGGGCGAGGCGAAGCGAGCGGGCAAGTACGGCACCAGCGCGATCCTGTCGACGCTGCTGACGCTCGTGATCCTGGGGCTGCTCGCTTTCCTGGGTACGCGCTATCACACGCGCTTCGACTGGAGCGAGCAGCAGGTACACTCGCTCACCAGCCAGAGCCTCAAGGTGCTGGAGTCGCTGGATCAGGACGTCGGCGTGCTGGCCCTCTACCCCGCGCTCGACGTCGGCCCGGTGCGCGAGGTGCTCGACCGCTACGCCTACGCGAGCGATCGCTTCCACGTCGAGTACGCCGATCCCAACGAGCGGCCCGAGCTGCTCGCACGCCATGGCATCACGGCCGACGAGCTCGGCCAGGGCCTGGTGCGGATCGCCCTCGGCGAGGAGGCCGTGAACCTGCAGGACGTGAGCGAGGAGCGCATCACCAACGCGCTGGTGAAGCTCTCGCGCACCGGCGAGAAGAAGGTCTACTTCCTCGAGGGTCACAACGAGCGGGCGGTGGAAGGCGAGGAGGCGGCCAAGCGCGACGGCTACCAGCGCGCCGCGGAAGCGCTGCGCAACGAGAACTACCGCGTCGAGAAGCTGCTGCTGGCCGCTCGAGGCGAGGTGCCCGCCGACGCCGACGCGCTGGTGGTGTCCGGTCCCACGCGTCCGCTGCTGGCCGGGGAACACCAGGCGCTCCAGCGCTACCTCGAGCAAGGCGGGGGGCTGCTCGTGCTGATCGATCCGCGCGCCAAGACGGATCTGGTGGAAGACCTGCACACGTGGGGCGTGGATCTCGGCGACGACATCGTCGTCGACCGCACCCTGGCGCTCTTCGGGCGGGCGACCACGCCGTTTGCGGCCCACTACGACCCCGACCACGAGATCACGCGCGGAATGAGCGAGACGACGCTCTTCCACGTGGCGCGCAGCGTGAAGGGGAGCGACGGCTTCACCGATCTGGTCGCCACTGGAGACTCCTCCTGGGCGGAGCGGGACCTGGATCGCTTCTTCGCCGAGGGCACGGCCGAGCTGGACGAGGACGATCTCGAGGGGCCGGTGCCGGTCGCCGTCGCCGGCGTGCCGCACCTGGCCAGCGAGCAGATCCAGGCGGAGGCGGAGCCGGATGGGAATAGCGAGGCCGAGGCTGCGGCATCGCCGGCTGAGACCGCGCCAACGCCGGCGCGCCTGGTCGTCTTCGGGGACGCCGATTTCGCCTCGAACGAGCTGATCGAGTCCTCCGCGAACCGCGACCTCTTCGTCAACACGGTGAACTGGCTGATGGGTGACGTCGAGGCCATCTCGATCCGCCCGAAGCTTTCCCGCGCGTCGCGCTTCCAGCTCACCCAGGAGCAGTTCCTGCGCATCCGCACGCTCTCGCTCTTCGTGCTCCCCGAGCTGATCGCCGTGATCGGCGTGTTCGTCTGGTGGTCGCGGCGCAGCCAACCGGAGCGCTAGCCAGCCGTGAATCCGCGCACCACGGGGATCCTGCTCCTCGTCGCCGCCTTGCTGGGGGCGTTCGTCTACTTCTACGAGATCCGGGGCGGGCAGCAGCGTCAGGCAGCGGAAGAGCGCGAGAAGCGCTTGTTCGCGGAGCTCGACCCCGAGGCGATCGATTGGCTCGTCCTGACCACCAGCGACGGCCAGCGGGTGCGGGCCGAGCGCCGGGAAGGCAGCTGGCGGCTGGTCGAGCCGCTGGAGGCGCCGGGGGATGCCTTTGCCCTGAACGGGATCGCGTCGGCGCTCGCGGAGCTCTCGAGCGAGGCGAGCTACCCGGATCCCCAGCCGCTCGAGGTGTACGGGCTCGCCGACGCGGCGCACGACGTGCGCTTCGGAAGCGGCGAGACCGAGCACGCCCTGCGCACCGGCGATGCCGCTCCGATGGGTGGCAACCACTACGCGATGATCGTCGGGGAGCCGACCGTCTATACGGTCGCGAGCTGGCGAACCAACGCGCTGCGCAAACGCCTCGACGACCTGCGCGACAAACGCATCCTGAGCTTCGATGCGAACGCCGTGGAACGCCTGGTGGCGAGCTGGCCGCAGGGGCGCGTCGCGCTGCTGCGCGGCAAGGAGGGCTGGCGCCTGACGGCACCGGTCGAGGCCGCCGCCGACGCCGAGGTGGTGGAGAACCTGCTCTCGGACCTCTCGTTCCTGCGCGCCGAGGGCTTCGAGGACGAGCCGACACCGGACGCCGAGAGCGGCCTCGAGAGTCCGGCCTTCCGCGTGGAGCTCCAGCTCGCGCCGGCCGAGGAAGGCGCGGAGGGGCGGCGGCTGGAGCTCTCGATCGGCAGCCGCGTCGTCGACGACAAGCGCCTGGCGCGCGCGGCGGAGCCCTGGCTCTACCGGATCGCGGAGGCGCGAGTCGACGATCTGCCGCGCCGCGTGGTGGACTACCGCTTCAAGCGGCTGGCGGAGTTTTCGGAGAGCGACGCGCAGCGCGTCGAGCTCGCCTTTGCAGCTCCCGGCGGCGATCGGTTCACGCTCACGGCGACGCGTGAGGAGGACGGCTGGCGGGCGGTGCCGGAGGGCCTGGCGGGCGACAAGATCGCCCGGCTGGTCGAAGAGCTGTCGGTGCTGCACGCCGACGACATCCTGGCGGAGCAGGTGGGCCCGGCCGAGCTCGAGGGCCTGGGACTGGATCCGCCCAACGCGCGCCTGCGGGTCTACGGAGCCGGCGAGGATCCCGAGCTGCTCGCCGACGTGCGCCTCGGGGCGCTGCGCGACGACGGCGGCGTCACGGCCCAGAGCGGCGGGAGCCCGCAGCTCTTCGAGCTCGACGCGGCGCTCGCCGAGCAGCTGCCGGTGAGCCTCGAGGCCTTCCGCAATCGCTTCCTGAGCCCGCCGGAGGAACAGGCGGAGGAGGGGGCCGCCGAGCCGGCGCCCGCTTCCGGTGCGCCGCCCTGATCCCCGCTCAGGTAGACGTGGCTAGGGAAACGTCGCCAGCAGGTACTCCGCGAGGCTGTGCCGCTCCGCGTCACTGAGCTCGAAGCGCGGCATGCCGGGAGGAGGGGTCTGCAGCAGACGGGTCAGCCTCTCGACGTCGTAGCGCTGCGCGAGGCCTCCGAGCGGGCGCGTTTCGCCGCGCTCGTGGCAGTCGGCGCACTCGTTGCTCGAGTAGAGCGCAGCGCCGTCCGGCGCAGCATCCGTGGCCTCCGCGGCCGCATGCCCCGCGCACAGCAGCGCCACCGACGTGACGAGGGTTCTTGCGGTGCGCCGCATCGGCGAATAGGCTACCCGCCCTGGGTGCCGAGCGCACAGCCGTTCGATCGATTCGCCTCCGGGCGCTCGCCTAGCGCGCTGCGAAGCCTGTCGGGGCTGCTCGCGCTGTCGCTGGTGCTGGCCTGCGGCACCGGCCCCGAGGTGCGCTACGGGGTGGAGGGCGGCGAGTGGCGCAGCTACGCCGGCGATCCCGGCAGCCGCAAGTACTCGCCGCTCGACCAGATCCACGCCGGCAACTTCGATCAGCTCTCGATCGCCTGGCGCTGGCTCTCGGCCGACGTGCGGCGGCGGGCGCGCTCGAAGCGCGGGCGCCGCATGGAGATCCACGTCCACGAGGGGACGCCGCTGATGGTCGAGGGGAGGCTCTACGGCATCACGTCGGGGGGCATCGTCTACGCGCTGGACGCGGGCACGGGAAGGCAGCTCTGGGCCGTGGCGCCGAGCCCGTTCCGACCGCGTTCCCAGCGTGGCGTCACCTACTGGCGGGAGGGCGACGACGAGCGGATCTTCGCGGCGACGCGCGATGCGTAGCTGGTAGCACTCGATGCCAGGACGGGCCAGCTGGTTCCAACGTTCGGGCAACGGGGCCGCGTCGACCTGCTGCAGGGCCTGCGCTATCCGGGCCCGATCGAGCGCGGTCGCGACTACCTGCAGACCTCCCCCGTCGCTCTCCACCGGAACACGCTCATCGTGGGCGGCAGCGTGAACGACCGTCCGAAGCACAAGCGCGGGATTCCGGGCGACGTCCGCGGCTACGATGCCCGCAGCGGCGCGCTCCGCTGGGTCTTCCACACGATCCCCGCCGAGGGCGAGCTCGGCACGGAGACCTGGGAGGACGAGGCCTGGCGCTACACGGGCGCCGCGAACGTCTGGGGTCCGATGAGCGTCGACCCCGAACTGGGCCGCGTGTACGTCACCACCTCCACTCCGACGAACGACTACTACGGGGGCCATCGGCTGGGCGACAACCTGTTTGGCGAGACGCTGCTGTGCCTGGATGCGGAGACGGGGAAGCGGATCTGGCACTTCCAGCTCGTGCGCCATGGTCTCTGGGACTACGACCCGGGTGCCCCGGCCAACCTCGTCGACCTCGAGGTGGAGGGGCGCTCGATCCGGGCCGTGGCGCAGGTCACCAAGCAGGCCTTCGTCTTCGTCTTCGATCGCGAGACGGGGGAGCCGGTGTGGCCCATCGAGGATCGACCCGTTCCCGCCTCGGACGTGCCGGGCGAGCGGACCTCTCCCACGCAGCCGTTTCCGACCAAGCCGCCGCCCTTCGATCGCCAGGGCACCTTCGAGGAGGACCTGATCGACTTCACGCCCGAGCTGCACGCGGAGGCGCTCGCGCTGTTCCGTCGCTACCGCACCGGCCCGCTCTTCACGCCGCCGTCGCTCGAGGGGACGCTGGTGCTGCCGGGGCCGAACGGCGGCTCCAACTGGATGGGGGCAGGGTTCGATCCGGAGACGCGGAGGCTCTACGTCCCCTCGATCACCGAGGTGAGCCTCAACTCGGTGAAGGCCGGCGATCCCGCGGAGACCGACTTGCGCTACCACACCGACCTGAGCTTGTCCGTCTCGATCCCCGAAGGCAGCTGGCTGGCCCTGGATGGGATCCGCCTCTTCAAGCCGCCGTACTCGCGGATCACGGCCTTCGATCTGGACCGGGGCGAGATCGCCTGGCAGGTGCCGAACGGGAACGGGCCGCGAGACAACCCGGCTCTCGCGGGCCTGGATCTGCCCCCGCTGGGATCCGGCGGACACACCTGTGTGCTGGTCACGAAGTCGCTGCTCTTCGCTGCGGACGGGGGGGCGGGTCGCTGGTCTCCGTACGGGAAGCCGATCTTCCGGGCCTACGACAAGGCCACGGGCGCCGTGGTCGGTGAGATCGAGCTGCCGGCGATGGTGCGGGGCTGCCCGATGACCTATCTGCACCGGAACGTGCAGTACCTCGTGCTGCCCGTCGGGGATCGGGACCACGATCCCGAGCTGATCGCGCTCGCGCTCCCCGACGCGGCGCGCGGGCGCTGAAGCCAGCCGCCCGCGCATGCTATGCTGGTCGCATGGCAGACCGCGATTCCGACCGCGGCCACTCCAAGCGCGGGATGGACCGCCGCGACTTCCTGCAGCGCGGAGTGATGGCGACCGTCGGCGTCGGGGCTCTCGGTCTGGGCAGCCTCGAGGCGCTGGCCGCCGCCGAGCCGAGCATCCAGCGCTACGGCGCGCTCGGCAAGACGGGTCTGCGGGTGCCGGACATCTCCTTCGGCAGCGGTGCCACGGGGGATCCGGCTCTCTTCCGCTACGCCTTCGATCGGGGCATCACCTACTTCGACACGGCCGAGTCGTATCCGCTGGGCCAGGCGGGTCGCGCCGAGGAGGCCATCGCAGCGGCGTTCCAGGGCCGGCGCGACAAGGTGATCATCGCGACCAAGACGTCGGCCAAGGCGCACGAACCACGCGGTGCGTTGATGAAGAAGCTGAATCGCAGCCTCAAGCGTCTGCGCACGGATTACATCGACGTCTACTTCAACCACGCCGTCAACGATACGGCCAGGCTGCGCAATCCCGAGTGGTTCGCGTTCGCCGAACGAGCCAAGCGCCAGGGAAAGATCCGCTTCACCGGAATGTCGGGTCACGGCGGAAACCTGATCGAATGTCTGAACATCGCGATCGACCGGAATCTCTTCGATGTGATCCTGGCCGCCCACAACTTCGGCCAGGACCCGGCCTTCTACGAGAAGCTCACGAAGAACTTCGACATCGTCGCCAACCAGAAGGGCCTGCCGGCGGTGCTCAAGAGGGCGCACGACAAGGGAATCGGCGTGCTGGTGATGAAGACGCTGATGGGAGCGCGTCTCAACGACATGCGTCCCTACGAGTGGCCGGGATCGACCTTCTCCCAGGCCGCCTTCCGCTGGGTGCTCTCCAATCCCGACGTGGATGGCCTGGTGGTGTCGATGAAGTCCCGCGAGGACATCGACGAGTTCGTGGCGGCCTCGGGCAGGGGCGCCGTGCGGCAGAGCGACCTGCGTCTGCTCGCGCGCTACGCGTCGCTCCAGGGGGCCCGCTACTGCCGGCACGGCTGCAACGCCTGCGAGAAGAGCTGCCCTCACGGCGTGCCGATCTCGGAGGTGCTGCGCACGCGCATGTACGCGACCGACTATCGGGAGCTCGAGATGGCACGCGCCAGCTACGCGGAGCTCGGCGCCGGCGCCTCGGCGTGCCTGGGCTGTGCGCACCAGAGCTGCACCGGTGCCTGTCCCTACGGCCTCGACGTGCCCGGGCTGACGCGCTCCACCGCGGAGATGCTGGGCTGACGCAGCGGCCGGCTAGCGGGTCGGGGCGAGCAGGTCGACCAGCGCGTCGTGGAGGTGGCCGTTGCTCGCGACGATCTCGCGGCCGGAGCGCGGTGCCGTCCCGCCGCGCAGGTCGCTGGTGCGTCCGCCCGCCTCCTCGACGAGCAGCAGCCCGGCGGCCACGTCCCAGGGATGCAGCTTGAGCTCCCAGAAGGCGTCGAAGCGGCCGGCTGCCACGTAGCAGAGGTCGAGAGCGGCCGCCCCGTCGCGACGGACCGCGCGCGCCCGCTTGACCACCGCCGCGAACAGGTCGAGGTTGTCCTCGAAGCTGCGGCGCACGTCGTAGGCAAAGCCGGTGGCGACCAGCGCGCTCTCGAGCCGCGTCTCCTGCGAGACGCGCAGCGGCCGCCCGTTCAGGCTCGCGCCCTCCCCGCGCACGGCGCAGAAGAGCTCGTCGAGCAGCGGATCGTAGACGACGCCGACCGCGCGCTCGTTCCGCAGCTCCACTCCGATCGAGACGCAGAAGCGCGGGTAGCCGTGAGCATAGTTGGTGGTTCCGTCGAGCGGATCGATCACCCAGCGCCAGGTTGCCCCCGGACGGTCGTGTCCGCGCCCCTCCTCGGCGAGGACCGCGTCGGCCGGACGCTCCCGGGTCAGCGCGTCGACGATCAGCGTCTCGCAGGCGTGGTCCACCTCGGTCACCAGGTCGATCGGCGCGCTCTTGGTGCGGATCTCGATGGCCGTCTCGTAGCGCTCTCGCTGCAGCTCGCCGGCTTCGCGCGCCAGCCGCTGCGCGAGCTCGCGGATCGCCGAGGTCTCGCTCACGCCGCCTCCGGCAGTCGGAAGAGCCGCCGCGCGTTGCGGCTGGTGCCGCGAGCCACCTCCTCGACGGGAAGCCCGAGGCTCTCGGCGAGCACCACGCCCACCCGCGGGAGCCAGGCCGGCTCGTTGCGCCGGCCGCGCAGGCCCTGTGGTGCCAGCAACGGAGCATCCGTCTCCAGCATCAGCCGCTCCAGCGGGAGCGCGCTCGCCGTCTCGCGCAGCGCAGCGGCGTTGCGGAAGGTCAGGATGCCGGAGAAGGATACGTAGAGGCCGGCGTCCAGCGCGCGGCGCGCGAAGTCCAGGCTTCCCGTGTAGCAGTGCAACACGCCCTCGAGCGAGGCGCCTGCCTCGCTGCGCCAGATCTCGAGCATCTCCTCGAAGGCATCCGGCTCGTCGCCGCGCACGTGGAGCGACAGCGGCAGCCCGAGACGCCTGGCCACCGCCAGCTGCTCCGCGAAGACCGCGCGCTGCACCTCCCGCGGCGAGTTCATGTAGTGGTAGTCGAGGCCGCACTCGCCGACGGCCACCACGCGCGGACGCCCCAGCCAGTCCTGGAGCTGCCGCCGCCGGTCGTCGTCGAGCTGCTCGGCCTCGTGCGGGTGGACGCCCACCGTGGCGAAGACGCGCGGATCGGACGCCGCCAGGTCGACGGCACGCGCGTTGCGGTCCACGCCGTAGCCCGAGCCGATGGCGATGAACGTCTCGACGCCGGCGGCCTCGGCGCGGTCCAGCACCGCCCCGCGATCCTCCGCGAACTCGTCCGCGGTCAGGTGACAGTGGCTGTCGAGCCACACGCTAGTCCGGCTCCTCGAGCTCGATGCGCGGGAAGAGGGCGTCTCCCTTGGAGGTGGGCGTGCCCGGCGCGAGGCCGCCCCAACGCGCTGCGTCGTCGGGCAGCCGCGCGTCGGCCAGCGCCCCGGGGATGCCGAGGCGCTCCAGCATGCGCGGCGCCGTCTCGGGCAGGAAGGGCGCGACGAGCAGCGCCACCACGCGCAGCGCCTCGCAGCTCGTATACAACGAGGTCGCCACCACCTCCTGCCAGCCCGGCTGCTTCTGCTTGGCCGCCTGCCACGGGGCGCGCTCCTCCAGGTAGCGGTTCACGGCGTCCGCGAAGGAGACGATGGCCTCGAGCGCTCGATGGAACTCGCAGCGTCGCACGCAGGCATCGACGGCCTCGGCCGCGCGGGCCGCCGCGTCGGCCACCGCCCGTTCCCCGGAGCCGCTCGCGCCCGGCTCGGGTACGCGTCCGTCGGCGTAGCGGGCCGTCATGTTGAGGGTGCGGCTCAGCAGATTCCCCAGGTTGTTCGCCAGGTCGGAGTTGATGCGGCCGACCAGGGCCTTCTCGCTGAACTCCGAGTCGTTGCCGAAGGCCATCTCGCGCAGCAGGAAGTAGCGGAAGGCGTCGAAGCCGTACTTCTCGCGCATGGCCAGCGGCGAGACCATGTTCCCCAGGCTCTTCGAGACCTTGCGTGCATCGACGTTCCAGAAGCCGTGCACGTTCAGATGACGATAGGGCGGGAGCCCGATGGCGCGCAGCATGCACGGCCAGAACACCGCATGCGGCTTGAGGATGTCCTTGCCGATGAAGTGCTCGCTCGCCGACCAGAACGTCGAGAAGTCCGGTCCGTCCGGATAGCCGATGCCCGTGAGGTAGTTGATCAGCGCATCGAACCAGACGTAGCAGACGTAGTCCCGATCGAAGGGCAGCTCGATGCCCCAGTCGAGCCGCGACCGGGGCCGGGAGATG
>Ga0307429_1001140_pt1 | contig 13093 bp, 8 predicted proteins | sample SalMarWE160230MG_FD_202151 | JGI IMG/M metagenome (GOLD analysis project Ga0307429, IMG submission 202151) | Salt marsh sediment microbial communities from the Plum Island Ecosystem LTER, Massachusetts, United States - WE1603-230 | ecosystem: Environmental > Aquatic > Marine > Intertidal zone >...
ACCTGTGCAGCCATATATTGTCAAGCAGGCCGAGAGGATGCAGCCCGAGTCGAAGCTGAAGAAGTTCTCAGGATAAACCCGAAATTCACTATTGCGTCTTATGCAAAGAGATTGCCCTATAAAAAGCAAGCGGATAGGGATTTTTTTAGTAATGCCCTTCGCAAGACAGGACTCCCCGAGAAACCACCCCTGCCCCTTCCTGACAAACCGTCCATTGCGGTCCTGCCTTTCACTAACATGAGTGAAGACCCAAAACAGGAGTATTTCAGTGATGGGATTTCAGAGGAAATCATCAATGCTCTCTCTAAAAGTTCGCATTTGTTTGTGATCGCCCGAGAGTCTACTTTTTCCTACAAAGGAAAGCAGGTAAAAGTGCAGCAAATAGCCCGCGAACTTGGTGTTAGATATATCCTGGAGGGAAGTGTCCGTAGATCTGAAGATCGAGTAAGAATTACCGCACAGTTGATCGATGGTATCAAAGGGGAGCATCTTTGGGCTGAGCGCTATGATAGGGATCTGAAAGACATTTTTGCCTTGCAGGATGAGATCACCATGAAGATAGTGACCGCCCTGCGAATAAAGCTTACTGAAGGAGAGCAAGCCCGTATGTGGGGCAAGAAACATAAAAACCTAGATCTTTTTTTAAAAAGTATGGAAGCGTTAGAGCTTTGGCGGAAAGGTACAAAAGAAAGTCATATACGGCAAGCCCAGGTCGCACAGGAAATCATTGATATGGCACCCGAGTCTGGGACCGGTTACAGGATCCTGGGTTGGTATAATTGGTATCTTGCGATGAGCGGTAAGTCACCTCGGGAGTCTATTGGAAAGGCCTTTAAACTGGCGCAAAAGGCTCTCTCCCTGGAGGAATCTGATGCTTACTCCCATGCCTTATTAGGCAGTATCTACTTGATGATGAGGAAATATGAAAAGGCAATTGCCGCAGGGGAGAGGTCTATAGAACTTGATCCAAATGGAGCTATGCTTCATGGCCTTTTAGGTATGACGCTAAGCTTCGCTGGAAGGCCGGATGAGGCCATTGGACAACTTAAGCAAGGGATTCGTCTCAATCCTTTTCCTGCCTATTGGTACTTTTTACGTTTAGGCCAAAGCTATAGGCAGAAAGGACAGTATAAGGAAGCACTAACAGCATATAAGAAAGGGCTTCAGCGCGCTCCAAACGCCTTAGCTAACCATGTGCACTTGGCAGCTATTTATGTCTTATTAGACCGGCAAGAGGAGGCTGGTGCTGCAGCTAAAAAAGTCTTGGAGCTCTATCCCAACTTTTCTGTGGAGCGTATTTCAAAAACTTTACCATATAAAAATCAAGCCGATCTTAAGCTTGTTGTAGACGCCATGCGCAAGGCGGGACTGAAGTAAGGCGAACCTTTAAGGAGGTAATACGATAGAAACAGAAGGCTATAAACGCAAACTCACTGCAATCCTCAGTGCCGATGTTGAAGGATACAGCAGACTTATGGGTGAGGATGAGGATGCAACCATTCGAACCTTGACTACCTATCGGGAGTTAATGACTACCCTTATTCAGAAACACCGGGGCAGAGTCGTGGACTCCCCAGGAGATAACCTCCTTGCTGAGTTTTTAAGTGTGGTTGATGCGGTACGTTGTGCAGTGGAGATCCAGGAGGAACTCAGGGTCAGAAATGCAGAACTCCCTGAAAACCGCAGAATGAACTTTCGCATTGGGATCAACCTGGGAGATGTCGTCCAGGAGGAAGAGCGGATCTACGGTGATGGAATTAACATTGCAGCCCGAGTAGAAGGACTGGCCGAGGGAGGAGGGATCTGCATTTCTGGCACGGTGTATGACAGTATCAAAAACAAGCTCTCCCTCACCTATGAATCCTTAGGTGAACATACCGTCAAGAACATCACAGAGCCGGTTCGAGTGTATCGCATGCGTGTTGGCCCTGAGACTGCGGTACAACCAAAACCAAAACCCTGGCACAAGCCAGCCCTGGCTGCTCTCGTAGTTCTCATTGTGGCAGCAGGAGCGTGGGCCATCTGGAACTTCTATTTACGCCCTCCGTTTGAGCCTGCTTCCGTTGAGAAGATGGCGTTTCCACTACCCGAAAAGCCCTCCATTGCAGTGCTACCGTTCACCAACATGAGTGGCGATCCTAAGCAAGAATATTTCAGTGACGGTTTAACCGAGGAAATCATCACCGCCCTTTCCAAAACACCCCAGATGTTCGTCATCGCTCGCAACTCGACATTCAGTTACAAGGGCAAGCCGGTTAAGGTTCAGCAGGTTGCAGAAGAACTGGGGGTTCGTTATGTGCTTGAGGGCAGCGTACGGAAGTCTGACAACCGTCTCCGGATCACTGCGCAACTCATTGATGCTCTCACCGGAAGACATATGTGGGCAGAGCGCTATGACCGTGATCTAAAAGATATATTTGCCTTACAAGATGAGATCACCTTGAACATCCTATCGGCACTGGCGGTAAAGTTGACAAAGGGGGAACAAGCCACCATTCGCCGTAAAGACACGGACAACCTCGAGGCCTATCTCAAGGTCTTGCAAGCCGGTTGGTATTCGCACCGCATGACGAAAGAAGGGCATTCTCGGGCCCGGCATCTGGCAGAGGAGGCCATGGCCTTGGATCCCGAGTATGCGTCGCCATACATTATCCTGGCGCTGAACCACATTCGTGACGTTTTTTTTGGCTGGAGCAAGTCCCGCAAAAAATCTCTCGAGCAGGCTCTCGAATTGGCGCAAAAGGCCATTTCCCTGGATGACCCCTTCCCTGCATACTATGTAGCATTGAGTATGATCTACATGTTTAAAAAGCAATATGAGATGGCCATTGCCGAATCGGAGCGGGCTATCGCCCTCGATCCAAATGGGGCTGATGCCTATTCAATGTTGGGAACTGTGCTGCACATGGTGGGCAGGCAGCAGGAAGCCATCATGCCGTTAGAAAAGGCGATTCGTATCAACCCTATGGCTCCTTCCATCTATTTCAGGCGCTTAGGCACCGCCTATCGCGACATAGGACGTTATGAGGAGGCGATTGTACAACTCAAAAAAGCCATGAATCTCTCGCCGGATAGTCTTTATCCTCACATTGGGCTGGCCTCTACGTATAGTTTAGCAGGCCGTGATGAGGAGGCCCGTGCTGAAGTCTCAGAAGTGCTCAGGATACAACCCAAGTTCTCTCTTCAGAGTTTTGCCAAGAGAGTCGCTTTCAAGAATAAAGCCGATATAGATCGCCTCGTCGGAGCCCTCCGCAAGGCAGGGTTGCCAGACAAGCCACCACTCCCTCTCCCTGACAAACCCTCCATTGCAGTTTTGCCGTTCACAAACATGAGTGATGACCCCAAGCAGGAGTATTTCAGTGATGGGATAACCGAAGAAATTATTACCGCCCTGTCAAAAACACCAAAGTTATTTGTGATCGCTCGAAATTCCACATTTACTTACAAAAACAAGCCAACAAAGGTGCAACAGGTTGGACGAGAACTTGGTGTAAAGTATGTTCTTGAGGGCAGCGTCCGAAAGGCTGGGGATAAAGTGCGTGTCACGGCCCAGCTCATTGATGCTCAAACAGGAAATCATCTATGGGCAGAGCGCTATGACCGGGATCTGAAAGACGTATTCGCTATCCAGGATGAAATAACGAAAAAAATTATCACAGCACTTCAGGTAAAGCTTACAGAAGGGGAGATGGCACGGTCCTATGCAAAAGGCACGGACAACCTCGAGGCCTATCTGAAGCTCTTGCAAGGGCGTGAACATGTTTATCGTCAGAACAAAGAGGATAATGCGCTGGCCAAACAATTGCTTCAGGAAGCCATTGCTCTTGACCCGGAGTATCCAAAGCCTTACGCGTTTCTGGGTACAACTCACCTTATGGATATATGGCTGGGCTCCAGTAAGTCTCCCAGGGAGTCTTTGGCGAAGGCAATGAAACTGGCACAAAAGGCCATCGCCCTGGACGACTCTTATGCTACTGCCCATGGCTTATTGGGAAACCTCTACATAATGACAAGACAATATGATAAGGGCATTGCCGAGTGCGAACGGGGTGTTGCCCTCGATCCCAATTCTGCTAGTGCCCTAGGGTGGTTGGGACAAAATCTTTATTGGGCCGATAGGCCGGAGGAAGCCATTCCGGTTCTTGAGAAGGCGATACGTCTCAACCCGATCCCTCCGAGTTGGTACTTATACAACTTAGCGATGGCCTATCGCGACAAGGGGCGGTACGAGGAGGCGATTTCTGCATGTAAGAAAGTGTTCCATCGAGAACCCAAGAATGTGATTGCCCACCTTGTCTTGGCCGCAACGTATAGTCTCTCAGGCCGTGAGGAGGAGGCCCGTGCTGAAGCTGCAGAAATCCTCAGGATAGACCCCAAGTTTTCTCTCGAGGGCTTGGCAAGGACACGCCCGCATAAAAATCAAGCCAATACAAAAAGCTATATTGGCGCTCTGCGCAAGGCAGGGCTCAAGTAAGTGAAACCTTTAAGGAGGTACTCCCATGACACAAGAAGGCTATAAACGCAAACTCACTGCAATCCTCAGTGCGGATGTTGAAGGATACAGCAGGCTTATGGGTGAGGATGAGGATGCAACAATCCGGACCTTGACTTCCTATCGGGAGCTGATGTCCACACTTATTGAAAAACACCGGGGCCGGGTAGTGGACTCACCTGGGGATAACCTCCTTGCTGAATTTGGAAGCGTCGTCGATGCAGTCCGTTGTGCTGTAGAGATCCAGGAAGAACTCAGAGTAAGAAACGCAGAGCTCCCTGAAAACCGCAGGATGCACTTTCGCATTGGTATTAACCTAGGAGATGTCGTCCAGGAGGAAGAGCGGATCTACGGTGATGGGATCAACATTGCAGCTCGTGTAGAAGGGCTAGCAGAGGGGGGAGGAATCTGTATCTCTGGCACTGTCTATGACAGCATCAAGAACAAATTGTCCCTCAGTTATGAGCCCCTGGGCGAGCATACGGTCAAGAACATCACAGAGCCGGTTCGTGTGTATCGGATGCGCGTTGGCCCTGAGGCTGCGGTAAAACCAAAACCACGATACTGGCACAAGGCAGCTCTGGCTGCTATGGCGGTTCTGGTTGTGGTGGCTGGTGCTTGGGCAATCTGGAACTTCTATTTCCGTCCGCCCCCGATCGAGCCTGCCTCTGTAGAGAAGATGGCATACCCGCTGCCTGACAAGCCTTCTCTTGCGGTTCTTCCCTTCGACAACTTGAGCGGTGATCCCAAGCAGGAATACCTGAGCGATGGCATTACGGAATCAATCATCTCAGCGGTTTCTCGAGTCCACAACTTCTTTGTTATCGCCCGCAACTCAACCTTCGTCTATAAAGGAAAAGCTGTGAAGGTTCAGCAGGTGGCGGAGGATCTGGGAGTCCAGTATGTGCTCGAAGGGAGCATCCAGAAGTCAGGGAATAAATTACGTATTACGGTCCAGCTCATTGATGCGTTGAACGGCCGTCACATATGGTCCCAACGCTATGATCGAAAACTGGAGGATCTCTTTACCATCCAGGATGAAATTACTATGGAGATCTTGCAGGCTATGCGGGTCAAACTCATAGAGGGAGAACAGGTATTACGGGCAAAACGACCGAAAAGCATCGACTCAGCTCTCAAGGCGTACGAAGCTCAGGACTACGTACTTCGTTTTACGCCAGAGGCGAATGATATGGCGCGGAAACTGGCCAAGGAGCTGATCGAAACCGAACCCGGCTGGGGAGAAAGTTACTATATTCTCTCAGAAGTGCATATGATGGACGTTTGGCTTGGAATGACGAAATCTCCAAAGGAATCTCTTGATAAGGCCATAGCACTTTCAGAGAAGGCGGTATCCCTCGACGATTCGCTTTCCAAAGCCTATGCGCATATTGGATACCTCTATGCCCTTAAAAGAGAGTATGACAAATCTGTTGCCTATGCTGAAGAAGCTGTTGCAAAGGATCCAAACGGGGCAGATGCCCACGCATGGCTGGGTAACTGTCTCAGATTTGTTTCCAGGGTCCAAGAGGCCATTACGCATTATGAGAAAGCGATGAGGCTAAATCCCCGCCCGCCACAGTGGTATTATATTAACCTCGGAATTGGCTATAATCAGATGGGCCGTTATGAAGAGGCCGTAGCTCAAATTAAGAAGGCCTTGGCTTCAAGGCCAAACAGCGTTTCAGCATACAGCGCTTTGGTTGTTACTTATGGGATAATGGGCAAAGAGGACGAGGCACGCACTGCGGCAGAAGAATTGCTTAGAATAAATCCGAATTTTTCAGCTGAAAAATATATCAAAGTAATGCCATACAAAGATCCAGAGTATCCTAAACAAGCTCGTGAGGCCTTGCGAAAGGCAGGGCTACCTGACACACCCCCTTTGCCTCTCCCCGACAAACCCTCCATTGCCGTGCTGCCATTCACCAACATGAGTGACGATCCAAAGCAGGAGTATTTTAGTGATGGGATTACTGAGTCCATTATTACGGCTCTGTCAAAAGTAGAAAAACTATTTGTGATTGCCCGCAATTCGACATTCACGTATAAAGGCAAGCCGGTGAAAGTTCAGCAGGTCGCACAGGACCTTGGTGTGCAGTACGTATTGGAGGGGAGCGTCCAGAGATCCGCCGACCGTATTCGGATAACCGCCCAGTTGATTGACGCTCGAAAGGGCCATCACCTGTGGGCTGAACGGTATGATCGTGATTTGAAAGAGCTGTTTGCTCTTCAGGATGAGATTACTATGAAGATCATTACGGCACTTGAAGTGACGTTGACAGAAGGAGAACAGGCTCGCGTGGCCGGGAGTGGAACAAATAATCTCGATGCGTATTTAAAGATTTTGCAGGCACGTGATCTGAAACGGACCCAAACTGTTGAGAATAATTATAAGGCACGGCAGCTTGCAGAGGAAGCTATTAAGCTTGATCCCAAGTATGCACAAGCCTACCGGTGGTTGGGTGGAACGCACCTCATAGATGTGTGGTTGGGCTCCACTAAATCGCCTCGAGAGTCTCTGAAAAAAGCCGTGGAGTTCGCTCAAAAAGCTATCTCATTGGATGATTCTCTGGGCGGTGCCCATGGTCTCCTAGGCAATCTCTACATTATGACAAGGCAGTATGATAAGGGCATGCAGGAAGTAGAGCGGGCGGTTGAGCTCGAGCCGAACGGCGCTGACGCCCATGTATTTTTGGGTATGGGGCTTAAATATGTAGACAGAGCAGAGGAAGCCATTCCTGTCCTTAAAAAGGCAATACGCCTGGACCCGCATACGCCGGGCTGGTATATGCACGTTTTAGCCGGGGCATATAGAGACATTGAAAAGCATGAGGAAGGCATAGAATGGGGTGAGAAGGCAGTGCAGCGAAATCCTAAAAATGTTCTCTCTCGTGTGATACTCTGTAGCATTTACGGTCTGGCAGGCCGAATGGATGAGGCGCGTGTCCAGGCCACAGAGATTATGAGGCTCAATCCCAAGTTTTCTGTTGAGCGATTCGCCAGGACAGACCCACAAAAAAATCAAGTTGCAAAAAAGCGATATATTGATGCCCTGCGCAAAGCAGGGCTGAAGTGATACTCGATTCTATTTCAAGCGAAGCGAAAATTATGATCTATCAGGGATACGTGATACCGGATTTAGGATAGACATAGGGCCACCATTAATTACTACGAAATAGAGATTGTGTCTCCATATAAAGTTTAGTAGTATTGTGTTTTCATATACAATACTGATCTATGCAGCCACACCTCTGAGAAGCAAGAGTATTTAATGATGGTGTCCATTGTATAAGTGATGAATGGTAAGTCAAGCAAAAGACATGAAAAACACCAATGGTTCCTATAAAGAATCGGTTTCGTGGCTCTTTGGCCTTCAGAAATATGGGATTAAATTCGGCCTTTCAAAAACATCCAATCTTTTACAGGCATTTGGAAACCCTCACCATAATCAGAGATATATCCATATTGCCGGCACCAATGGCAAGGGATCTGTCGGGGCTATGCTGGAGGCAATATTAATACAGGCAGGCCTCAAGGTCGGTTTCTACACCTCACCACATTTAGTCAGCTTTACTGAACGGTTTCGAATCAACCGGGAGGCTATTCCACAGGATACCGCAACCTCTCTTATCAGGGAAGTAAAAGGGGTCATACACCACAAAGAGCCCCCCACCTTTTTTGAGTTCACCACTGCTATGACACTCCTCTATTTTTTCCGTGAAGGGGTTGATATTGCTATTATTGAAACGGGAATGGGAGGACGCCTCGATGCCACCAATGTTATTGACCCAATGGTGTCTATTATTACAAATATTGGCTTGGATCATCAACATTTCTTAGGCGATACGCTCAGTGCGATTGCACACGAGAAAGGGGGGATCATAAAGAAAGAAATTGACCTGGTCACCGCGGTCGATCAACCTTCGGTAGTCACACTCTTTGAATCCATGTGCGAGAAACTCGATGCCCCTTTCTGGCGGGTAGGGAAACATGCTCGGTATCGAAGGTTACCATCAGGCCTTTTCGGGTATTATGGCCTCCACACGAGATTCACAAATCTTACACTTGGCCTTAAGGGAAGATTCCAGCATAGAAATGCCGCTATAGCCTTGTTGGCTTTGGAGATACTCAAGAAAAAAGGCATTTCTATATCAAACGAGGCTGTTCAAAAAGGCCTTGCTAATCCCCTATGGCCTGGCAGGGTAGAAGAGGTTGCGTCACATCCCACCATTATTCTTGATGGTGCGCATAATCCATCAGCCATGCGATCACTCGCACAGGCAATCGGTAATGATTTTGATTTTAAAAGACTGATCCTGGTTGTGGGCATTATGGAAGATAAGGATATTAAACATATCCTTGCTGAGATTGTACCGCTGGCACACAAGGTAATGTATACTCGACCAGCCTATTACAGGGCAGCCAATCCACGCCGATTAATGGAGGTGGCGAAAGAATTTAAAAACAATGGAGAGGTCCATGTTCCTCTCTCAAAGGCCATTGAGCGGGCCAGGGAGGTGGCTGATACAAAGGATCTGATAGTGATTACCGGGTCTCTTTATACCGTTGGTGAGGCAAAATCATATTTTGATCCTGTGCACTTTCCGCGTGAGGATGTTTGAACCTTGAGGAGTTATAAAAAATGATCGGGGCATGGTTTTTTCAGCAGCTTTCTGTAATCTCATTCCTCTCGAAATGTTATAAATTCATCTTTTTTGCATATTCTGGATACAACTTTTTTGTACATTCCGGACAAATACTATGACTGAATTCAGTTTCGGAATGGTCTGAGACGTATCTCTCTATTGGTGTCCATGAGCCGTTAATCTCTCGTATCCTCTTGCAATTGGCGCAAATGGGCAAGAAGTCTCCCAGAGTATTTATCATGGTTTTTTCAATCGCTCGAATGCGCTGACTCAACATTTTGAGCAATTCGAAGGACATTGCAGGGGATTTCTTGATCTCCTGGCGCAGGTCCCATTGAGCTAAGGATAAGGTCTGCGTTTCCTCTTTGGCGACTACACTGGCTGATCGTACCAAGTCATCGATTAGGGCCATCTCGCCGAAATAGTTGTAAGGTCCAAGTGTTCGCATATGCTTTTCGTTTTTCTCACCCAGATTTTTTATGGCCTCTGCTTTACCATTAACGATGATGAAAAGCCGCCTGTCACGGTCGCCCTCCCTAATGATCAAGTCTCCATCATGAAACAAATGATATTGGACAAGTTCGGCGACCCGGTATATGTCCAGTTTTTTCATATGGGAAAAAATGGAAACCCTGGCAAGAAAATTCACCTTATTAATCATTGTAAGTCTTCCTATGCTCTATGAAGCCCTAAAATCTGACTTGTGTGCCAAGCAATGTCCCGACCAGGTAGTTGAAAATTGTACACGGTTCGTCCGATCCAAACATTGTAGAATAGTATTCTTTTCTGATTTTATTACAGTTATATTGGGCAAAAAACAAAAGTGGCTATCACTGCTCTTTAAGGGAATGAGTATTTTTTGAATTTTTCACCCAGTAAATAGGAATGGGATCCTTAACATTTTTAACTTTTTGCAACATGTAATTCTGAGAAAACCAATTCATGCACTCGATCCATAGCCTGGGTTAATCTTTGATTTTGCGGGCAGCCCTATCCATCCTCTTTTTCACACTGGCCTTTGCTTTTCTCCGGCTATCCCCCCGAAGGTCGGCCTTGGCTGCAGCCCAAGTGTATGCCTCCTCTTCATTGTTGGCGTAAATACCGCACCACATCAGGCCGGCCATAGCACCCAAACCATTTGAGTTCAATGTGAGGGCCGATCGGAATGATTCCTTTGCGGCCTTATAATCTTTATTCTTATACAGGGCCCAGCCTTTTAGGTCATGAGCCAGGTAAGAATCAGGGGCTGCAGAAACGGCACTATCGAACCAATAAAGGTCGAGTGGATCTTTTTCACTCCACGATGAATGGAGGTAATATGTCTCTAGGGCCTGTCCCAGAAGGTCTAAACCTTTAGGATTGGTCTTTTCAGGCCACAGGGTCTTTATTGCCTGTGCATCCGGCAAGGGAAGACCACATGTTTTCAGCCAGGCCAGAAATCCTTTGCGAAAACCTATGAGCTGATTCGATAGATCCAGAGTCAATATAGTGGACTGTTCTTCGTGGTTTTTCTTTGTGTCTGTCAGTATCAAAGTAACTTTCATTGGGCTTTCACGTTGTTGAACCCTGCCCCTAAGCCAGTAACGAATGCCCTGTTCTTTTCCGAGTTTTGAAAAGTCAAGTTGGGGGCCCTCATTATGACAATAGGCCCTTAGCCTTTCTTTTTCGAGGAAGGTTTTTTTTACTCGCCAACCAAACCAAAACTCCTTAAGGCCTGTGTGCAGAGCTACAATGTTTCCCAACAGGAAATGGATGGCCAGTCCGGTTCCGCTGTAAGCCTGTTCCTCGTGAGGCTGGAGTGGGAGAACGATCAGTCTGGGTTTGCTTTTGCCTTCCTTTTCTGTGGAGAGTCCTAAGGTTTTCTTCTGTGTATTTATTGTACGCCTCTCACAGCTGTAAAGTGAGAATGTTAAACAAAAAGATATAAAGAAAACTACTATCAGCTTTGTTCTTCTTCGCCATAAAACAGGGGACATTCTCATTGCTCTCCCTTTTTCCTTAGCCGCTATTTGAAAACACCTACAGCGTGCCATATCATTGATTTCCAAATATTGGGATAGTATATCCCTGTCTAAACCTTACGTTTCTTCTGTATCAGATTCTCCCTCCTTTTTTCGATACATTGTCTTACTAAGGAAGATACTGATTTCATAGAGAATGATAATGGGCAGTGCCATCATGAGCTGTGTGGCGACATCAGGAGGGGTTAAGATTGCTGACAAAATAAATGAGCCGAGAATAGCAAACTTGCGGAATTTTTTCATTTTATCTGGTGTTATCAGTCCAATCTTGGTTAGGAAGAGGACTACGATAGGCATCTCGAAAACCAGACCGAATGCTAAAAGCAACCTGATTGCAAATGAGAAATATTGCTTTACAGACGGTAGTGCCTGAATGTCTTCGGTTGCAAAACTCACAAAAAACTTGAAACCATAGGGAAAAACAACAAGGTATCCGAATAAAGCGCCAGCAGCAAAGAGGATACTGGAAAACAAGACAAAAGGGATAATATATCTTTTTTCCTTTCGGAAAAGGGCAGGGGCTAAAAACATCCATAACTGATAAAAGATAATTGGGATAGCTAAGATAATGCCGGCAACAAGTGCTACCTTAATATAGGCTATAAACATCTCAGGGAGATTGGTAAAGATAAGCCGGCTATCCTCAGGGAGGACTTTGGTAAGGGGCAAAATGAGATAAGAGAAGAGTTGTTTGGCAAAGACATAAGAGATACTAAAGCCGATTCCAACGGCAATTGCGCATATAACCAGTCTTTTCCTTAGCTCTTCTAAGTGGCCCAAGAATGGCTGTTTGTCATCTGTCATTTTCTTTTTTCTCTGTGCCATTATTCTTGTCTTCTTCCTTATCAGGCTCTACTTTTGTATCATCTTTTTCTTCCATTTCCGCTTCATGTATCATACCGCTTACAGAGTCAGTCAGTTCTTCCTCTATTCCTTTGAGTTCGTCTCCCATATCAAGATTTGATTTTATCTCATTCGTTGCTTTTCTAAACTCAGCCATCCCCTTGCCCAAAGCTCTGGCCAAGTCAGGCAACTTCTTTGGACCGATAATAATTAAAGCAATCACAAAGATAATGATCAATTCAGGCATACCGATGCCGAACATATCTGATGTCTCCTTTTAAAGTCCGCTTATTATTATCTCCTTTACAAGGCGCGATGGGGTCCCAATCCTGCCGAGAAATCTCAGATCATCTCCCAATTCTTCAACAGCAGAAAACAGTCTCAAACCCCATCCCCCAATCCATACTTAGCCGATCAGATATAATTTTTACTATATCCTTTGTGTCCATATCCAATGGTCAGTCGTTTGTTGTCAGTTTACAATATTACCTAATAATTAATTCTCAGCGCCCCCCGGGCCTTAGCGGTGAAAATACAAAGGATCGATCATAGTTCAAGAATCATTGCGATCTCGTCACAGTCAGGAAACTTCGGGCATTTTAGACAATCGGCCCATATCTTATGTGGCAGTAATGATTTTTCTACCACTTTGAAACCAAAGCGGGCAAAAAAACCGGTTATCAGGGTTAAGACAAATACCTTTCTGAGGCCAAGCTCGATTACCTCTGAAAGACATGCCTCAACAAGTTTAGAGCCAAGACCTCTTTTTTGGCTTTCTTCAACAACCGCTAAGGATCGTATCTCTCCTAAATCTTCCCAGGATATACTAAGGGTGCATACCCCCAAGAGATTTCCCTTTACCTCGCTATCTTCTATAACATAGAAATCCCGTAGATGGTCGTAGAGTTCACTTAATGAACGAGGGAGCAAGAGAGATTGATTCGCATAATGGGTTAAGATTGCGTGTATAGATTTTACATCTTGAATTTTTGCTTTCCTCAGCATGGGCATTCCTTGTTATTTGGTATAATTGCAGCCACTAAGTCTCAAAGGCACGAAGAAATGATTATGTTACTTATTACAAATGA
>Ga0307429_1001141_pt1 | contig 13082 bp, 7 predicted proteins | sample SalMarWE160230MG_FD_202151 | JGI IMG/M metagenome (GOLD analysis project Ga0307429, IMG submission 202151) | Salt marsh sediment microbial communities from the Plum Island Ecosystem LTER, Massachusetts, United States - WE1603-230 | ecosystem: Environmental > Aquatic > Marine > Intertidal zone >...
TCGGCCCCGGCGATGGCGCTCCACTGGAATATCGGCTTTACCGTGACGCCGCTGGCGCCGGCTTCGGGGCTTTCCAGTATGGGTCCCAGAGACTGGCTGCCGATGCTGGTGCTAAAAGACCACTTCTCCGACCAGGGGCTCAATACTGGCTCGGTGGCTCTCACCCGCCAGTAGCAGGTGGTGCCCGGATTGAGGTTGGGTAGCTGGGCGGTGCTGGCTCCGGTATTGCCCTCAAAGCCCTCGGGAACGATGGAAAAATCGGTATCATAGTCAAGCTGCCACCGGTACTCGTCGGCACCCTCCAGCGTCGCCCAGTCGAGGCTGATATTTCGGGCGGTATCGTTAACCAGGGTACCCACGCCCGGCGCTTCATCAAGCGGTGAAATGAGGACCACCGGCTGGGTCAGGCTATCGTAGTAGGTCATCAGCCGGCTATTAACGCTGTCAACCGACCACAGCCGGTGCTCAACCAGCCACAGCCCGGCCAGGTTAACCCCCTCATACAGCCCCCTGGTTACGGTTTCGAAGGTCGGCCCCAGGGAGTAGGTTGGGTTAAGGCAGCGCTCCATGCCGCCGTCCGCCTGCAGGTTAGCCGCGTACAGGGTTCCCTCACCGGAAACTATAAGGTGGTCAATAATGCCCCCCTCAAGGCTGTCAATAGCCTCCCAGTCATCGCTCTTCCCGGTGATAAAGCGGTAGATGGCGCTGGCGTCATCCAGATCCTCCTTGCAGTGACTGGCGACATAGACGGTACTATTTTTACTGTAGCCCGGGTCAAAGGCGACCACTACGCGGTTGGTGCCGCCTTCGGCGACTAGCTGGGGCAGCGGTTCCCCCAGGGCTTCAAAAGAAGCGCCGCTATCTTCCGACCAGTATACCCGGCCGTCCTTGGCGTTGCCGACCAGGATGACACCGTCCTCGTCGTAGCTAGGCGATAGGGCTATCGAGTTCGGCTTCTGGCTACCGACGGCGGCTCCGTCGGAGTAGGTTAGGCCGCCGTCGTCGGTGAGGTAGACCCGCCCGTTAGCGCCGTCGTAGCTGCCGATAAACAAACGGTCGTCATCAACCACCGCCCAGCTGTCAATAGCAAAGCGGGCAATTCGGCGCCGGAAGCTCTGGCCGTTATCAGCTGATTTCCATAGCGCCGCTTTACCGTTACTCCGGCCGGCCAGGAAGACCACCGGGTTATCTTTATGGTACAGCGGGGAGAGGGCCACCCGGTCAATCTCGTCCACATAAGCTAAGGCACTGGAATACACTCTCTCCCAAGCGGCTTCCCCGTTAAGGCTGCGCCAGAGGCTGTGCCCGCCGCCGGTATAGAAGGTGAGCATAAAGATGGTGCTATCCTGGCTGTAGTGGGGGGACGGCGCCAGGCCAACTATATCCTCGATTTTGGTATCGATGAAGCTTATCTGGTTCCAGCTGGAACCGTCCTGGCTGATAGAGAAGGCGCTCTCATTACCGCTGGTGGCGGCGTAGATGAGCCCGTCAGCCATAAGCAGGTAGGTCTGCCCCCCGCCGGAGGGCGGTTTGAGGCTCCTTGCCCAGTTCTGCCCCCCGTCGTGGCTGAGGTAAATATCGGTACTGCCGGCGGCGCCGGCGATAAGATAGGCACTGTCAGCGTTGCCGCTGGCCGCCAGCCCGGTGATATCGACATTGTCGATGTAGTCGGCCTCACCGATGTCAAGGTCAATAGCCAGCGACTTGGCTGGCGTCGCCTTCCCCTCAATCCGGTAGACGTCGCCGTTCTCGCTGCCGGCGTCAATGCCGATAAACAGGACGCAGTGGCTGTTAGGCACATCGCTGTTATAGTCGTCGGGGAAAGCGATGGCGGCTTTACTATCCACGGCTACCGAAGCCGGAGTTTTGGAGTTATCCTTGTTCAGTCGGGCGTCGCCGATACTGTCGCCCCACTCTTGGTCAACGACTTTACAGGTAACTAGGGTATCGAATTCATCAGTGACCACCGCCAGCAGCTGGCCGTCGTCGGTATGGTTAGGCGAAAAGGCGATGGCATAAACATCGTAGTTACCCACCCCGGCATCGCTCCAGGCGAAGGGGTTATCGGGTTTGAGCAGGTAGACGCCGCCGAATTCACCCCCATCGGTATCCCTTGTGCCCACGGCGATAATATTGTCATCCGGCTCGTCAAAATCCCTGGATATAGCCAGTGAGCTGATTTCTATATTATTGCTTCCCGCCCCACCCGGGCTTTCCGGTAGCGGCTGGAAGCTCTCGGCGCTGTCGTCGGATTCGTAGACCCCGGACGGTGTGGCGTAGCAGACCAGGCTGGCGTCGTCGGGAGCGGTAGCTATCGCCACGATATCGTCCTCAACCTCGCCCCTGGCCTGCCAGCTATAGCCGCTGTCCACCGAGCTGTAAAGGGTGAAATCCAACCCCCGTACGCAGGCATACAGGGTGCCGTCACTGGCTACGGTCGGGTGCTCGATATCGGAACCCCACCCCAGCCCCCAGTCCCCATTTTCGCCATCGGCGGGGACATTAACCCGCACCCATTTTAATAAACCGGTACTGGCCGCGGCTGGGCTGGTGAAGCTGCTCAACATTAGCAGGAGCAACCCCAGGACTACTGCCGTATGTTTTGCCATATGGCAAATTTTAGCGACCTGCTGGACAGAAGTCATAGAACATTGTTCTATCTGATTGAAGTATTTTAGAAAAGGGGAAGCCCCCCGCACTGCGGGGGGCTTCGTTATTGGCTTTTAAGGTGTTATCCCTTTAGCACCTAACCGGTTAGTACCGTTAGGGTACTCTCCTGGTGGTGACTATCAGGACAACCACCGCAATAACCAATATGGCGCCGATGATAACTATCGCCCAAATCCAGGCCGGAGTTATCTGCTCGACTGGTGGTATCACTACCGGTTCCACTGGTCCTGGTGTCTCAGGCGGTACGCCCATGGTAGTAAATGTACCAACATCACTCCACGGGGTATCTGTATCAACACCAATAGCCTTCACATGCCAGTAGTAGCGAGCATTGTAGTCAAGGGTGGTATCGCACTTCCAGGCAGTGCTGACTAGAGCGTTGGTGCCGACCAGAGCCACCAGAGGCTCAGCGAAGTAACCGCCGGCCGTAGTCGTCGGGTCAAGGCCGAGCTCGTACTCGTAGACCTCTGCCCACTCAATACCAGACCACTCAAAGGTCGGGCTTAGAGGAACATCGGACTCACCAGCCGCAGGCGCCTGCAGGGCAGGCCGTGCCATTGCAGCACCGATAGCCGTCTTGAACTTATAAGTCTCAGACCACGGTGAAATCAGCGGTGCGCCGATAAGGCTGCCCGCAGCAGCCACCCTCACCCTCCAGTAGTAGGTGGTATTGGTCAGGAGCAAGGTGTCTACAATTGCACCCAGGTCGTCGGTAAATGCTGAAATCACCTTGGTCTTGAACCCTGGGTCAATGGACACCTGGAACTGGTAGCCGGTAGCGCCGGCCATCTCGTTCCAGGCGAAGGTGACAACGGGGTAGACATCGCCTACCATGTTCTCAGGCAGCAGGCCCACTCCGGTGGCATCCGCCTCAGGAACAACCAGCGGTACTCCGACATTCAGAATATCGGTGAACATCACCATCTGCTCCCAGTAGTTGGCTGGAGTGTTGTTGTTGCAGAAGAATGTCGGCGCTAGGGTCGGTGGCGCCAGGTCAAGGCTCTTCAGCCCAATGGTGTCATCAACGGGGATGACAATCGCTGCGCCATCACCCGTCAGCCCCTTGTTCTCCCTCTCAAAGTAAGGGGGAGTAATGCTGTCTAGGTCAGCGGTGGGGTTGGTGCAGCGCCACAGGCCGCCGGTGAGCCCGGCAGGAACAGTGGTATCCACCGCCGCTCCGTCAACGACATAGAGAATGCCGCTGGGCGGTAGCGCTATTGCTGGTGAGGCGGCGACAAAGGTGTTCGCCGGGTAATAGTTGGCAAGGACACCAACGTTATCCGTGGAAGTCTGGTTATTGTCTATCCGTTCCCACTTGCAGGCGCCGGGGTTACCAAGGTCAACCGAGGTGCGCCAGACACCGTGGCCCGGAACAGCCATGCTTACTAAGTAGAGCATGCCGTTACCGGCAAAGCCCAGGTCAGCGGTGACTACAGACGGTGGGCCAAAGTTTACTCCGGGTGTGTTCTTACCCACCTTCTCCACCGTCTCACCGCCGTCGCTGGAGATGAACGCGTCCCCGTCATAGGTGGAGCAGATGACAACATCTCCCATCACGCTTGCCGAAACTACAGTTGCGGCGTTGGGAATCTCGCTGTCATCGGGCTTGCTCCAGCCCGTGCCTGACTTGGTCGTCCACCAGAGGCCGTTGAAGTTGGCGAGAGGTGCGACATGGGTGGTGTAGAGTGTCGTCGCCGATACCGCGGTAACCCACTGCAGGCCGCCCTTGGTGTTTATCTTCTTCGGCCAGGTGGCGCCGCCGTCAGTTGACCGCCACATGCAGTCATTGCCGGCTCCGGCAAAGTCCATGTCCACGGCGAACAGGGCACTGCCGTCCGCCGGCGCGGCTATCTGGAAGAGGCCGTCGGTGATACCCGGGGTGGCGTAGGAGAGTATCCCCTCCCAGTGTTTGCCGTCCGTCCTCTCCCACAATGTGCCAAAGGTGGTGCCAAAGGGTGGCATAGCGATAGGAGCTTGGGAGGTTATCATGCGCAGCGTGCCGTCGGCGATGTAGCCGCTCGCTGAGAAGCCGTATGGGGTGACATAGTAGTCGCCACCTATCCAGGCGTAGTCAATAATGCTTATCTGGTTCCAGGAAGCGGCGCCGTCGGTGGTGCGCTGGAAGGCGCTGGTTCCGATAGGACCAATATCGACAGTTGAGTCACGGGTAGCCGCGTAGGCGGTGCCGCCTTCACAGAAGTCGGGCGCCATCAGCACCTGTGTCCTGGCATCTTCGTATTTCAGGTCAAGGAGCTCCTCATCTCCGCCGCTGGGTTGTTTGAAGGAGTACATCCAGCTCTCGCCGCTGTCCTCACTGTGGTAGGTAAAGAAGTACACCGGCGTATCCGCCAGGTTGCAGGCGTCGGTGCCCACCAGTATGGTGGCTTCCTCGGCGTTGCCGCAGACATCAATGCTGGTAATGGCGGTTGCCGTCGGCAGCAGGGTGGTGATTACCCCCCTCACATCCAGGTCTACCGCTGTGGAGGTTCCCGCCTCCTTGAGGATTACCTTGTAGGCATCGCTGCCGTCAGTCTCAATTAGGGTGAGCGCTCCGAAGCCAGCAGTAGAAACTATGCCCGCGAAGCAGACATTGGTGCCGATGCCAAAGGCGTCAAAGTCGTCGGGGAAGGCAACCCTGGCATAGTCCGAGTAGAAAGCAACACTGTCGGCTTGGGCGAAGGGGGCGTCGGCAATGCCGCTGGTGTTCCAGCCCCCCAAAGGACCGGGAACATTGATATCGTTGAATGAGAAAGTCATGACGGTTGTGAGATGAACGGCGTTATCATTAATCACGGCGCAGATGCCGATATTGCCGTCATCGGCAAAGGTAGGCAGGAAGGCGCCCGCCAGTGCGGTGTTAGGGGTATAAGCGGCAGCAAGGTTCTGTGGCACCCAGGCAAGCAATCCTTTCTTCACGAAGATTTCGCCGTTGCCGAAGCCGTCCGGGGCAGCGACCATTATTGCCAGGTCTTCGTCATCGGTAACAGTCACATCCAGGTCGGCAATATTACCGCCCCAGGCGGGAGCTAGCTGGACAAAGTTCTTGCCGCCGTCATCCGATATATAGACGAAGGCCATGGTGGCCACTAACAACGTGGTGTCGTCGCCGTACTCCGGCGAGGTTACAATGTCCACTATGGGGGTGTTGTCACCTGCACCAAAAGACGCGGCGTAGAAGCCGGTGACCGTCCAGGAGTAGCCGCCGTCGAGGGACTTTAGCACTTCGTAGAATGTGCCGGAGTCGTCATTGACCCCGGCGAAGAGCACACCGCCGTCGGGCGACATGGCTATCGGCCCGAGGTCAACCTCAGGTGTCGCCCAGTAGTCGCCCTCGGAAGCGGCGAACTCCACATGGCCAATGGGACCACCGGAGACCCAAGGTGGCGCCGGAGCCGGTAGGTCGTAGTTCTCCACCTGGGGCAGGTCAAGCTTGGTAAACTTCAGGTTGCTTGAATCAGCTCCGGCCGGTACGCCTGCCAGGCCAACCGTCAGGCTGGCTAATAGCACTACTGTTAGCGCTATCCCAATTAGTTTATAGAATTTACTTTTCATCGACCTTAAATTTTCCCTCCTTATGTTGTTCCCCACAAAAGGGCAAATTCCCCTCTCGTGGAGACAGGGTTATTGTTGTTTTTGGTGGTTAATTTTCTTCTCCCCTCGGGCTTGACTGCCCTCGGGCTCTTACCATCGCATCACCCCCTTCACCTTCAAATAAGCGATTTTCCCCACACTATACCCATAGCGTGGCTCTAAACGCTCGCTAACTACTATATCATAAGTTCGCCGTTTGTCAAGCCCCTACCCCGAAGCTAACAAATTAACTTAACCCCACTTTTTCGGGCGTCTATCTTCACAGGCAGCAGTGTGACAGGAAATTGTTAAGAAGTGATTAATTTTTTATGTTTTTGGGGAAATAGAGGGCGCCACTGCTTACATCTCTTTAGTCAGGGTAGCCAGGAACTCGGCGTTGGACTTGGTTCGGCGCATGCGGTCGAGCACCCTCTCCGTGGTCTCGGCAAAGTTGACGGAATCGGAGGCAATAATGGTCGCCATACGTCTCAGCAGCTGTACCTGCTTCAGGGTCTCCTCATCCAGCAGCAGTTCCTCGCGCCGGGTGCTGCTGCGCTGGATATCCATAGCCGGGAATATATGGCGTTCCGCCAGCCGGCGGTCGAGGTGCAGCTCCATATTGCCGGTTCCCTTAAACTCCTCGTAGATAAGCTCATCCATACGGCTGCCGGTATCGATAAGGCAGGTGGCGATGATGGTCAGGCTGCCGCCCTCGTCCATGTTGCGGGCCGCCCCGAAGAAGCGCTTGGAGGGGTGAAGAGCCGCAGGGTCGATGCCGCCGGATAGAGTACGCCCGCTGGGGGGCATAGCCAGGTTATAAGAGCGGGTGAGGCGGGTGATGCCGTCGAGCAAAATCGCCACATCCCGGCCCGTCTCCACCATCCGCTTGGCTTTCTCCAGCGCCAGCTCGGCAACGCGGGTGTGGTTCTCCACCGGCTCGTCAAAGGTAGCCGCTATCACCTCCCCCTTCACCGACCGCCTCATGTCGGTCACCTCCTCCGGCCGCTCACCGATGAGGCAGACCATGATATCAATATCGCTGTAGTTAGTGGTCATGGCGTTGGCGATAGACTTGAGCAGAATCGTCTTACCGGCTTTAGGCGGCGATACAATCAAGCCCCGCTGCCCCCGGCCGATGGGGGCGATGAGGTTTATAAGCCGGGTGGACAGGTCGTCGGAGGCGGTCTCCAGGTTAATCAGCTTATCGGGGAAGGTAGGCGTCAGCGCCCCGAAATGGGGCCGTTTCTTGGCCATCTCCGGGTTAATACCGTTGATTGCCTCCACCCTTACCAGCCCGTAGTATTTCTCGCCGTTTTTGGGCGGCCGGCCCTGGCCGGAGACGACATCACCGTTGCGCAGGCCGAAGCGGCGTATTTGAGACTGGGAAACATAGACATCCGCCGAGCTCGGTAGCAGGCTGTCCTGTCTCAGGAAACCGTAGCCCTCAGCGGTTGTCTCCAGGGTGCCGCCGCAGAAGATAAAGCCCTGTTGCTCGGCGTTAGCCTGGAGCAGGCGCATGACCAGCTCCTGCTTCTTGAGGCCGGTGTAGGCGCTGAGATTCATACCCTTGGCTATCTCCAGCAGCTCCTCCCGGCTTTTAGTTTCCAGTTCGGTGATATTTAAGCTGTTGTAACCTCCACCCTCCATAGCTATCCTCCCTTTCTCTTTGATATGCTCCGCCAGTCGCTCAAGAAGCGGGCGACACCGACATCGGTAAGCGGGTGTTTAATCATCTGCGTCAGCACTTTATAGGGCACGGTGGCGATGTGCGCCCCCGCTTTAGCCGCCGCCAGGCAATGTTCGGGATGGCGGATGCTGGCGGCAATAACCTTGGTCGGCAGCTGGTAATAGTCAAAGACATCAACGATGTCCTCCACCACATCCATGCCGTCGTGGCCGGCGTCATCCAGCCGCCCGACGAAGGGGCTGACGAAGGCAGCCCCGGCCAGAGCGCCGAGCAGCGCCTGATTTAAAGAGAAGCACAGGGTAAAGTTAACCTTTATCTTCTCCCTGGCCAGCGCCGAAGTTACCTCCAGCCCCTCGGCGGTAGCCGGGATTTTAATGACCACATTAGGCGCCCAGGCGGCGATTTTTCTGGCCTCCTCAAGCATGGCCGGCGCCCCCTCCACCAATACCTCCGCCGAAACCGGCCCGTGGATAATGGTACAGATTTCCTTGACCACCGCCTCGTAGTCAGCGGTGCCCTCTTTAGCCATCAGGCTGGGGTTGGTGGTCACCCCGCTGACCACCCCCAGTTTGGCGCCCTGCCTTATATCTTCAATGTTAGCTGTATCCAGAAAGATTTCCATTTTAATAACCTCTAATTTAATATTGAGAGGAAAGAGGCAGGGGTGGTTGGGCCCCTTCCCTTAAGATATCCTTGGCGGCGCCGATAAAATCACGGAACAGGGGGTGGGGGTGGCCGGGGCGGGAGCCGAATTCGGGGTGGAACTGGCAGGCCAGCATCCAGGGGTGGTCGGCTACCTCGCAGACCTCAACCAGCCGCCCGTCGGGGGAAAGCCCGCTGTAGACCATCCCCGCCTTCTCCAGCCGCTCGCGGTATTCATTATTAAATTCATAGCGGTGCCGGTGGCGCTCTTCGATAAGGCTCTGCCCGTAGGCTTTGGCGGCCCGGCTGCCGTCAACCAGTTTACAGGGGTAGTTGCCCAGGCGCATGGTGCCCCCCTTGATTTTCTGCCCCTTCTGGTCGGGGAGGAAATCTATGACGGGGTGGGGGGTATCGGCGTTAAACTCGGTGGAGTTGGCATCTTTCGAGCCCAGGGCGTAGCGCCCGAATTCGATGACCATGACATGCATCCCCAGGCACAGCCCCAGGTAGGGTATCTTATTCTCTCTAGCGTAAGTAGCCGCCCGCACCATGCCCTCTATGCCCCTGATGCCGAAGCCGCCGGGCACGATAATGCCCTGCACCGTGCGCAGTATGGAATCGTCCCCGTCGTTTTCCAGCGTCTCCGAAGGCACCCAGACCAGCTCCAGGTCCCGGCCGTGGTACAGAATGGCGTGCTGTAGTGCCTCCCGCACCGAAAAATAGGCGTCCTGCAGCTCCACATATTTGCCCACCAGGGCTATTTTCACCGGCTGGCGCGGTGTCTTAAAAAGATTAACCAGCTCCTGCCACTGGCTCAAGTCCGGCGGCTGGGGCTTTAATTTCATCTTGTCGGTAATCAGCTCTCCCAACCCCTCCTCCTCCAGCACCAGCGGCACCTCGTAGATGGTCGGTACCGTGGTCAAAGGGATGACCGCCTTACGTTCCACATCGCAGAACAGGGATATCTTATTTCTTATCTCTTCCGAGATGGGGTAATCACTGCGGCAGACTATAATATCGGGCTGGATACCGATGCGCCTCAGCTCATTGACGCTGTGCTGGGTGGGCTTGGTCTTCAGCTCCTTGGTGGAATTTAAATAGGGGAGCAGGGTGACGTGGACGTAGAGGATATTATCCCGCCCCACCTCGTTGCGCATCTGCCGGGCGGCTTCCAGGAAGGGCAGCCCCTCGATGTCGCCCACGGTGCCCCCCACCTCAATAATCACCACATCGGCTTTAGATTTCTCGGCAAGCTTCTTAAAGCGGTCTTTTATCTCGGAGGTAACGTGGGGCACCACCTGTATGGTTCCCCCCAGGAAATCCCCCCGCCGCTCCTTGGCGATGACATGGCTGTAGATTTGCCCGGAGGTAACGCTGGACTCGGTGGTCAGGTTGACATCGATAAAGCGCTCGTAGTTGCCCAGGTCGAGGTCGGTTTCGGCGCCGTCCTGGGTAACAAAGACCTCGCCGTGCTGGTAGGGTGACATCGTCCCCGGGTCGACATTAAGATAGGGGTCCAGCTTCTGCGCCGTTACCGATATCTGTCGGCTCTTGAGGATGGTGCCAATAGAGGCGACGGTGATACCCTTGCCAACGGAACTAACTACGCCACCGGTCACAAAGATATACTTTGACATTGGGGAAACCAAACCTAGGAACTCAATAGAAGCAATCTCGCCAGGAAGTGGGGGTTTCTTAATATTATAATGATGGATATACTACTTGTCAATAGTTAAATAGGCGTTTTTCCCCTCCCCCCTTTAACAGTTCTCATATCTCCCATACCCACCCGCCCAAAAGGCTTCGCCTCTTATATTCTCTTGAACCCCACCCCCAAGGAGAAATTGATAGAAGTATCACTTCTGAAGGGTGGGAGGGTGGGAAGTAAAACAAGGGTTTAAAGTGGGTGGGGTGGGGTTTGTCTTAAGCCGATTAGCGGTGGTATTATATTTTTAGTGGACGAAAAGCTAAAAGAAATACTTTCCCGCCGCCCCAAAGAGCGCATCAGCGATGACAAGCTGGTGCCGGCGGCGGTGCTGCTGCCCATCTACTATAAGGAGGGGGAGGTAAATATCCTGTTCACCCGGCGCACCGATAATGTCAGGACGCACAAAAGGCAGATATCCTTCCCCGGCGGCGCTCGTGAGGGCGGCGAAAGCCTGCTCCAGACCGCCCTGCGCGAGAGCAAAGAAGAAATAGGCTTGGCCCCGGATAAGGTCAAGATACTGGGGGAGCTGGACGATACCGTTACCCTGGTGTCCAACTATATCGTTTCCCCCTTCGTTGGCCTTATCCCCTGGCCCTACGATTTTAAGCCGGACGGTGTGGAGACCGACGAGATAATCGAAGCCCCCCTGCCGACGCTGCTGGATGAAAAATCCTGGCATCATAAGACCGAGGTCGTCGCCGGTAGAAAGGTCACCGCCTACTACTATCACTACCGGGACGATGTTATCTGGGGGGCTACCGGCCGCATACTGCACCAGTTCCTGGATATCTTTGTCCAGGCAGTAAAGGGCTAAGCCGCCGCCCTCAGCATCTTTATACCATTTTGTTAACTTTCCTCGTAAATTATTGACAAATCTCTTAATATCTTCTATAATATCCCTGTAGGTATATTATTATGGCGGGCAAAGATTACTATCAGATACTGGGGGTCAGCCGCAGCGCCACCGAGCGTGAGATAAAGCAGGCTTACCGCAAGCTGGCGCGCCAGTACCACCCCGATGTCAACCCCGGCGATAAGTCAGCCGAGGAAAGATTCAAGCAGATAAACGAGGCTTACGAGGTCCTCTCCGATAAAGAGAACCGTCAGAAGTATGATAAGTACGGCGACCAGTGGCAGCACGCCGAACAGTTTGAAAAGGCCCGGCGCCAGCAGGCTTCGAGCCGGGATTTCAGCCAGGGCGGCCGCCGGGTCTACTACGGCGAGGGCGATTTCGGCAGCCTCTTTGACGACCTGATGGGCGGCTTTCGCTTCGACCGCGGGCAGGCACAGCCGGGGCGCCGCCGGAGCCAGGAGCACCCGGTAGAGGTGACTCTGGAGGAAGCCTACCGGGGAACGACGCGTACCCTCAGCTTCGCCGACGGCAAGCGTCTGGAGGTCAAGGTCCCCGCCGGGGTCAGTACCGGCTCCCGGGTCAGGCTGGCCGGCAAGGGTGCTCAGGGCGGCGACCTTTATTTAATAGTCTCGGTTAAGCCCCACCCCACCTTCGAACGCCGCGGCGACGACCTCTATGTCGGGGTTTCGGTGCCGCTGGCGGTAGCCATGCTCGGCGGCGAGGTGCAGGTACCCACCCTCAAAGGTAAAGTAGCTCTAAAGGTTCCCCCCGAAACCCAGAACGGTCGCACTTTTCGCTTGGCCGGGCAGGGCATGCCCCACCTGGGTAACAAGTCAAGCGGCGACCTGATGGCTAAGGTCGGGGTGGTGCTGCCCGATAAGCTCTCGGCGGAGGAAAAAGAGCTGTTTAAAAAGCTGGGAGAACTGCGGCACGCTTAGGGGAGGTATAATTTATGGATGATTTTGACGAAAGAGAACCAAGGTACGTGATAAGCATCGCCGCCCGGATGGTGGGGGTGCGGACGCATACCCTGCGCTACTACGAAAGGGTCGGCATCGTCGAACCCTCCCGCTCGCGGGGCAACATCCGGCTCTACTCGGAAAGCGATATCGCCCAGCTGCGGCGGGTGAAGGCGCTGATGGACGACCTGGGGGTCAACCTGGCTGGCGTCGAGGTCATCATGCGGATGGTGCAGCGCCTGCTGGAGCTTCAGGGACAGGTGCAGGAGCTGGAGGATGAGCTGGAACAGGCAAGGGAAGAGGAAACTTAAGCGCAAGCGCTAATTAACCGGAGGGGGTTCTAAATTATGAAACAGGAAAGATTTACCGAACAGGCTCAGGAGGCTTTAGCCGCCTCCCAGGAGCTGGTTCGTCAGTACCACCACAGCCAGTGGGATGTGGAGCATATTTTACTGGCGCTGCTCCAGCAGGAGCGCGGTTTAGTGGGTGACATTATGCAGGAGCTGGGCGTTGACGTCGAGGCGGTCAAGCCCGATATCGCCGCCGCCCTGGAGCGGACACCCCGGGTTACCTATGAAACGGGGCAGCTTTACGCCACTCCCCGCATCGCCAATCTAATCAAGACCGCCGGCGAGGAAGCCGATAGGCTCAAGGACGAGTTCATCGGCACTGAGCACCTGCTCATCGCCATCGCCGGCGAACAGAAAGGCGAGGCAGCGGCTATCTTAAAGAGGGTGGGCGTTGACCAGGAGAAGGTCTATACCGCCCTGCAGAAGCTCAGGGGCGGCCACCGCGTGACCGATGCTAGAGCCGAGAGTAAGTACCGCTCGCTGGAAAAATACGGCCGCGACCTGACCGAGATGGCTCGCAAGGGCAAGCTCGACCCGGTTATTGGCCGTGAAGACGAAATCAAACGGGTGATGCAGGTGCTCACCCGGCGCACCAAGAACAACCCGGTCGTCGTCGGCGAAGCCGGCGTGGGTAAAACGGCCA